>Ga0247742_10001640_pt1 | contig 15232 bp, 12 predicted proteins | sample UWRJL208509C2_FD_180944 | JGI IMG/M metagenome (GOLD analysis project Ga0247742, IMG submission 180944) | Plant litter microbial communities from Arlington Agricultural Research Station in Wisconsin, United States - UWRJ-L208-509C-2 | ecosystem: Environmental > Terrestrial > Plant litter >...
TCGCGCTTGCCGAGCACTTCGGTGGCGGCGGCAAAGCCTGCGGCGACGATCACCGCGAGGATCGCGAACGGAATCGAGCGGTCGAGATGGGCGATCCGCGCATACAAAGTGACCAGCAGCGCCAGCGGCACGAACACCGCGGCGGCCGACCAGATCACCGGAATGATCGCGCTGACCGAGCGGCCCTGCGCCAGAAAGCCGAGCAGGCCGAAGCCGGCGGCGAAGATCGCAGCGGTGACCAGATGCAGCGACACCGAGGCTTCGATCGGCGAGGCGCCGATGCCGGCCAGCGGCCCGCCGGGCAGCACCAGCATGTCGGGATTGCCGCGCACTGCCCATTCCAGGAACACCAGCGCCACGCAGCCGGCGGCCACCGCGACCGCGGCGGTCGCGGCTTGCGCGTACCACGCCACGAGCAGCGTGCCCGCCACCAGCAGGCCGAACGTCGTCATCCCGGTGTCCGAGTGGAAGCTGCTCACCGCGACCAGCATGCCGGCGAGCAGATAGGCCGACAGCGCGCCGGACGAGACCGGCTCGATCTGGCCTTCCTCGGCCGGCGGTCCGTACAGGAAGCCGCACACCACCAGCAGCGACGCCAGCAGGAATCCCGTGAGCACATGGAAGGAATTCGGGCCGACATATTTCAGGCCTTCGTTGAGGCCGGGCAGCGTCCACAACACCGCGAATGCGATGGTGGTGACGGCGAGCCAGCGCCACAGCCGGATCCGCGCCAGGCCGAACGACGCGGCAGTGACCACCGCGAGGTAGAGATACAGCGCCCAGAAGTCCGGTCTGTCGGACGACACCAGCACCGGCGTGACAAAGGCGGCGACAATGCCGAGCCCGGCCAGCGCCGGGCCGTGCAGCAGCGCGGCCGCCATGGTGCACATGGCGACAATGCCGAGCAGGATGAAGGCGGTGGCCGGCACCAGGAAATCGTACAGCGCATAGGCGGCATAGACCGTGGCGAACGCGACGGCGGTGCCGGCGGCGGTAAGGATCGCCGGGATATTGGCGATCGGCAATGGTGCGATCGACGACAGGCTTTCGTTGCGGCGGCTCCATTCGCCGACCACCAGCAGCGCCAGCGCAAACAGTCCGCCGAGCAGCACGCGCACGCCGGGGCCGAGCAGGCCGGCTTCGATGGAGTAGCGCACCATGAAGAAGCCGCCGAGCGCCAGCGTCAGCCCGCCGACCCACACCACCCAGCGCGTGCCGATACGTTCCTCGAAGCCGGGGCCGGTCTGTGGCGTTGCGGCGGGTGCGACTGCTGCTGCGGCAGGTTCGGGCAAAGGCGGCGCGGTATGCACCGCCGGCGGCTTCCAGTCGACTTCCTTGACGGCCTGTGGCGGCGCGGCGGCGGCGATGTCCGGTGCGTCTGTCATGCGCGGCAGCGGTGCGGTGGCTGCAGCGACCGTCGGCGCGCTGGCCGCCGCCTCGAAGGCATTGAGCCGGGCGCTCAGCACTTTCACCTCATGACGCGCCTTGCGCGCGAAGATGAAGGCAACGATGGCGATCGCCAGCGTGACGAAACTGAAATCATCGAACATCGCGCGAGAACCTTTTCTTTCTTCCCCTCCCCCCCGCGCGAAGCGAAGCTTCGCTAGGTGGGGGAGGGTGGCTTCGCGAAGCGAAGACGGGAGAGGGGGAGTCGCACATACCGAAGAAGAGCCCCTCTCCCGTCTCGAATCCGCTTCGCGGCTTCGAGCCACCCTCTCCCGCCGCTACGCGGGGGAGAGGGGAGAAAAGAGCGGCGCACATCAGCGCGAACCAGCACGTCTATGTGCACGGCCGGGCCGTTTAAGTTCAACCCGCGATGGCGGCTTTTGGGCTGGATCTATTCCAGGTCGACGCGAAACGGCCGACCGACGACGGTCATGCTGCCGGGGCCCATCTCGTCGAGCGCGCGGACCATGCGGCCGTCGCGGCCGAGCGCGCGGTCGGCCAGCGTCACCAGCAGCCGGTTCGGCTGCGCGATCGGCGAGGCCGCGCGGATTTTTCGCGCGATGTCGCGCTCGTCGCGCTGCGGGTTGAGCAGGCAGGCGGCGGCGAAGGCGCTGGCGGTGGAGCGGCTGATGCCGGCATAGCAATGCACGACCAGCGGCGCCTGGCGGTCCCAGCCGCGGATAAAGTCCAGCAGCTGCGCCATATGCGCGGCGTTGGGCGCGACAAACCCTTCGGTGTGCTCGGTGATGTCGTCCATCTGCACCCGCAGATGGTTGGCCTCCAGCACCGTCTCCGGCCGCACCACCTGCGCCACATTGGCCATCACCGTCAGCACATGGCTGGCGCCAGTGTCCTTCACGGTGGCATGCAGATCGGCGAGCGAGCAGACGTGGAGCATGGGAAGTCCTTGGTTGGGGAGATTATAGGCCCGTGAAAATAGCGGCGGAAGAGGCGACGGCGGCGCCGCTTCTTTCCCTCCCCCGCGTCTTCGCGTGGGGAGGGTGGCCGGCCGATAGGCCGGTCGGGTGGGGGTGGTGCAACAAACTCCGTCGCGTATGGCACCCCACCCGTCACGTTTGTTCGCTTCGCTCTCAAACGCGCCACCCTCCCCACAAGGGGGAGGGAGAAGAAAGAGCCGTGTACGTTACGAAACCAACGCCTCGAACCTCGCCAGAAACCGCTTCTCGGCTTTCCCCGCGGTCCACGGCGTCAAAAAATCCTCTTCCATCTCCGGCGACAGGTCGGGGTCCTTGCCGAACAATCGCTTCGCTTCGGCTTCCTTGAATCCCGCCAGCCGCGTTGCTTCCAGATACGCCGCGCCCATGTCGGCGGCCTTGATCTGTTTGGTGATCGCCTCCGCCAAAACCGGCGGCAGGCCGAAGCGGATGTGGATGGCGGCGAGCAGGCGATGCTCCACCACCTTGTAGGCGCCGCCGATCACCGCCTTGAACGGCGAGATCATGTCGCCGATGACATATTCCGGTGCGTCGTGCAGCAACGCCGCCAGCCGCACCGAGTGATCGGCGCGCGGCACCTGCTGGCGTAAAACGGCCTCCACCAGCAGCGTGTGTTGCGCCACCGAAAAGATGTTCGGGCCGTGGGTCTGCCCGTTCCAGCGCGCCACGCGGGCGAGGCCATGGGCGATGTCGGCGACCTCGATGTCGAGCGGCGAGGGATCGAGCAGGTCGAGCCGCCGGCCCGACAGCATGCGCTGCCAGGCCCGCGTTTCGACGTCGGTGGAAAATTTCGATTTAGCCATTACTTCGCTTTGGGCTTTGCCGCTTTGGGCGTTGGCGCCTTGAGTCTCGGCGCGCGTTGCTGGCCGATGCAGCGCTCGTGGCAGAAGCAGGTGACCAGATGGTCGTTGACCATGCCGGTGGCTTCCATGAAAGCGTAGACAATGGTCGGCCCGACGAACTTGAAGCCGCGCGCGAGCAACTCCTTGGAAATTTTCGTCGACAGCGGCGTCGAGGGCGGCACGTGGCCAGTGGTCTTGAAGCTGTTGACGATCGGGCGACCATCGACGAAATCCCACAGGAATTTCGAGAAGCCGGCGCCTTCTTCCATGATCTTCAGATAGCCCTTGGCGCTGCCGATGGCGCCTTCGATCTTGGCGCGATTGCGCACGATGCCGGCGTCCTGCATCAGCGCGTGCACCTTCTTCTCGCTGTAGCGCGCGATCTTCTCCGGCTGGAAATCGTCGAACGCGGCGCGAAAATTGTCGCGCTTGCGCAGGATGGTGATCCACGAGAGTCCGGCCTGGAAGCCGTCGAGGATCAGCTTCTCGTAGAGCGCACGGTCATCGTATTCCGGAACGCCCCATTCGGTGTCGTGATAGGCGACGTAGAACGGGTCTTCGCCGGGCCACGGGCAACGTTTCTTGCCGTCGGCGTGCAGCAGCGCTGGCTTGCTCATGCGATGGTCTTTTTCGGCGCGAAGGCACGCACGGCATCCGCATCGGCGAAATGGATCGGCGCGTCGCCGGCGAGGAAGGGCGCGGCGGCATCGAGCGCGTCGGTGGCGCGGTCGGTGCGGATCAGCGCCAGGCCGCGGCCGTCCGCAGACGAGCCCATGGTGCCGATCGGTTTGTCGGCGGCGCGGATCTCGCTGCCGGGTGCGGGCGCATCGCCGTCCAGCATCACGCCGACGATGCGGGTGCGCGCGGTGCCGCGATGCTGCATGCGCGACACCACTTCCTGGCCGACATAACAGCCCTTGTCGAAATCGACGCCCGCCAGCCGGTCCATATTGGCTTCGTGCGGAAACGCATCGCCATAGGCGAAGTCGACGCCGCCGCGCGGCACGCCGACCGCAATGCGATGCGCCTCATAAGCGGCGTCGTCGAGCAGTTCGGCGTCGAGCAGTTTCGCGGTCTTCTCCGCCAGATCGGCCGGGACCAGAATGCGGAAGCCGAGGTCGGCGTTGCGCGGATCGGGATAGGTCAGGTCCGGCTTCAGGCCGGGCTCGCCGTCCCATACCGCGAGCACGCCCAGCGAACCGGTGAGGTTTTCCACCGTCACCTTGGCGCGCAGTTTGTAGAAGCCGAGCTTGGTGGCCAGCGGCTGCGCGAGGTCGCGCGGCAGTTCGATCAGGAGCCCGCCGCCATGGCCGGGAGGGGCTTCGGTGACCAGGAAATCGACGATGATCTTGCCCTGCGGCGTCAGCAGCGCGCCGAACCGCGCGGTGCCAGGCGCCACCACCTCGATCTCCGACGTCACCAGGTTGTTGAGAAAACCGCGGGCGTCGTCGCCTGACAGTTTGATCACGCCCCGGTCGGGAAGAAACGCTGCTTTCATGGGGAAATTCTCGGATTTCGCTCTGTAATTCTGCGGAAAGATGCGTGCTGGATATCACATCCAAAGCTAAGCCGCTAAGATGCCGACAACAAGGCCCGCGGCCGTTTCGCGCGGCCCCGCAGCGTGAAACGAGACCCCATGGCCCAGACCTTCGATACGATTCTCATATCCGGCACCGTCGTCAACCAGGACGGCGAAGGCGTGCGCGACATCGGCATTTCCAACGGCCGGATCGCGGCGATCGGGTCGCTGGGTTCGGCCTCCGCGGCGGAGACTATCGACTGCAAGGGCCTGCACATCCTGCCCGGCGTGATCGACACCCAGGTGCATTTTCGCGAGCCCGGCCTGACGCAGAAGGAAGATCTCGAGACCGGCTCGCGCAGCGCCGTGATGGGCGGCGTCACCGCGGTGTTCGAGATGCCCAACACCAATCCCTTGACCATCGATGAGGCCACCTTCACCGCCAAGGTGAAGCTCGGCCATCACCGCATGCATTGCGATTTCGCGTTCTTCATCGGCGGCACCCGCGAGAACGTGCAGGACCTGCCGGAACTGGAGCGCGCCCCGGGTTGCGCGGGCGTAAAAGTGTTCATCGGCTCATCCACCGGCGCGTTGTTGGTGGAGGACGACGACAGCCTGCGACGCATTTTCCAGGTGATCAAGCGCCGCGCCGCGTTCCATGCCGAGGACGAGTACCGCCTCAACGAGCGCAAGCATTTGCGCATCGAGGGCGATCCGCGCTCGCATCCGGTGTGGCGCGACGAGACCGCGGCGCTGCAGGCGACGCAGCGGCTGGTGGCGCTGGCCCGCGAGACCGGCAAGCGCATCCATGTGCTGCATATTTCGACCAAGGAAGAGATCGACTTCTTGCGCGAGCACAAGGACGTCGCGTCCTGCGAAGCGACGCCGCATCATCTGACGCTGGTGGCGCCGGAATGCTACGAGCGGCTCGGCACGCTGGCGCAAATGAACCCGCCGGTGCGCGACGCCAGCCATCGCGACGGCATCTGGAATGGTATCGCGCAGGGCGTCATCGACGTGCTCGGCTCCGACCACGCGCCGCATACGCTGGAAGAAAAGAACAAGGTCTATCCGAACTCGCCGTCGGGCATGACCGGCGTGCAGACTTTGGTGCCGATCATGCTGGACCATGTGAATGCCGGGCGGCTGTCGCTGCAGCGCTTCGTCGATCTGTCCAGCGCGGGGCCGGCGCGGCTCTACAACATCGCCACCAAGGGCCGAATCGCGGCGGGCTACGACGCGGACTTCACCATCGTGGACATGAAGCGCTCGGAGACCATCACCAACGACTGGGTGGCCTCGAAAGCCGGCTGGACGCCCTATGACGGCGTCAAGGTCACGGGCTGGCCGGTCGGCACTTTTGTGCGCGGGCAAAAAGTGATGTGGCAGGGCGAGCTGGTCACGCCGGCGCAGGGCGAGACGGTGCGGTTTCTGGAGACGCTGAAGGCGTAAGGTTTAACGCGAACTATCAACATGTCGTCCCGGCAAGCTCGCGCGTCAGCGCGTGCGCAAGCCGGGACCCATAGCCTCCGTCCTATGTCTACAGGACGCGGCGCTGCCGTTCTTCGAGCCACAAACTCGGAGGCTATGGGTCCCGGGTCGGCGTTCGCTTCGCTCACTGGCCCGGGACGACGGGACTACTGCTTCGCCAGTACCAGCGAGAATTCGCCGTTGCGGACGCGGTTCGGCAGGCCTTCGACGAACTTCGCCACGGCTTCCTCGCCATAGGTGCCGACCAGCTCGGCGAACGCCGCGAACAGGCTGGCCTGCGCCAGGCAGTCGCCGTCGACGCCGTCGTGGCGGGCTTCGGCCCAGGCTTCGTTGAGGTAGCCGAGAGCGGCCTGCTTCTGCTCCTGGTCGGGCAGCGGATCGCGGGCGGGCTGGTAGGCAGCGGATTGGCTCATGGAATTCCCAGACGATCTTGACGGCGCTTCAGGGCGAAACGCGTTCCTTTCAGGCTCGAATCAGAATTTAGCATGCGTAGCCTTGTCCGCGCGGGACATCTTTAAGAAAGGTTAACGGCGGCGAATCAGATTGTCGGAGTTCTTCCGATTGGCCGTAGGATGGGTGGAGCGAAGCGATACCCATCGGCGTCGGTGCAGCTATTGATGGGTTTCGCTTCGCTCTACCCATCCTACGGAAATGAACATGGTCAGCACGTTTTCCTCCTTCAGCAGCCCCGGCGACATCGCCCGCGCCGCCGAACTGCGCCGCGTCAAGGCGGCGGCGACGGCGGTGCTTGCCGGCTGCCTCGCGGTGTTCATTGCCGCCAAGATCATGCTGCACAGCCATCCCGCGTTCGGCTTCGTCGCCGCCTTTGCGGAAGCCGCCACCATCGGCGGGCTGGCGGACTGGTACGCCGTGGTGGCGCTGTTCCGCCGGCCGCTCGGCCTGCCGATTCCTCATACCGCCATCATCCAGGCCAACCAGACCCGCATCGCCGACAAGCTCGGCGAATTCATCGAAGTGCATTTCCTCGAGGCCGGTCCCGTCGAGGCCAAACTGCGCGAAGTGGATTTCGCCAGCTTCGTCGCCGACTGGCTCGGCGACCGCAAGCGCAGCGCCGACCTTGCGCGCTTCGTGCTGCGGTTGCTGCCGGAGGCGATGGCGGCGACGGAGTCGTCCGGCCTGAAGAGCTTCATCGCCCGCCGCGTCATGACCCAGTTGCAGGCGGTCGATCTGGTGCCGCTCGCCGCCGGCACGCTGCGCGGCTTCATCCATGACGGCCGCCACCGTGGCCTGCTCGACGATCTCCTGCGCGCGGTGCACGGCGCCCTCACCGAGCCGGAAACGCTGGCGGTGATCCGCGACAAGATCCGCAATGAACTGCCGACGCTTTTGAAACTGTATCGCGCCGATACGTTCCTGGTGAAACGCATCGTCAAGTCGGCGACGTCGTTCTTCGAAGACGTCAGCAAGGATCCCGAGCATCCGTTCCGCGGCGAGTTCGACCGCATGCTGCTGTCGTTCGTCGACAAGTTGGAGACAGAGCCGGGGTTCGGCGATCGCATCGACAGCCTGAAGCGCAACTTCCTGGCGCGGCCGGAGCTCGCCGAGCTCACCGCCAACCTGTGGGCCAATGCGCGCGGCTTCATCGAGCGCAGCGCGTCGGGCGATAGCACAGTGCTGCAGCATCACCTCGCCAATGTGTTCGTGGAAGCAGGCGCCGCGCTCAAGGCGGACGCCGAGATGCGCGGCGAGATCAACCGCGGCGTGGTAGTGGTACTGCGCTCCTTCATCGCCGAGCAGAAGAGCGGCGTGTCGCGCTTCATCTCCGACCAGGTCAAGGCCTGGGACATGGGACAATTGATCGGGCTGATCGAGGTCAATATCGGCCGCGACCTGCAATACATCCGCTTCAACGGCGCGCTGATCGGCGGGCTGGCCGGGCTGGCGCTGTATACCGGCGAGGCGCTGTTGCGGTGGTTGTGAAGCGCACTCCCGTTCCCCGGACGCAGTGCATTGCGTCGCGTAGCGACGTGGTGCGCTGCAGAGCCGGGGTCCCGGTTGCTTGAGGAAGAAACCGGGGTCCCGGATCTGCGCGGCAGCGTGAAGAACGCTGCACCGCGTCCGGGAAACGGGTTGCGCGCACCCCGCTACGCTTGAAATCCCCCGATTCCGGCCCTAGCTTGAGGGCACCGAACTCCGTTTGATGCGTTGTGAGACCAGTTTCAGATCAATCGATTGGACCGGCCAAAGCCGGCGACGAGAGGAAATCCGATGTCCACCGCGCAAGCGCAGCGTCCGCCTTCCAAAACCCTGATGTTCCTCGAAGGCCGCGCGATCCATGAATTCGGCGCCTTCCTCGGCGCGCTGCCGCTGCTCAACCTGGCGCCGCGCGGCGACGGTCATCCGGTACTGGTGCTGCCGGGCCTGGTCGCTTCCGATGTCTCCACACGGCCGCTGCGCAGCTTTCTGAAGGGCCGCGGCTATGCGGTGAGCGGCTGGAAGCAGGGCCGCAATCTTGGCCTGCGCGACGGCGTGCAGGACAGCATGCTGGCGCTGCTGCAGGACACCTACGAAACTCACGGCCGCAAGGTCAGCTTGGTCGGCTGGAGCCTCGGCGGCCTCTATGCGCGGCAGCTCGCCAAGCTGATGCCGGACAAGGTGCGCTCGGTGATCACTTTGGGCAGCCCGTTCGCGGCCGGCCCGAAGGCCACCAATGCCTGGCAGGTCTATGAGATGGTCAGCGGCAAGCCGGCCGACCATACCGACCCCCGCTTCGGCAGCGCGTTGTCCGAGCCGCCGCCGGTACCAACCACGGCGATCTTCAGCCGCACCGACGGCATCTGCGCCTGGCAGGGCTGCATGGAAAAATCCTCGGCGATGTCGGAAAGCATCGAGGTCGAGAGCAGCCATTGCGGCATGGGGCATCACCCGGCGGTGGTCTATGCGGTGGCCGAGCGCCTCGCCCAGCGCGAAGGCCACTGGGCGCCGTTCCAGCGCTCCGGCTGGCGCAGCCTGGTCTATCCGGATCCCAACCGGTAGTTTTGCGCCTCCAACACACACCACCGTCATCCTGAGGTGCTCGCCGTCTTCGGCGAGCCTCGAAGGATGCATGTTTCGCGCTTGCGGCCCATCCTTCGAGGCCCTCGCTGCGCGACGGCACCTCAGGATGACGGCGGAGTTTGTAGTGCGCGTGGCTTCGATCATACTGTTCCATCTCCAAGAATGACGCGATTAACGCTCCAGGAATTTCCGTATGACCTCCAGGCCTGACCTTTCCGTCGAAGCCCGCTGCCTGCGGCTGCCAGCCAAGGCCGCCGACGCCGCCTCCGTCGCGCCGGTGGTGCAGCGGCACACGCTGATGGCGCTGGCCGGCGAAGTGCTGATCGAAGTCCGCGCCGCCGCGGTCAACCCGTCGGATATCAAGGCCGCCACCGGGCTGATGCCCTATGCGATCTTTCCACGTACGCCGGGCCGCGACTTTGCCGGCGTGGTGATCGACGGTCCGGCCGAATGGATCGGCCGCGAGGTGTTCGGCTCGTCCGGTGACCTCGGCATCCGCCGCGACGGCACCCACGCCACGCACCTGTCCGTCGAGGCCGCGGCGCTGGTCGACAAACCCGCGCAGTTGTCGTGGGAAGAGGCGGCGGGCATCGGCGTGCCGTTCGTCACCGCCATGGAAGGCTTGCGCCGCGCCGGCCTGCCGAAGCCCGGCGAGACCGTGCTGGTGTTGGGCGTCAACGGCAAGGTCGGCCAGGCCGCGGCGCAGATCGCCACCTGGCAGGGCGCCCGCGTGATCGGCGTGGTGCGCAAGGCGGAAGCCTATCAAGGCCACGCCAATGCTGATGTCGAGGTGATCGATTCCTCCGCGGTAGACGTCGCGCCGCGGGTGCGCGAGATGACATCCGGCAAGGGAGCGGACATCGTCTTCAACACCGTCGGCGATCCCTATTTCCAGGCCGCGCACAAGGCGCTGGCATTGAAAGGCCGGCAGATCCTGATCGCCGCGGTCAATCCGGTGGTGCCGTTCAACATCCTGGAATTCTACCGCGGCCAGCACACGTATGTCGGCATCGATACGCTCGGCCTGTCGTCGATCGCCACCGGCGCGGTGCTGCGCGACCTGCTGCCGGGATTCGCCGGCGGGCAGTTGAAACCGTTTCCGATCCGTGACACGGCGATTTACGAATTGGAGAACGCGCGCGAGGCGTATCAGGCGGTGGCGGGCTCTTCACGCGACCGGGTAGTATTGAAACCGTAACGTTTCCCGGACGCGCTGCGTTCGCCTCCGTCATTGCGAGGAGCGAAGCGACGCGGCAATCCAGAAAGCCGCACACTCCGCAAGAACTGGATTGCTTCGTCGCAAGGGCTCCTCGCAATGACGGTGGAGAGGTCGCTTACTCCGCCGCTGTGGTCACGATGCGGACTTCCGACGTCAGCGTGCGATGCACCGGGCACTTGTCGGCGATCTCCATCAGTCTGTTGCGCTGCTCGGCATCGAGCGCGCCTTCGATGGCGATGACGCGCTCGATCTGGTCGAGCATGCCTTCCTTGGTCTCGCACTCCTCGCAATCCTTTGCGTAGATCTTGCCGTGGTTCAGCGTCACCGTGACGCGCTCCATCGGCAGCGCCTTGCGGTCGGCATACAGCCGCATGGTCATGGCGGTACAGGCGCCGAGCGCGCTGAGTAGCAGGTCGTAGGGGCCGGGCCCGGTGTCGGCGCCGCCGGCGGACAGCGGTTCGTCGGCGAGCAGGCGATGCGGCCCGACCACAATCTGCTGCTGGAATTTGGTCTCGCGGGTCTCGCGCACCACTACTTTGCGGGGTTCTTCCGGCAGGTCGATGACGGCCGCCACGACCGGATCGAGATAGCGCCCGGCCCATGCCGCGATCAGGTCGGCGACATAGATCGCGTCGCTCCGCTGCGTCAGCAGGTGGTCCATGCCGTCCAGCGACACGAAGCTTTTCGGATGCTTCGCGGCGAGGAAAATCCGCGTCGCATTGTCGATGCCGACGGTGTCGTCGGTGGGTGACTGCAGGATCAGCAGCGCTTTGTGCAGCTTGGCGACATGCGTCAGCAGATTGTGTTCGGCTACATCGTCGAGGAATTCGCGCTTGATGCGGAACGGCCGCCCGGCAAGTTGTACCTCGACCTCGCCCTGCGCGCGAATGCTGTCGACGTGTTCGGCGAACATGTGGGTGACATGGGCGGGATCGGATGGTGCTGCGATGGTCACCACCGCCTTCGCTTCCGGAATCTGCGCGGCGGCGGCGAGGATCGCAGCACCCCCGAGGCTGTGGCCGATCAGCAGCGCCGGCGCGCGGCCGATGCTGCGCAGGTGGTCGGCGGCAAGCACCAGGTCGGCGACGTTGGAGGAGAACGTGGTGTTGGCGAAATCGCCTTCGCTGGAGCCGAGCCCGGTGAAATCGAACCGCAGCACGGCGATGCCGCGGGCGGTCAGCGCGGCAGCGATGCGGCGCGCCGCCAGCACGTCCTTGCCGCAGGTGAAGCAATGCGCGAACAGCGCAGTGGCCCGCACCGCGCCCTCCGGCAGGTCGAGCGACGCCGCCAGCAGATCGCCGTCCGCGCCAGGGAATTGAAAGCGTTCGGTGGGCATGGGGTGGCTCCGTTTAATTCAACGTGTCGTCCCCGCGAAAGCGGGGACCCATACACGCTGTAGCCCGATTGAAAAACTGGCACGTCCAGTTCTGATTTCCAGCCCGGAGTATATGGGTCCCCGCTTTCGCGGGGACGACACCGAGAGTCAATCGTCCGAATAGCGCTGCTCCAGCCACGGGTCGCCGCGGTTATGGTAGCCGCGGACTTCCCAGTAGCCGGGCTTGTCCTCGCTGACGAACTCGATGCTTTGCAGCCATTTGGCGCTCTTCCAGAAATACAGATGCGGCACAATCAGCCTGACAGGGCCGCCATGGTCCTGCTCGATCGGCGCGCCGGCCCACGAATGCGCCAGCAAAGCGTCCTCGGCGGCGAAATCTTCCAGCGCGAGGTTGGTGGTGTAGCCGTCATGGGAATGCAGCACCACGAAATGCGCCTCGTCGCGCGGCTTGCACGCCGCCAGCAATTCGCGGGTCGACAGTCCTTCCCAGGTGTTGTCGTAGCGCGACCAGGTGGTGACGCAGTGGATGTCGGAGATGAATTTCTGCTGCGGCTGGGCGGTGAATTCTGCGAAGTCCCAGAACAGCGGGCTCTCCACCGCGCCATAAACGTCGAGCCGCCAGCGTTCGCGCGAAATGTTCGGCGTGACGCCGAGATCCAGCACCGGCCAGTCCTTGGTCAGGTGCTGGCCGGGCGGGAGCCGCTGGTCTTCCGGGCGCGCGATCTTGCCGGTGAGGAATTTCCCCTCGCGCGCCCAGCGTTGCTTGCTTGTGGTCAGCTTTGAATCCGGCGGTAAAGGTTCGTCGGCCATCGCTGTTGCTCCATCAGTAGAATGATGCCGTCACTCGTGACGGTGCATCGCCGAGTTGTGCTTGGTGTCGCGCATGGTGGCGTAAATGATCAGCGAGAGGAAGATCATGCCGCTGAGATAATAATAGAACCACTCCTCGTGGCCCAGGCTCTTGAAGTACAGCGCGATTGCCGGTGCGGTGCCGCCGAAGATCGACACCGTGAGCGCGTAGGGCAGGCCGACGCCGAGCGCGCGGATGTTGGTCGGGAACAGCTCGGCCTTCACCACAGCATTGATCGAGGTGTAGCCGGCAACAAACACCCAGGCGGCGCAGATCAGCAGGAACGCCGTGAACGGCGACTTGGTGTCCTTCAGCAGCGTCAGGATCGGAATCGTTGCCAGCGTGCCGGCGACGCCGAAGAAGATCAGCAGCGGCTTGCGGCCGATGCGGTCCGACAGCGCGCCATATAGCGGCTGCAGCAGGCAGGCGAAGATCAGCGTGCCGAAGATCACCGTGGTGGTCTGGTCGGTGGTCAGGCCGACCGAGAGCTTGACGAAGGTCTGCATGTAGGTGGTGAAGGTGTAGAACGCCGCGGTGCCGCCGGCGGTCAGGCCGACAACCAGCAGCAGTTCGCGGGGATACTGCAGCAGGCTCTTGATCGAGCCCATCGGCTTCTTCAGCCGCTTGGCTTCGGTGAACTGTTCGGTCTCGTGCATGTCGCGGCGCATCACGGCGGCGAACACGGCCAGCATGGCGCCGATCACGAACGGAATCCGCCAGCCCCAGTCCTTCAGTTCCTGCTCGGTGAGGAACACCTTCTGCAGCAGCAGGAGGACGATGATCGCGGTCAACTGGCCGCCGATCAGGGTGACGTACTGGAAGCTGGAATAGAAGCCGCGATGCTTGGGATCGGCGACTTCCGAGAGGTAGGTGGCGCTGGCGCCGTATTCGCCGCCGAGGCTGAGGCCTTCGATCATGCGGGCAAAGGCCAGCAGGACCGGCGCGGCAAAGCCGATGGTGGCATAGGTCGGCGTGCAGGCGATGATCAGCGAGCCGAAGCACATGCACAGCACCGAGAGCGTCAGCGACAGCCGCCGGCCGTAGGTGTCGGCGAGATAGCCGAACAGCCAGCCGCCGAGCGGGCGCATCAGGAAGGTCGCGGAGAACAAAACGGCCGCGTTGAGCTGCTGCACCACGGGGTCGCTGTTGGGGAAGAAGGCAGGCGCGAAATACAGCGCGAAGGCGGTATAGGCGTAGAAATCATACCATTCGACGAGATTGCCCATCGAGCCGATGAAGATCGCCTTGATGCGCTTGCTGGCGTCGTCGAAGTGAAGTTTGCCGTCCGGGTTTGGTGCCGCAATTGCGTCTGCCACGTTTCAGTCCCTCGAATTCCGTGAAATGAAATGCTCCGTTGCCACGGTACGGACAAAAAGCCAATGCCGCGGAATGCATTGCAGCTGGCATAACATTCCTTTGCTGCGGTGCAATGTCGCGGCGCAGGCCGGTTCCAAGCGAGCTTTATGAGACGAAAGTCGTAGATGTCGCTGTCATTGCGAGGAGCGAAGCGACGCGGCAATCCAGAAGCCACGAATTCGGCAAGAACTGGATTGCTTCGTCGCAAGGGCTCCTCGCAATGACGACTTAGGCGGCAGCCCGCGGATCGATCGGCGTCGAACCGCTGATGCCCAGAATGTCTTCCAGCAGGCGCGAGCCGGCGAGCAGCGCCGCATCGCCGCGCGGCGGGCCGACGATCTGCAGGCCGACCGGCAGGCCCGTCGAGGTGAAGCCGCAGGGCAGCGACAGCGCCGGGCAGCAGGTCAGCGTGATCGCGTAGACGATACCCAGCCACTGCACGTAGTTGTCGAAGGTGGTGCCGTTGCATTCGGCGAGGTAGCGCTGCTCGATCGGGAACGGCGGCACGATGGTGGCGGGGCACAGCAGCAGGTCATAGGTCTGGAAGAATTCATAGGCCCGCGCCGCCATGGCAACACGCTGGCTTTCGGCGCGCTCGATATCGGTGACCTTGAGCTTGAGACCTTCCTCGATGTTCCAGATCACTTCCGGTTTCAGCATCTCGCGCTTGTCGCGCAGCAGCGCCGCTTTCGACAGCGCGAAGTCGTAGGCGCGCAGGGTGTGGAAGCATTCGTGGGCTTCGCGGAGGTCGGGATGAGCCTCCTCGACGATGACTCCGGCTTCCTCGAGACGCATTGCCGCGGCGCGCGTGATGGCGACCACTTCGGGGTCCACCGGGGTGATACCGAGGTCCGGCGACCAGGCGACGCGCTTCGGCTTGCGGCCGGAACGGGCGGCGGCGCGAAACGATTCCGGCAGCAGCGGCAGCGAAAGAGGATCGGCGGGATGTTCGCCGCTCATGGCGTCGAGCATCAAAGCGAGGTCTTCCACATTGCGGGCCATCGGGCCCTGCACGCTGAGCGTCCGTGCCAGCGCCACCGACGGCGTGGCCGCGACGCGACCGATGCTCGGTCGCATGCCGACGATGCCGCAGAAGCTGGCCGGGTTGCGCAGCGAGCCGCCCATGTCGGAGCCATGGGCCAGCCACGCGGTGCCGCTGGCCAAAGCCGCCGCGGCGCCGCCGGAGGAGCCCGCCGCCG
>Ga0247742_10001641_pt1 | contig 15226 bp, 16 predicted proteins | sample UWRJL208509C2_FD_180944 | JGI IMG/M metagenome (GOLD analysis project Ga0247742, IMG submission 180944) | Plant litter microbial communities from Arlington Agricultural Research Station in Wisconsin, United States - UWRJ-L208-509C-2 | ecosystem: Environmental > Terrestrial > Plant litter >...
AGACAATACAACCACCGCAATACCTTTGCGACTTAGCGCCTTTGCGAGAAATAATCCAATAAAAATCGATTCCAAAATTCCACAACGAAACTGACGAAGTCAGTACCCAGCGTCTTAATTAAAGACAATACAACCACCGCAATACCTTTGCGACTTAGCGCCTTTGCGAGAAATAATCCAATAAAAATCGATTCCAAAATTCCACAACGAAACTGACGAAGTCAGTACCCAGCGTCTTAATTAAAGACACCACAACCACCGCAATACCTTTGCGACTTAGCGCCTTTGAAAAACAATAAGTTAATAATAAATTATTCCCTCACAATTTTAAACGTCACAGCCTTATTCTCAAATCCTACTTTAAAAATATAAGTCCCAACTGCATATTTTCCCATATCAACTATAGTCCCAAGCTGATGTGAAACATCACTATACAACAACCTGCCATCAATACTATAAACAACAATACTCTGAATCTCATTTTTAGAAGTTATTGTCAGCGTATTCCTGACAGGATTCGGATAATAAGAAAAATCAATAAAAGAGTTCTCATCAGTCCCTAAAGTGGTACAACTAAAATTACCATCCCATCCCGCACCATTAGTATTGGTATCAGATACAAATCTAAAAGTCAGCGCGCCAGAACTATCAGTAGATTCAAATGGTCCAACAACAGTATTCCCTGTAATTCCCGTAGGAGTCAATAAAGGAGCATTACTATCCGGCCCATTATAGATATATAGAAAATCATAACCATTTTCGATATTAATGCTATTAAAGTTCACTTTAATTTTATCATTGCTGTTTATTGGAATCATTGTCCTGGTCCAGTTCTCATAATCACCATAATTATTGGCACTGCCTCCGGTATCAACAAACGATCTGCCTGCACAAAAGTTATCATTGGTACCAAAACTAAGAGCTCTTGATGTCCCTTCAAACGCCGCGCCACATGCAGGTCGCACAAAGAACTTATAATAAGTATTTGGAGCTAACTCAGAAATACTATAAGGATTATTAGTTGCCAGTGTCCAATCTGTAGCCCCAACTTGGAAAGGATAAGGCACTACTGCAACTTCCCAATCTGTAGCCTCACTATTGGCATCATCCCAGCTCAATACAGCCGTGGTTTCTGTTGTCTCTGCTTTTAGGTTATTGATAAATGAAATACAGGTATGTATACAATCAGTTCCTATACATTTCGCATTTTGGACAGTCTGTATTATCCGGGCTTTCGGCTGTTCTCCAAATCCGTTGACAAAATTAACACCAACAGTAGGCAGCAGGTAACAATAACTCATTATAGTTCCACCTGTACCTGTTGACGGAATCGGCCCAATGGCACAGCTGCCCTCAATGTAAGCTGAATTTGCAGTTGGAGCACAGCCATCAATAGCAGTATCGTTTCCATTCCAGAAACATCCATGCGTATGTTGTGAACCCATAAGGTGCCCAATTTCATGCGAAATTACATTTACTGTCCATGAATAGGTCGGAACAGTTTGAAAATTAAAATAAACATCAGAATAACTAAAATTATTGTCCGAACATAAACCTCCAACTACCGCAGCTACACCTCCAAGATTACTGCCCATTCCTATCAGTTGGCCTATATCTCCGTTAAATACAGGACGTAAATTATGAAACTGATACATATAATCGCTGGAAACCGTCCCCACATAAGGATCTGGAGTAGTCCATATAAAAAGAGATTTTAGTGCAATAGAAATCCCATCATTACTATATATTGTCTGTACATTATTGAAAATAGAATTCATCCAGATAGAAGTCTGCTCAAGACTACTGCCATTAGCTTCATAGATATCATGTGTGATTTCGAAATATGCAGTTACACATTTATCGGTAAGTAACGCTTCTCTATTGCCGGGGTTTAACCGTAACTGCGAACCGCTATCGACAGTGGCGCATTCAAATTGGTTTTTTAGCTTTAAATTAGTGTCAGAATAAATAATATAATCGGTGATATTTGCCAAAGTACCAAGTTTACCAATTACAAGGTTTTTATACTTCCCATTGGAAATAATTCCGCTCATCTGGTTTTTGTAGAAATTAAAGGATGCCAATGAGTTTAGGTCATTTTTAATAATTCCACGGTAATGCACACCTTTTTCAAGGTTTATATTCTTAGCTTTATCAGAATCAACCTCATAGCTTTCTGCCTGTATCTGTACTTTGTATAGCAGTACAGAAATCAGCTCTCCATTATATGGAATGCCAACTTCAATATAATCCTTCTTTTGAGCTACAATAGTATTTACTCCATTAAGGTCAAGGGTTGTGATAGTTGCATTAGCTACACCTTTGCTAAATTCACCGCTATGGGCTGGCTGCACAGTGAATAATGGATAATTTACAAATGATTTACCTTCTTTTTGTATAAGAGTTATCGCTTCGGCCACTTTGCCGTTCTGTGAGAAAACAGTTGTAGTAATTAAAAGAAAAAGTAATATTTTTTTCATAAGAAAAGTTTTATATTCTCAAATGTATTAAATATTTACATTGATTCGTTACTTATTCTTATCGTTTATTTTTACTGATAAAGGTATTTTCAGATGGCATTTCATAAATAGCAAGGTCAAAATAAATCACCGACGCAAATATGTGGTCAAATATATCGGCCATAATATACTCATAGTTCTCAAATCGTTTATCACTCGTAAAAGTGTAAATTTCTAATGGTATACCGTGAGGAGTAGGCTGTAGTTGTCGGCAAAGCAAGAGCATATCTTTATTAACTCCCGGATAATTTTGGAGATATTGGGTAATGTATTTACGAAATAATCCAAAATTAGTTATGTTCCTTCCATTGATCAACAGTGTCTTATCAATATTGTTAATCTTATTGTATTTTTCTATATCTGTTTGCCGCTGCTCAATATAACCACTGAGCAGCTGTATTTGTTGCAGTTTCTGTAATTCATCCGGCTTCAGGAAACGGATACTTTCGGCCTTTATAAGTATATGCCTCTTGATACGCCGCCCATTAGAACCCAACATACCACGCCAGTTTATAAATGAATCGGAGATAAGGCTATAAGTAGGGATTGTAGTTGTGGTATTATCAAAGTTCCTCACTTTTACAGTGGCAAGGTTAATCTCGATTACATCACCGTCGGCACCAAATTTATCCATCGTAATCCAATCCCCAATCCGTACCATATCATTTACAGAAACCTGTATACTCGCCACAAATCCAAGAATTGTATCCCTAAAGATTAATAGGATAATAGCCGAAATAGCTCCAAAGGTACCCAGTAAAGTCTTTATGGAAGTGTCAAACAGGAACATGACGATACTCGTAACTCCAAACGCCCACAAAACAATCATGATTACCTGTATATAACTGTCAATTGGCTTATCACTATATCTGGGAATCTGTTTCAGGTAATCTTTAAGTGCATTAAATACACTTCGTATTATCCATAAAACCAATAAAACAATATAGATCCCAACCAGTTTTCCGAAAACGGGCTTCCAGTAGATAAAGTTCTTGAGTATAATAGGCACCGCTTTATAAACAAATAACAACGGAATCAGGTGTGCTATATATTTGGCTGTTTTGTTGGAAACCAATAAGTCATCAAACTTGGTTTTGGTCTTCTTCGCAACTATCGCCATAAGCGTAACGAGTATAAATCTGAAAATTAAATAAATGCCATAAGCAAATAAGATAAGCATTACAATATTAATGAGCAGGCTGAAATAGGCCGCAAACGTATCGTTCACATCCCAGGATTTCAGTAATTTATAGGTCCACCCAAAAACAGTTGTCGCAATCTTATGCATCTGCTAAAGGTATTTTTTTTCTACATAAAAAGTTCCAAAAGGAATAATAGAAGCCACACTCACAATAGCAAGTTTCTTACCCGTCCAATTATCCTCATATTTTAGCATGATCGCAAGGACGATATACGCAATAAAAAGAATACCATGTGTCATCCCAACAGGGAAAATATACTCAGGATGGCCAAACATTCTTTTCATCGGCATAGCAAAAAAGAATAAAGCTAAAAGGGAAACTCCCTCCAACAGTGCGATAATTTTGAAAAACTTAAGCATTATTTATTATATTTAGATTTAAAAAATGTAACAGGCATACTATTAGGGATACTTAACTGGTATTGTGGGATGGCCCCGAGGCTTCGGGGGCAAATGACACGGATAAACGCAGATTTTCTCTGACTACGAAGTAGTCCCTTAGCGTCTTATTCAGCACAATCCTCACCGCAATACCTTAGCGCCTTAGCGTCTTTGCGAGAAAAGATAACCACAATCCAAGATAACCTAATTTTAACCCCGAACAAAATTAATTATAATCCTCAATTATTAAAGTATAAACTGATTTACTTTTGCACTATTATTTAAAACTATGAGCAAGCGCGATTTAAAAAAATACCTGAACGGACTCGAAAAAGACCAACTCGAAGAGCAACTCCTCGAGCTCTACGATAAATTCACTGAAGTCAAAACCTATTATGATTTTGTATTCAATCCAAAAGAAGACAAATTGGTACAGGAAGCCAAGATGAAAATAGCCAATGAATACTTCCCCATAAAAACGAAACGAGCAAAACTAAGGCGCTCTGTTGCTCAAAAATATATCAAACATTTCCTCACCCTTGGAGTCGATCCTTTTGCTGTTGCAGATGTAATGTTATATACTATGGAAACCGCACAGAAGTACTCTGCCAAACGTGAAATGAGTTATGCATCATTCTATAAGAGCATACAGAACTCGTTTGAACAGGCCGTAAATTATGTTATTGCAAATGGTATAGTTGCTGATTACAGAAACCGGCTCAACGATATCCACAAAGAAGCGATGCGACAGAAATGGGAAAACCGTTATGAGTTCGAAAGAGCGGCTGAACAACTTAACCCCGACTCAGAATAAAGTAAGCGGCTGGTTGTTCTCAATATGGAAACCAGCCTTCAGTTTACCGGTACGAAACAGGTTAACCTTCTCATGTGCCAGTCTCGTAGGTTCCGGAATCCGATAATTGCCCACGCAGTTTTTCATGATCTCCAGGCTCTCCTCAGGCGTAATCAGATTCCCCGGAGAAATATAAACAGGCTCAACAGGCTTATTAGCCTGTTTTGTACGCAACGAATATCCCAATAACTCATTATTCCTATAATGACCAAAGGAACTATACTTCTGTAAACCAATATCCTCCGGCCTCGCACTCATCATGCTCTTAGCACATCCTATAGTTGGATGCTGGGTCAGCACCCCAAAGTGGGACGCAACTCCCATATTCCGCGGATGCGTAATACCCTGCCCATCCAATACCAATACATCCGGCCTGTCAGCCACAGCTATCTGTTCCCAGGCCAACAATAACGCCGGTACCTCCCGAAACCCCAAATAATTATGTACAAAAGGAAAAGTAGTCTCCGTCTCCACCAGCGAATAAGAAAGTACCCTCATCCCGGGATAACTCAAAACCACAATACCCGCAAATACCGTAGTACTAAATTTATTATAAGAAATATCAGCCCCGCCAATAGTAGTAACAACCCCTTCCAAAGGTTTCAATACCAACTGCTCCCGCAATCTAAGCTGCAACTCAGTGGCCTCCGCTATAGTAAAATGATCATAAGTAAACATAACAAAACAGTAAGAATTAAAAACCAAGAGCCAAGAACCAAAGCAAACACAAACAAATCAGCGCTCAATCCGGGTAATCCGCGTTCCATCCTTCAAAGAGAATCCAAAAATAAGAATCCCACAAACAAAATCAACAAAATGACTATTTCCAATCCCCTAAATATCCCCAAATAAATTGTAACCAACACCCAATATTTTCCCAAAAACAATAAATCCACCCCCTAATTCCCTAATAATCCCCCAATTCACCCCCCAAACTGCAATTTCACACAACATTTTAATCCAAAATTATAAATTAACTGCTTTTTAGGTGTACTTTTGCAAAAATCATAAAATTCACCCTTTATCTTAATATATGCCACATAGAGATCCAGAAGTAGAAATCGAAGAAAGAAAAGAACTATACGGTTACCAAAAAGGTGATATTGATGCCATCTTTGAAAGGATGGATAATACCTCCCCAAATTACCGTTTATTATACCAATTGCCTACAGGCGGTGGTAAAACCGTTATCTTTTCAGAAATCGTACGCCGTTACCTGGCCAATAACAAAAAGAAGGTTGTTGTTCTTACACACCGTATAGAACTCTGTAAGCAAACTTCCAAAATGCTGAAAGGTTTTGATGTAAAAAACAAAATCATCAACAGTAAGATCAAGGAGCTTCCCGATCAGGATGACTACTCCTGTTTTGTTGCGATGGTAGAAACACTAAAGAACCGTCTTAATGACGAAATCCTCCATATTGATAATGTAGGTCTTGTGATTATCGATGAAGCCCATTACAATTCTTTCAGGAAACTGTTGGGATCATTCAAAAATGCATTTATCCTTGGGGTTACGGCAACACCGCTAAGCTCGAATATAAAACTGCCTATGAACCAGAACTATGACGAACTCATAGTAGGGGATACCATATCATCCCTGATTGAGCAGGGATTTCTGGCAAAAGCCGTCACTTATAGTTATGATGTAGGACTTACATCGCTAAAAGTTGGAATTAATGGAGATTATACCGTAAAATCATCAGATGACCTGTATTCCAATATGGTAATGCAGGAAAAATTACTGCATGCTTACGCGGAAAGATCACAGGGAAAGAAAACGCTGATATTCAACAACGGGATCAATACATCGCTGTATGTCTATGAAACGTTCAGGGCTGCCGGTTACCCGATCAGGCACCTCGATAATACCAGTAACCCGGTTGAAAGAAAAGATATCCTGCAATGGTTTAAAAAAACACCTGATGCTATACTTACTTCTGTAGGGATCCTGACTACAGGTTTCGACGAACCTACAGTAGAATCGATTATCCTTAACCGTGCAACCAAGTCCCTGACACTATATTACCAGATGATTGGACGTGGTTCCCGTAAACTGGCCAATAAAGATATGTTTACGGTAATAGATCTTGGAAACAATGCAGCAAGGTTTGGTCTTTGGAGCGAACCCGTAAACTGGCAGCATATATTCAAATCTCCCGAATTTTACCTGGAGAACCTGCGTGATGATATCGAAATCGAAACTCATTTCAAATACCAGATGCCACCGGATATCCGTGCAAAATTCAGTAAAACGATAGACGTCTCTTTTGATGTAGATGAGGAACATAAAATTGCAATCGCCCAAAACGAACGTTCCAAAGTAGTGCTTGATAAATCAATGGACCAGCACGCAGCAATGTGTGTCGATAACACCGAAGAACTGAACGAAGCCCGAAATCTGATGAAGGAATTAAATGATGATATCGAATACCGTATCAAGAAATATTCCAGCTGCCTGAGCCACTGCAGTAAAAACTACCGCGAATGGCTCGTAGAAGATTATAAACAAAAGCTAACGCTCCTGATAGGAAAAAAATACAGAGAGAAAATCTTCAACGAAGAGGACTAATCTAATCAGTGTAATATCTTGATGCTCTTAATAAACGACGAAGTCGTCTTAATTAACTAATAACCACAATACAACTTAATTATCCTTAATTCCTTAATGGTAAAAAGAAGATATTTATTTTTTTCATAGAGAAAAATAAACACAGTTCTAAACAAAAAAACAAAACAATGCCGCAAACATTCTCCAATCTAGGAATCAGTACGGAACTATTAAAAGCCCTAAAAGGCCTTAATATTGCAGTACCAACAGAAATACAGCAAAAAGCAATTCCAGTACTCCTAAGTAATGAAAAAGACTTTGTAGGCCTTGCAAAAACAGGAACCGGTAAAACCGCTGCATTTGGTCTGCCATTACTTCAATTAATAGATGCTAAAGATTCTAAAATACAAGCTGTTATACTAGTTCCAACCCGCGAACTGGGAAGCCAGATTTTTAATAATCTCCAGGCATTTGCACAATACCTGCCCGAAGTTTCCATCGCGGCAGTCTGTGGCGGTAATCCCGTAAAACCCCAAATAGAACGACTAAAAGAAACCACACATATTGTCGTGGCAACTCCGGGCCGTCTTATTGACCTGATCGAAAGAAACGCAATAGACATAACAAATGCCGGTTATCTTATTCTTGATGAAGCTGACGAAATGGTTACAGCCCTAAAAGAAAGCCTCGAAGAGATAATAACCAAATTGCCTAAAAACAGGAAAACATGGCTGTTTTCAGCTACATTACCGGGAACCGTTAAGCAATTGGTGCAAAATTATATGTCCAAACATGTGACGCAGTTGAGCGCCAACATGGATACTGTCGGAAATACAGCCATAGATCACGAATATATAGTTGTAAATCCTGAAGAAAAACTGGACGTACTGATGCATTTCCTGACTTCAAGAGATGGTGAACGCGGAATCATATTCTGTAAAACCAAAGCAGCCGTAAACAAACTCGCTAAAAATCTGGCAATAAACCGCTTCTCATCAGGCGCCCTGCACGGCAGCCTTACACAGCCAATCCGTGACAGGATTATGGAACAGTTCCGTGAAGGACACATCAATATATTGGTAGCAACCGATCTTGCAGCCCGCGGTATAGATGTAAAAGAAGTAGCGTATGTAGTTAATTACCATCTTCCTGATGTATACGAAGCATACGTTCACAGAAGCGGAAGAACAGCAAGGGCAGGGGCCAACGGACTTTCATTAACCGTATTACAGCCTGAAGAAGTAACTGAAATTGCTGATTTTGAAAAAGAACTGGGTATAACATTTACCCAATACCAAAAGCCATCAACAGCAAGCATCGGCGATAATAATGCCTATCTGTGGGCCAAACAGATCTTCAAAACCAAACCCAATCACGAGATAGCTCCTGAACTAAAAGATAAAATAAAAACCGTTTTCCACCACCTGACGAAAGACGAACTTATAGAAAAGCTGATGGCCAACTATTTCCTACAGCATAAGACAGAACAGGCGGAAAAAACAGCAGCTCCCGAAAAGAGCAAAAAGAAAAGATAAATACTAAAAATGCCCTGATAATTCAGGGCATTTTTTAGTATTAACGGACTCTGGCGGGTACGTATGAATTATATAATTTTTATTTGCTCCAATACAATATTTTAATCTCCATATTGTATAAATTTACTACTCATGGAACAAAAGGAAGTAGTAATTATTGGAGGTGGGCTCGCAGGACTTACTGCAGCCATACATTTGTCTAAAGTGGGCATAAAAGTCATACTGATTGAAAAGAATAGTTTTCCCAAACACAAGGTCTGCGGTGAATACATTTCAAATGAAATATTACCCTATCTTAACTGGCTCGATGTAGATATCCTGTCACTAAAGCCTACCCATATCGACAAACTCCAATTCTCAATTTCAAACGGAAAAACAATAAATACCACTCTTCCTCTCGGCGGTTTTGGAATCAGCAGATATACGCTGGATGCATTTTTATACGATAAGGCTATCGCCAATGGCTGTGAAGTAATACAGGACAACGTTGAAGCTATAGATTTTACAGATTTTATTTTTACAGTAAAAACCCTAAGGGGAAGTGTTTATAAAACACCCGCTGTGCTCGGGGCATTCGGTAAACGCTCCAATATTGACCAGAAAATGAACCGCGGGTTTATACAGAAGAAGTCACACTGGCTGGCAGTAAAAGCACATTACTCCGGTTCTTTTGATGATACCGTTGTAGGATTACATAATTTTAAAGGTGGTTATTGCGGCGTGTCCAAAGTAGAAGAAGGTAAAATAAACATCTGTTATCTTGCAGATTATAAAACGTTTAAACAGTATAAAAACATAGAGGACTACCAGCAGCAGGTCGTTCAAAAGAACCCGGTGCTAAAAGCCATTTTTAAAGAATGTATACCTGTTTTTGAAAAGCCGCTTACGATATCCCAAATCTCATTTGATAAAAAACAGCCCGTAGAAAACCATATACTGATGATAGGGGATAGTGCGGGGCTGATTCATCCTTTATGTGGAAACGGAATGGCTATGGCTATCCATAGTGCTAAAATCGCTTCAGAACTCCTGTATCACTATTATTCAGGTACTGTCAAATCCAGGCCAGAATTGGAAGATGCCTATAATTCAAAATGGAAATCCCAATTTGGGCAACGGTTAAAAACAGGGCGAATGCTTTCAGATTTACTGCAAAAGCCGAATCTCTCAAAGATATTAATGCGTATATTTATTATGTTTCCGGCGCTATTACAAATAATAATTAAGAAAACCCATGGGAAACCTATAACCATATCCTAACGATGCTTCCAGATACAACATATAGAACCGATGCCCCTGAAATAATGGATGACTTCGCCCTTGAGGGCGAAATACTTAGGGATGCATTGGATAAAATAGCAAAGATCAACCAACTTTTAGGAGGTAATAAGATTACGCTCGAAGGATTGGAACGCTTGATCAGTAATAGTGGTGATCGCGAAATTACGATCTGTGATATGGGATGCGGCAACGGAGATATGCTCAGGGCAATAGCCGATTACGGACTCGAGAATGATTTAAAATTTAAGCTTATAGGGATCGACGCAAATGCATTTACGATCAGCCATGCCAAAAAGTTATCACGTACGTATTCCAATATCCGCTACAGCTGTGAAAATATCTTTGGTGATGATTTCCAGAAATCAGAATACGATATTATGCTCTGTACGTTGACATTGCATCATTTTAAAGATAGGGAGATACTGGAGCTGCTGGGAAAGCTTTATACACAGACACGGATCGGGATAATTATAAATGACCTGCATAGAAGTGCCTTAGCATATAAATTGTTTCAGGCATTGTGTTACATGTTCAAACTTAACGATATGTCACGTGAAGATGGCTTAACGTCTATACTACGGGGTTTTAAAAAGACAGATCTGGTTAATTATTCAGAAAAATTAAACTTTCAAAAATATACGATCCAATGGAAGTGGGCTTTCAGGTTTCAATGGATCATTTCAAAATTATGAGCGTAAAAATAAAAACCGTAGCAAAACAACTACCCAAATATTCCAGGACTACAGCAGAAATACTGCCTTTTCTCGATCTCTGGCTTACCGGACAGGAGGATCGTTTTATACGCAAAGTAAAGAAAATATTTGAAGGAGCAGCTGTAAATAAAAGGTATTCCATCATGGAACCTTCGGAAGTATTTACCGCAACTTCATTCGAACAAAAAAACGATATATACACCAGGGAAGTAATCGATCTTGGGGAAAAGGTATTGACCAAAGCACTGGAAAAGGCCAATTGGAATCCCGCCGACCTGGACTACATCATTACAGTCAGTTGTACAGGTATCATGATTCCGTCTCTGGATGCCTACCTGATTAATAAACTCAGGCTAAGGCAGGATATCGTTAGGCTGCCTGTTACAGAAATGGGTTGCGCAGCAGGTATTTCAGGAATTATCTATGCAAAGCAATTTCTCCAGGCTAATCCCGGTAAGCGTGCTGCAGTAATAGCCATAGAAAGTCCTACGGCGACTTTCCAGCTCGATGATTTCTCGATGGCCAATATTGTAAGCGCAGCTATCTTTGGCGATGGTGCTGCCTGTGTATTGCTTTCTTCAGATGAGAATGACGATGGGCCTAAAATAGTCGACGAACAGATGTATCATTTTTATGATAACGAGCATATGATGGGATTCAAACTGACCAATTCCGGACTGCAAATGGTACTGGATATAGAAGTGCCGGAAACTATCGCTTCCCACTTCCCGGATATCATCCATCCATTTCTTGCAAAAAACGGATTAAAAATAGAAGATATCGACCACCTGATCTTTCATCCCGGTGGGAAAAAGATAGTACAGACAGTAGAAAGCCTTTTTTCAGATCTCGGGAAGAATATAGAGGATACCAAAGAAGTACTGCGTTCCTATGGAAATATGTCCAGTGCAACAGTTTTGTATGTGCTCGAAAGATTTATGGATAGAAATCCCGTCAAAGGAGAGAAAGGACTAATGCTGAGTTTTGGCCCCGGGTTTTCAGCCCAGAGGGTTTTGTTGGAATGGTAAGGATGGAGTTAAAAAACAGCTAAAATATAAACAAATGACAATACCCCAAATAATAGCAAATCTTCCCTACACAAAACCATTCCTCTTTGTAGATGAATTAATCCACATCTCAGAAAATGGAACAGAAGGCACCTACACATTTAATGAAAATCTCGATTTTTATAAAGGTCATTTCAAAGACAATCCAATCACGCCAGGAGTAATACTTACAGAAGTTATGGCCCAGATAGGTCTCGTATGTCTTGGAATCTACCTCATAAATGATGAGTTGAATACAAAACAGTCAATTGCCTTAACATCAACAGATATAGAATTTTTAAAACCGGTATATCCAAATGAAAAAGTAACGGTAATTTCCGAGAAGATCTATTTTAGGTTCGGTAAATTAAAATGCAAAGTACAACTGCTTAATCAAAACAAAGAACAGGTCTGCACCGGAACAATTGCAGGCATCATAATATCAAAACAAGGCTAATGAAAAATAGGGTAGTCATAACAGGTATGGGCGTTGTTGCTCCAAATGGCATCGGCCTGAATGCATTTACGGCCGCTATCAAAAATGGCGCGTCGGGAATACAACATGATCCCGAACTGCAACGGTTGCAGTTCTCCTGCCAGATCAGCGGTAAACCGGAGATCAGCGATGAGCTGGCGCTAAAATATTTTACACCACTGGAACTGCGCAATTTTGATGCTTCCGGTATATTATATGGGGTCATTGCTGGAATGGATGCCTGGAATGATGCGGGTTTAGCTATAGAAACCAATCCGGATCCCGACTGGGATAGCGGAACGGTATTCGGAACCGGGACCTCAGGAATCGACAAGTTTCGGGAAAGCATCTATAAAATTGACGATTTCCAGACCCGAAGATTAGGAAGTACTGCTGTAGCCCAGACTATGAACAGCGGTGTAAGTGCTTATCTGGGCGGCAAACTCGGATTAGGTAATCAGGTTACCACCAACTCATCTGCGTGCACTACAGGAACAGAAAGCCTGCTTATGGCTTTTGAAAGGATACAATCCGGACAGGCCAAACGCATGCTCGCAGGAAGTACCGGCGATTCCGGGCCTTATATCTGGGGCGGATTCGACGCAATGAAGGTCTGCACGTTCAAACACAATGAAACACCGGAACAAGGTTCGAGGCCAATGTCGGCCACAGCATCGGGATTTGTTCCCGGAAGTGGGGCCGCCGCATTAGTGCTGGAAGACCTCGATACGGCTATTGCCCGGGGAGCGCGAATCTATGCCGAAGTATTGGGCGGAAACGTGAATTCCGGTGGGCAAAGGGGAGAAGGAACCATGACGGCTCCCAATTCTGTTGCAGTCAAAAAGTGTATACAGGCAGCTATATCGGCTGCAGGAATTACTGCAGCCGATATAGATTGCATTAATGGTCATTTGACTGCCACCTCAAAAGATAGTCTTGAAATTCAAAACTGGACAGAAGCGCTGGGACGTAACGGAGATGATTTTCCTTATATCAATTCTTTAAAATCAATGGTAGGTCACTGTCTTTCAGCAGCAGGGAGCATAGAATGTGTATCGGCTGTATTAGAGTTATACCATGGTTTTATTTTTCCAAACATCAATTGTAATGATCTCAATCCTGATATAGCCGCGGTTATAGCCGCTGATAAAATTCCGCTACAGCTAATTGAAAAAGAATTAAATATAATTATAAAAGCCAGTTTTGGCTTTGGAGACGTAAATGGCTGTGTCATTTTTAAAAAGTATCAAATTTAAAAAGTAACAACAATGAAATTCAGAACAGCAAGGCATACAGATAATCTAAAGAAAATTATCGATTTTTATTGTGGGATATTAGGACTGGAAGTGCTGGGAGTATTCCATGATCACGATAATTATGACGGTGTTTTTATAGGAATAACGGGAGCCGACTGGCATTTGGAATTTACCGTTTCCGATAAACCGGCACAGCATTCACCGGACAGGGATGACCTGTTGGTTTTCTATTCAAAGGATGAAGCAGAGTTAAAGCGGGTACAGCAGCGATTTACTACTGCCGGTATACCGGAACTGAAAGCTGAAAATCCATATTGGGAAGCTAATGGGATAACTTATGAAGATCCGGATGGGTATAGGATTGTTTTGGCAAAGGAGTAGAGAGACAAGAAGCAAGAGACAAAAAACAAAAATAAAAATTAATATATAACGCATAACAGATAATGAATAACGAGCACACATTTAGTAAATTAAAAGAAATAATTAAACCTTTCGTTAAAGACCAACAGGCTTTCGATACGCTTAGCCCGGATACAGATTTTATTAATGACCTTAAGATCAATTCAGCCAATCTGGTAGATATAATCCTCGATATAGAAGAGGGATTTGATATTGTGATCGACAATGAAGAAATGGAACGAATGCTGAATGTAAAGGCTGCACTTGAGATTATTGAAAATAAATTGTCCGGGAAAGAATGATCGGTAATGATATTATCGATCTGGATACCGCCAGGATGGAAAGTAACTGGAGGCGTAAGGGATACCTGCAGAAGATATTTACAGAATCGGAACAGTTACTGATCTCGGGTTCTGTAGATCCCGAAATCATGGTATGGTGTCTCTGGAGTATGAAAGAGGCTGCATATAAGATTTATAACCGGCAGACCGGTATCAGGAGTTATATGCCCCTAAAACTCAATTGTTATGATCTGGAAATTACGGATCATGGTAGGCGTGGAAAAGTAAGCTGTGAAGGGGCAATATATTTTACAGAAACTACCATTACAAAAAGGTATATTCATAGCAGTGCCGTGGTATACCGGAATTTTTTTAAGCAACTGATCCTCAATATTTATGATAATAATGAAGAAGTAGGTGCGCAAAATCCTATTTGCAGGGATGAATATGGGCTCCCTTTTACAACAGATAAAAAAACGTTACAGAGGCTTCCGGCAAGTATAAGCCATCACGGACGATTTTTTAGCCATATAGCTATATGAAATTATTTATTTATGCCCGTTACTTTTATTTTAAGCCCAATCGTGATTTCAACTTTAGAAAAAGCAACGCTATTGTATATGCATCTTCAGTAGAAGATACCCTGTCAGTTTCAGGGATCTTGAAGATACTGCTGAGTTCAGATAGGGTAAAGTGTTTGTCATCTCCAAGGTCTTTCCATTTCCGGTACATGAC
>Ga0247742_10001642_pt1 | contig 15224 bp, 19 predicted proteins | sample UWRJL208509C2_FD_180944 | JGI IMG/M metagenome (GOLD analysis project Ga0247742, IMG submission 180944) | Plant litter microbial communities from Arlington Agricultural Research Station in Wisconsin, United States - UWRJ-L208-509C-2 | ecosystem: Environmental > Terrestrial > Plant litter >...
CGTACGTACTAGTCTGCCATATCTTTTCTGACTCTCAAACCCCTTTCAGTGCCAAGCGGAGACGTCAGAGACAGTGGGACCAGGAATGGGGTGCTTTGAATACCGAAGGTAACATCTGGTGGAGAGGTAATGGTCACGATGAGTGGGTGGATGTGATGGGGAAGAATCCGCTTGGGTGGTTCCGTGAGTTCTGCTTGCTTTGGGAAGAAACTATATAGCTCACAACGCTACTATTATCTTAGTACCCATCGGTCGGAGTCTCAGTGATGGTTTGTCATACCCTGTCAACCCCCGATTCGACTCAGAAGGCCGCTGGCGAAGGCGGAGAGACTGGCCCAAGGAACTGCAATGACCTTGCCTGGTGCTGGCTTTACGACCCTTCACGACTCATTTGTGGACTTTATCTGCCTGCTCTCATCTAATGTATACATCTGCAATTTATCATTCATGCTATTACTTGTATTGGGTTGGCATATTCATTCATTTTCTACTCTAAACAATTCACCAATACCCTCATTATCAACACGACATTTTCAGCAGATTTGGAGCTGGGAACGGTGAGTGTCTTATATTATGCAATAAAGTGTTCTAAGCTGAAGTCATTTTCCTGGTCCATAGTTCTAATGAAAGCTTTCCGATATACTCTGCCGCGTCGCAACCGATTGCCACCACTCTCTCAACCTCAGAATCAAACTCGGCGTTGTAGTGGCCTCGGTCCTTGGTGTTAGAGCACTAACCTGATCTGTCCGTATGTAATTTGCTTTTCTTGGACGTACACTGACCAGCCTGGTCTCCTGAATGCGCATGCCGTCATCTCCATGATATCGCTTGGCCTCGCAGCTCCAGTCGTCGTTTCCGCGCACCCATTGTCCGAGGCCCTCTGTGTATTCTCGTACCCTCGAGTCGATGTCCTCTCCCCAAGAAGGTACTTGTTCAAGGTCAGCCATGAATTGAGCAACGACCTCGTCTGAATATGATCCAAGCCAGTCCAAGGCTCCCTGAAGATCTAGCCCATGCTCGTGCATGATGGGAGTGATGATATTGTGGTTCGCCAGGCCGCAGGAGATTTCTCGAATGTAGGAGTGCATGTCCTGGATATGAACGGGCTTATCAGCATTCACAGGTAGCTTCAGGATCAGAGGCAAACATACATTAACGAGAATAATCAAATCCACAGCAGCTTGTGTTAGCGATACCAGTACTGGGTGAGCAAGCACCTCATCTGGCAGGTCAAGGCCGAATTCGGTAAGTGCGAGTGTCGGACGTGCGCCACATGTATCCCTTCGAAGTCGAAGATAGTCGTCGATTTTCCTGATCCGGTTGCATGCGCGATCCTCTGCCTCTTGTGTCACCCCACGAAGGTACATCTCTGACGTTTTTACAAAATGGTCGAAGCACGATGAACCGGGCGCAGCGAGTGTCTGGGCGTTCTCCCAGAATCTGGAAGGGGGGAATGGGAATTTAGTGTCATAGAGGACTGCTGGAATTTTTGGGTACTCACTCTCGTGTCATCCTGCCAAGTAAGTGCTCTTCGACGTTGGGTCGTTGTGGCTGACCTTTCATTGCATCGAGGACGACATTTGCTAAATGGTGTGCAACGGATGGATCGGATACGTCGGTGTATTCGTCGTAGACAAAGTAGAAGTTCATGAGATCACACCCCAGGCGAATAAAATCTGTCGAGAACGTCTTCGTTATTGTAGATTCGAATGCTCAGTGTATGACCAGGAGGTACCTTTATCGCGGCGCGAGTAGGTCAGGCTTGCCAGTAAGTCTGGGTGAAGGTTCGTCCTTTAGCAACAACAAGGCTCAATAAAAAAGAGCACACTTACTTAGATCGCAGGCGTCAAATGCCCTTTGTCCATCCCGGTCGAAAGACTGGAATGACTCAATCCACGCACTAGATTCCTTCTTGGCTTCTTCATAATATGGACTGAGATTTCTCGCCCAACGCCAATTGCGTAGAAGATCAGGAAGGTGGTATTGTTGTGGCACTGGGGTGGTCATGGAGGGACTGAGGAAATTAGTTCGGAGAGAAATGCCAACGGGATGCTGGAAGTATAGGGGGAGGAACGTCAGATTTATCTCCTTCTCTCCACCTCATTTTATTATCGGGGTTGACAAACGGTATGGTAATGCAACCGACAATGACAGGGTTAAGTGGTTTCTGCATAAAACTTCGGTTTTTATAGCGTCGGATGTCATTTTCACTGCCAAGAATGGAGGGCTATGTGACACCAAACAGGGTGAAGCGCATGCCATGTTCATGACCGAATTCTGCATGTTGGACTGATGGAGCCTTGGAGATTATGTATATCATTTCGGTCGTGCGGTCTCTTTCGCCCACTTGGTCAAAGATTTCCTTCGACTGACCAGGATTATCGTTCCAAAAACAATCATAGCTATCATCCCAAACGATGTCGTCTCTGACGCAAGAAGGCGCTGCCCTTGGATATTTTAGTAGCGTTACATGCAGTTCGCCACTTAATGTGGAACTATGCCGTTCTTGGAGTCTTGGACACCCACTCCTATGTCTGAGGAACTTATAATGGTGTCAACCGTTTGCGAGGTATATTGTGAGAGTTGCATCGGCAAACCGTAAACGTTTGAACCGTGATACACGTCAATAAGGGAGTTATCTGTTCAACAGGCCAACACCTCCGCGCTCCAGGTCGGATCTGCGGCCCAAATTATGGACAGCATTTGGCTGTGTTCAAAATCGCGGACTGCGGCTTTACGTATTGGAAACACTCGACCGACAGGATCGACATGCACGTATCTATGTTCCGGCAGCGATGAAAGTTGACAGGTGTCAACTTCTATAGATAAGATATCGTAATGCTGTTTTAGAATATCATCCTGAGCATCCGTGATGTTTTGAGGTGGTAAATACCGATTTTACATTGAAGAATGGACAACTAGTCGGCGAACATACCACCCTCCTGTGTAATCCCAGGAGGGTCTGCAGCCCTAGTCGGAAGCGAAAGTATCTCTTCCCCTGTTCTCATTCTTTCCAATTCGTTTCTCCACGATTTGAATTTGTGCAACAAAGCATTACCTCCTGATTGTCGATCCTGTGACCGCTCTTCCTGCTCCAATACAGCGATTACTTCACCGAACGCGTGGTCCACTTTATCCAATGCACCGTTCATAAGATAAGGGTTGCCGACAAATTGATCGGGGGTCGTGCGGCATGGAGATGGGACGGCGACTGCGTGATGAATTAAACATATTTTCTTTGAGATGTTGGAAAACGACTTACCTCTACTTGGATCAGTCTTGGGGAAAACCTAGTAAGGCGTTTATGTCAGCTTTGATCGCTTAATTAAGAACTTAGTTCTAACCCTGCCTGGGTTTTCTCTGCTAGGTGAAGGCGGAAGTCCTTGAGTGGTTTGCCCTGGAAATTTCGAATCGACTGCCATAGATTAATGAATAGATTATATGAGAACTCGCTAGTCACAGGTGATCGCCAAAAGAAACTCACATTCTCCTTGAGACATGTCTTTTATATGCAATAGACCGTTTATTTTCCAGTGTTGACGGGGATGTGATAGTTCGTAAAATCCTATGCTCACTTTGTCTTGAATATAAGTGTGGAGGAGGCAGTGACGCACTCTGTGTACCATTATTTTTTGTTGCGTCGATTCTGCCAGTGTATGATGACATTAGCCCTACTAACAAGTCCACTAATCATGCGCACAAGTCCACCACGCCACTCGAAGGGGGGATGAGAAAACGTGTCAGATGGATGCCCAATGCGAGATCAAAAAAACTGATCTGTCGGTGTGAAGAGCATATTTCACAATTCGCGGTGGTTTGGAACAAAATAATTTTCTAACCATCAGGATGCTTCCAGAGAGACAGAATGAAATTGGCTAGTGAGCCATGTTCCTGAGCATGCGAGCCATCAGGTTCGATGTCCATTATAGGAGAATGGTGGGTCAGCCACTGGCCCACAAACACAAACCTTGTCCAACTGAAATTCCGCTTCAAATACACGTGTATAGCCAATATCGGCGCCCTGACGAGAACAATGCCCATATGAGTGATTATCGTGAAGATCAGTACAGAACAACCTACACGTGTATCACGATTGGACAGCCATCAAGTTAAGCGCCCATGAGTCAGAGTGATTTGAACCCCCGTACAGCGTCCCTGCGATTGTGCGGTATATATATTTGCAATTCTCACCGTCGTTCTTCCAACTTCACCAACTGCCAGACAATATGGATCATACGAGATGTTCACTTTCACCTTCCTGCGACGATATCTCGGTGAGTGTTGTTGATTTAGGCGCTGCTATATAGTGAACGACTGACCTAACGAACTCCACACATGTAGCCTTCAAACTTGTTGTCTTTCTCCTCGATTACCATCCACGACATCGCTACATCGAAAAGCAAGCCGGATCCCTTGTCTGGAACGTTTGAGCGATCACTGTCGTTCCCTGCCCCAGTTCATACAGAAGACGTGTATGATGTGCGAATTCCTCTCAGCACCTGGACTCCTCTGTCACCTCCCGTAAGTGGGCACTTGGAGCTCAAGTTGGAAGAGAGGATAGGCGAGGGTGCCTCGGGAACTACCTACGGGGCGAAGGTCCTTTCTTCGAGTGGTGGGGAAATGCCCAAGCGTCTATGTATCAAGTGGGCCAAAGGAAGCCACTGTCGGACATTAGCACGCGAAGCTTGGTTTTATGAACAACTGCACAGAGAAGGTAACTGTGAGGGTGTTATTACCGCAAGATGTTATGGGTTTTTTACAGCACAGTCTGGGAGCCTAAACGAAGATGGAAACGACGATGTCGTTCTCAAGCCGTGGACCAAGTTGCGCAGTGATGACGAATTTTTCTTGGGAGACGATGAGGAAGAGCACGAAGACTACTATCGATTCTTCAGAGACAAAGCGTACCTCAAAGCAGATTCTCCTTGGATGTCCTGGAGCCAGAAGAGTGGTGCTGATCGTCTGATCGCGGTTCTCCTGTTGGAGGAACTAGGAGAATGCTATCCCGCTCCCAAAGTCGACGAAGCTGAACTACAGTGAGTTCGTAACCCTTCCAACCTTTTTCGGGACTCTAACCCCGATAACAGGGATATACGAGAAATAGTAACGGACCTGGGGCACACAGGGATCAGGCATTACGACCTTCGACAAGGCAATGTCCTTCGCAATCCTCAGACGAGCAATTCCAGTCTCTGTCCCAGACATCGAAAGATCCATAACTGGCGAGTCATAGACTTCGACCGCGCAACGAAGACAGTGTTCCGTGAAAGCAGCCCAGGCGATAAGAGTGCCTGTCTTTCTCAGAGTGATTTGGTCGGAAACGAATATTTCATGGGTACATTGAAGCCATGGACGTATCCATATGATTATCGATTATAAGCGTGTAGTCTCGTGTAGTCTTGTTCAAGGAAGCTAGCAGTGTAAACCATCTTGATAAACCCAACCAAGGCAAATTGAGTCTCCGCTTCAAAAACAAGTCATCTAATACTTTGTGAAGCAAAATGAATCCGAGTCAGAGCGCGATCTTGTACAGAATCTTCGACTATAACGCATACGATGCCTGGTGACGAAACACTGCAAAAACACGAAGAGGACTCAGAATCTGAGGATGAGGATGAGGAGGCGGAGCCCGTCCCGATGATCGAGGTGGATGCGACGAATCTAACACCTCTTTCGCCAGAAGTCATCGCAAAACAAGTGCGTTTTGAATTCTCTCCCTCATAGGAAGCAATGTTGAATTTTTACTGCAAGGCTACTATAAACTTAGGTACAAAGGACTCTTATCCCAGAGGTGGTATTCTAAACCGCGATTTCAGGAACAATTGGACATGTCGCGCACGGAAAATCGACGGTTGTAAAGGCTATCTCTGGCGTTATGACCGTCAGATTCAAGAACGAGCTGGTCAGAAACATTACCATCAAGCTTGGGTACGCTAATGCTAAGGTTTGTCTGCCAAACCTATATCAAATGTAACCCTGATCATCTAATCTATATTCTTCTAGATCTACAAATGCGAAAACGAGGCATGCCCTCGTCCGGGGTGCTATCGATCGTACCCTTCCAACAAGGAGGACAATCCACCATGCGAGCGGCCTGGTTGTGGACACCGTATGAAACTTATCCGCCATGTATCATTTGTCGACTGCCCAGGTCACGACATTCTGATGGCCACGATGTTGAACGGAGCGGCGGTCATGGATGCTGCTCTACTTCTAATCGCAGGAAATGAAACATGCCCACAACCTCAGACGTCAGAGCATCTCGCTGCCGTCGAAATTATGAAATTAGAGAACATCATCATCCTCCAAAACAAGGTGGATCTAATCAAAGAGACACAAGCGCTCGAACATCAGAAAAGCATATCCGCTTTCGTGAAGGGTTATTCCTTTTCACTCATTTTTGACACTCGTTTACTGAATATGTGTGACAGGAACTGTCGCCGAATCATCACCCATTGTACCCATATCCGCTCAGCTGAAATACAATATTGACGCTGTGAACGAATACATCGTGAAACGTATCCCCATCCCCGTCCGCGACTTCCTCTCTGATCCAAGGCTGATCGTCATTCGTTCTTTCGACGTTAACAAACCAGGAGCAGAGGTCGACGAGCTCAAGGGTGGTGTTGCTGGTGGTTCGATCCTCACTGGTGTACTAAGGATTGGACAAGAAGTCGAAATTCGCCCGGGTATTGTGACTAAAGACAGTGCAGGCCGTAACAAATGCAAACCGATTTTCAGCAGAATCATGTCTCTCCATGCCGAGAACAACTTACTCTCCTTCGCCGTTCCGGGAGGTCTAATCGGTGTTGGGACGAGGATTGATCCTACACTGTGTAGAGCTGACCGTCTGGTGGGTCAAGTTCTGGGCGCGGTTGGCAAGCTCCCGAAGATTTATACCGGTGTGTTCCAGCAAGTGTTTTTCGATTCGTGGCTAATAAGTTGCGGTAGAACTTGAGATCAGCTTGTTCTTGCTCCGTCGATTGCTCGGTGTGAAAACAGAAGATAAAAAACAGACCAAGGTGTCGAAGTTGGTGAAGAACGAGTTGTTACTGATCAACATCGGTTCAACATCCACTGGTGGACGGGTGCTGAGCGTCAAGGCAGATCTGGCAAAAATTCAGTTAACTTCGCCGGCTTGCACTGAGGTTGGGGAGAAGGTTGCTCTGTCGCGTCGTATTGAGAAGCATTGGCGGCTTGTTGGTAAGCACACATCCCGTTGTTCGTCGAGAAATTTTGTTGAACGACCACCAGGATGGGGAAGTGTGCAGCGCGGTACGGTGTTAGAGGTGGACTAGTTTCCGGTCTTCCGTTCTGCGACACAATTGTGATATTGCGTTGTACACTGGGGTCGTGGTGATCAAGAATCCTTGGAGGATCCAGTCGTTGACCACAGAAGACTTAGTCCATCGACGAGCAGCTTTCTTCTGACAGGATCATCGATGTTAATGTTCCAATGGCGTCTTGAATTATGAAACCGTTTTGTGTATAGCTTCCATGCCCGAGGTCGCTCGATGCGGTTATCATACGAGGGAAATTGAGGGACGATGGGTGTGAGTTGTTGGACAATCCGGATAACTGTTCAGTCCCTATGTGTTGTGGAGGTGCAGACCGTTCAAATCTTGCAAGAGCTCGCCCTACGAATGTGAGATGAGGGGTTAATGTCTCCGGTGGATGTTCTCATGCGTAAACACGAAAGCCAGAGCCATAGCGTCAGGGGCGTTCGCTCATCTGAGAGGGCCTCTCATTCTGAGAATTCAGAGGGCAACGATGCCAAAAAATTTCGCCCAACAACGGATGCCAACCTACCCGTTTTCCAGGCCACTGACCTCTCCATGCCACCTGCAATGGAAACGAATGTCCTACACACATGATGAAGCCGAGACTTCAAATACTGAAACCCCCTTAGTGGACTACTGGAGGCATCGCTGGACTCTGTTCTCGCGACTGTTGCCATCACACAGGCTGCTGGTAACGCCTCACGCCTCACGCCCTACGCTCCTCAAGCCATTTAATTTTGAACTACACTCTCAACTATCTCAGTTATGCTCACCACCTCAAGTGTCCCTCTGAAATCAACTCCACAGGGACAGCTACATTGTACCCATCTTACTCAGAGGACAGACGCCTATAACCCCAAACGGAGATCGACTCACCCAACGCGTCACCTGCTGGCCAACCCTCAACCCAGGGCCCTTTCCCACCGAAGCAGGCTCGCTCGCGCGACACTTCTCGTCGTCTAATACTCTGCCCTTCCCCTACGGAACCCCTACCCTTCAAAAGGACACCATAGTACTGTTTGTGACCACTCTCAATGAAGATCTCATGGAGGCATGTCCGTCCAGCAACACGTTTCGTGACTGGCACCAGGCGAGGAACATGGTAATCACCACAACTGCGCCCTATACCGCATCTCAGCTCTATTATCTTCGACAATGGTGGTTGAAGATAACCAAATATCATCATTAATTATTTCAACATCGCCTGTAACTTACATATATAACTGATAGTACAGTTTACGGTTAGCAACTGGGTACTTATACTGACAGTGACCTTCTAGTCAGCACTTCGTTAGTGTCAGGCTGATGATACTATATTTAGGCCCAAGGCGTTGTTGGAGATTTTGTATTCTAAGTGACACAGCAGGAATGCACCAGGATGTTATATTGTTTTGTACAACGCTGACAAACTCGTTAATATTCTACGAGTAGATTTAACACATCTACTTGTGGGTTTGATGAAGATATTGTTCGAAGATGCTCCCGTACCGGGGACCAGACGGGATGGGCCCTTTAGACGGTTCTGGATCAAACCAATCTGGGTTCTTGCCCCACTTCTCGAAGAATTCTTGCAGTCTGGCCGGGTCAGTGAACTCGAGATAACTGTGAACAGCACGCCATGCACTGTCCAGGGCTCCTACAACCCATCTGCAGGTAGATTCCGTCAGAATACGAACGGATCCGAATTGATGAGACTCACGCATGTCGCACACTGAGGGCTTCACCTGCGAAGTGGAGTTTGTCGTTGGCCGCAGGTCTACTAAGGCTGGTATACATGTCCTGGAAATTTCCTGGACCGAAGAACGCGAAGGCACCTTCAAAAAAGGGAGGTCAGCTTGAGTTCTGTAAGCATCTTGTCACTTACCCATGGTGAGGGGGTCATGATTCCAGTCCCAGGCAAAGACCTCAACGCAGAGCTCTTTTAAGTACTCGTATGTCACCTCATGGACTTCAGCGAGGTTGTTCAAGACGAGCTTCTCAAGCTGAGCCTCGTAGGTCTTCTCCCCCGTATTGATCAGAGATCCCATGCGCGAGGCATCGTCTGTCCAACAGTAACTAGCAATAAGAGTTTTGGATGGTGTGTCGGTGTCAACACCATAGGACGGGTACACGATAGTGCGAATTGGAAGGTCGGTATAGGACTGCCCTCCGACGATGTTGAACAATTCACCGCGCTTGTTTTTGCCGGTGGTCCACCAAGTTTCCTTGAAAAGGATTCCGACTTTGATAGAGGGGCCATATTGGAGCTGGCGAAGAGCATTGGACTGGACAATATCGAGGTTACTTCCCGTCAAATCGATCGTGCGTAGAACCGGGATAGGTATAGTCGAGATAACATGGGCATATTCGTGGTCTTTGCCATCAGCGGTGGTCACGACCATACAAGGAGGCTCGTTCTCGGGAGCCTTCTCCTTTATAGCAATAACGCGCGCATTCATAGTGATTACGTCCTTTTGGAGGTGCTCGTAAAGATAAAGTTTCATGTTCTCCGGCAAGACACTGGAACCTCCACTACAAAGCCATGTCAATCTCTATTGCAGCTCGGATTTAATAGTTGATACTCACTCGATACACTTCCACTCCACGTGGGCGTCACCTGCTTCGCCGAAAGCGATAGCCTCCAAAACAGTTTCAGTTAGCGCCTTATCGTACCATCCGCTGCTCTTGTCGAAGGTCTCGCACCAGTTGATTTCCCTGGTGGAGAAATGATCTGGCACTAGACCGAATGTCGCGCTGGGCATATACTTGAAGGACATATACGCTCGGGTGGAATAAGCATCGTTCCGCATCATGACGTCCCAGCCAGTCGTGGTGTGCTCCTTCATGTCATTATAGAGCATTTGCGCGAAGGGACCGATAACGTCCTGAACGACTCGAGGGACCCCTAGCCCGATAAGAGTGCTGTTGATTCCTAGCTTGTCCGCATCGAAGTGGACATCCTTTTGGTCCACACGCCCATGAATACCATTGAAGTACATGATGCCGGGGTTCGTACAAGGCTTGGCCTTGAAGTAATAGGGGATGAGCTGATCCTCCATCTCCAGATATTGGAACAGCAGCCCGAGGCGCTGCATTACCCCCTGCTGATATTGACCGTTCTTCTTGGGGGGCAGAGGAAAGCGCATGGCACCGACATCCTAGATCGGTGGTAGAGATGATAAGGTGCCATTCCTGATAACGAAGGAGAGTATTGACTGACATAGTAGTCGTACCGACCGCCTTTATCAAACTTGTGGGTGTACATACGGCCTCCAACGCGGTCTTCAGATGCCTCAAGTATTTCGAAGTTGATCTTGAGGGACTCAAGCATTAGGGCGGTATAAAGACCGCCAACACCGGCCCCGAGAATGCCCACCACGTCGGTTGCCTTTGGAGGCGAGGGAATGATCGGTTTAGCGAGCGAGAGACTGGTTGGTTTAGCATGCTGGGCTGGTTTCAGAAAGTTCGTTATGATCGAGCGCGCATGAAGGGCATAAATAGCCTCCCCATCTTCAGCAGTGAATGTCGCCATGAGGAAATAAGATGGGCTGATTGAAAAGTGAAGGTCTCAGTGGGGAGTCCTGTTTGCTTCGTTCATTCGCGGGAGCCCTATTTAACGACAATATAGTGCTGACCTAGGTTTGACTTGACCCTAGGCAATGTGTTAGGTGTTAATCGGCGACCTTGGACATCTTCTTTGTCATCTGAGCCGTGCATTGTAATCATATTGGTAGCTTCGGGGTCAACACTTCGTTGGGTCTGAAATGCATTCACCGGTCAGTGCCTATTCCGATGCCTACATATGCTTGACAGTTACACCTGAAGTGAAATATAGTCAGTTCAGTGTCACCAGTCAAAATGCATCTCCTTCCATGAAATCGGTGACAGTCCACGGCAATTCAGCTGACCGTTGTAATTAAATTAGAAACTCACCACAATATTGACATGTTTTCAGAAGGGTGCTTGGGTGCCTTTCTGGGCGAAGGGGTTTGCTTGTCTCCGACGCCAAAAGTTGCACGAGGTCATATTTTATCTTATGAGGCACGAGCTGGCGCCACCATGTGAAGGTGCATTGTCAATTTGGATGTCTTGTCTGACGAGTTTGACAGGTGGAGGAAGTGAGCGCCCCACTGAAGTGAATGGATAAGAACTAGAATGAATTGCGTAGGTCAGTTTGTTCAGCCCATTACATGTGTACTGGCATTGAATTATTAACGAGAGATAACCACAGGCAAGTCTCCTGAAAGACGATAACAGTAATGAAAACACAACCCCATCATAGAACCCTAGGGACCAAATTGAGGTGCAGGGGATTTGAGAGAGAACGTAAGGACATACCATCAACGAGATGTCGTCGGCAGGACCTTGGTACTGCCATTCTCAGGGGCAGTCCAATGTTCTGGAGGAGTCGGAGTCCTCCAGGCGCGCGTAGCCTGTCTAACATGTTGTGATAAAGGTTCGTCATCTGAGTCCTGCAAATGTTCATTGTCTTCGTCGAAGTCTTCTGCCAGGAACTCGTTGGATGCAGGCCCGTCGTCTTCGCTCAGTCGAATGTGACCACCAGTGCGCGTCAATGTCTTCAACCTGTAAGAAGGGAGGTCAGTACAAGATGTAGAAATCTTAAAGATACTGCGTGGCACTTGTGAGAAACCACTCTTCTGAGAGCATCAGCCCGCCTCCAAAGTAAGAACAATCCGCATAGTGTGCATGTCGTAAAGAGAATGATCATTGATATATCCCCCAAAGGCTGGGGTTTGTGGGATTCACGGGGTTCTGGTGTTTCATTTGTGAGATTTCAGCAACGTTGAAATGCACGAGCGCTTGAGAACCTACCCCCCGGAACTGGCGACATTGTGTATGAATATCTTGTATTGATTCCTCCACAGATACCAAACAGAATACTGAAAATCCTATCTCGAATCGAGAAGGATACCGCTTGAGGCGGAGCACAAGTAAGGATCTTGGAAGGTGGTGTCTTCAGACAATCTGTGCAAGCGCTGAGCGCTGCGGCTGAGAGCTGCGAGGGTTTAGTGTCAGGAAGTGTGACACCGACCCTGACAATTGTGACTCACAACGCGATCACGTGGCCTGATATCCACAGTATCGTTCGCTTTTCCGTCTCTTCCACAACACATACTAAGTATTCCTAGTCCCTCAACGTTTTTAGGCCAAGAAAGCACATAGAACCCAGCATTACCACCTCTACTCATCGAAATTGACGCCTGGCTATGTCGCGGCCTGACGAAAAGTGAGTCATTACAGTGCCATCCCTGTCGAAGTCTTATTTATCACATCTGAATGGTGGCAGTAACCCAATTGACTGTCTTTTTGAAACACCAGCACCCGGGCAATCCAAAAAGCGTACATATGGATCTGTAACGAACTTGCGCTCTCAGAAACGACGCAGGATCTCCTTGGCTTCTGTGGATCTTGGGCGGGAGCTTGAGGCCGAGGTGGAGAGCAACTCCAGCAAGCATACCAGTACTGTAAGCTGATTCTGCCATTTATAATCTGGAAACTAATACCTCTTTGAAGGTCGACCGCTTTGTCTCAACGCGATCGAAATCACTCTTGCCACTCAATATCACCCCCCGCACTAGGCGCATCAGCAAGCAATTCGGGTTGATCGACGACAAGGTACTCAACTTCAGAGATGACACTCGGGTATTATCATCCTCTGAAAACACGCTCTCTCTGCTTCGCAAAAGCGCGTCATCTCTCTTCAACTCAAAGCCCGAGAAACACCCTACCTCTGTGATCGAGAACTTGAACAAACGTAAAGATGCGCTAATGGTGCTCGACAGTCCTGGAGTCACCAAGGATCCGGATGCCTATCCTATTTCTTGGTCCCGGCGCAATCTCATCGCGGTGACATGTGGTATTGAAATATTCTATCAAAACCTGGACAGCAAGACCGTTTCACACCTTTGTACATCACTTTTTCCCGGAAGCCCTGGGGTAATCCAATGGGGCGGGGAGGGGTGCGAGAATCTCCTTGCTTCAGGCTCCACAAAGGGCAGTGTTGCGCTGTGGGATGCAGCGTCCGAGGGAGGTTCGGGGAAGCGGCTCCGGAGCTGGTTTGCGCCAGTCACAAAACCGGTCAGAAGCCTCAGCTGGAACGGCAACATTCTTTCCATTGGTTCCGACGACGGCTACCTGTCTTTCGTCGATGTTCGTGATCCAAAAGAATATTCACAACTGAAAAAGCATCGAGCATCGTTACTTGGCCTTCAGTGGAGCACAGACGGCCTGTACCTCGCTAGCGGTGACCGTGATGGGGTTGTCCATGTCTGGGATAGGCGAGCGGGGAAATTGCTTTTGGACACCGAGGATCCGACGAAGAAAATACGCCACAAAGCCAGTGCAAGGGCACTTGCGTGGTGCCCCTGGCAGCCTGACCTCTTAGCCACAGGAACGTCTGCCCCAGAGGGCAAAATCCGTATCTGGTCGACTTCCTCTATGTCATCCCACTCCCCATCACCTACTCAGACTATTCCTTTGAACACCTCTGTTTTGTCCCTCCATTGGTCACCACACTGCAAGGAACTGCTGAGCACTCATGGATCCTCCTTCGCCCCTGGAGCCACTTCTGCATCCCAGATGACCTATCTAGATACCCCAATGGTCAACAGCATCACCGTTCATCAATACCCTTCCAGCAAACGCCTGATGACGCTGACGAATGCGCATTCGAAGCCCGTGACTCATAGCTGCTTGAGTCCAAATGGAGAGAGCTTGTTCACGGTCTGTCCAAGGGAGGAGACAATTAAGATGTGGCAGGTGTGGAGTAAGAGGCCATCTCCTGCGAAGAAGGCGAGTGCATTCGATAAGTATACCATTCGGTAATGTAGAATCCTCCCAATTTAACTTCTTCTGATGCTTTGTTTGCGTTGATCACCCTTTTTATTGGTTATACTACTGCATCTTACTGTACTCACTACATTCGAGTTTCCTCTCAGATATAAAAATGTCGAAATATTGTAACCATTATTATCTACTTAACATTGATTTGACACGGAGTTTTTTTCCGAAATTTTGACCTGCCGTCATTCAGGCACAGCCACATGCGTGGGCTTTCCCAAAAAGGTCTTCCTCCGGCGAGCGCCAAGACAACCACGAGCGCCTACTCCGTCAACATCGTTGGCCCCATGCGCACCCTCTACAATGGTTCACGGTCATGTAGTTAAAGTGTTTAAGATTTGACGGGATATTTGATAGAAAAAATACTTGATTCTTACTCGGCACGTACGCTTTCACCTCACACCGCGTAACTCAGGGGTAGGTGTCTCCAGTGAGGACAATGGAAATTGGGATGTGGGGCAACCAATTACAAAAATTTGTCGGTCAGTTGGCTTCATATTAGAGTATAAAATAAAATAATTGTATTTGATTGTTTGTGAAACTCCCCGCTGATGAACGTAAGTGGGAGAATTCACACCTGACCTGGAGTAAGTATGTCTCGATAGGCATTCGGTACAGCGAACGAGTCGAGTCGATCAGCCACTGCTTGCACGCGGAATTATTTATTTTGATAATAGGCGCCTTGCTCACTTTCTGCTTTCGCGGCGCATTTTTGTCCAGGCCACTAACCAACTCTCCTGATCGACCGTGATGCGAGTCATGTATGAGTCCGTGATCTTTACCTGCATAATTGATGTAGACATGATCTCTCTACTATTTTGCTGAGTTAATTGACGGGACATGAGGCAGGCTGCGTGCATACAAATAAAATTAGCGAAGAAAGAGGGCGGCGAACATGCAGGTTTGCGCTTGTGCATCCCCCCCTCCTACCGTATAGATGGGTCAATCCTGCTATGAGTGCCTTGTTACTAAAATTTTTTACAGCTTTTGCCCTAATTTCTGCTACGATTCGTCTGTCGCAGATGCAGGACTCACGACTTCCCTAATATTAGGACCTGAAACGTGGGGCTCGTGCATGTGTCATCAACCTCCAGCTTCGCCTTG
>Ga0247742_10001643_pt1 | contig 15219 bp, 13 predicted proteins | sample UWRJL208509C2_FD_180944 | JGI IMG/M metagenome (GOLD analysis project Ga0247742, IMG submission 180944) | Plant litter microbial communities from Arlington Agricultural Research Station in Wisconsin, United States - UWRJ-L208-509C-2 | ecosystem: Environmental > Terrestrial > Plant litter >...
GGGGATGCGACGGTGTCGCTCGCCGAGATCGAGCTGCTCACGAACGGCGCAGGCTCCGACGCCGGCAGCCTGGCGTTCAGCCCGGCCGACGGTCTCACCGCCTCGTCGGGAGTGGAGAAGGACTTCGCCCTCGGCATCCTGTCCGGCGGCGTGTCCGGCGACTACGCCGCGACGGTCGACTGGGGCGACGGAACCACGTCCGACGCGACGATCGGCGACGAGAAGGTCGGCAACTTCCCCGTCTCCGCGACGCACGTCTACGCCAAGCCCGGAACCTACCGCGCCACGGTCGCGGCCGTGAGGGGCGAGACCGAGTCGGTGACGGCATCCGTCGTCATCACCGTGGGCTACCTCGAGCCCGGCGCGCTGCGCGGCGCCTTCGACAGCACGTGCATCGCCGACGACGGCGTGGGAGGGAACTGCGACGCGAAGGGCATCTCGTACCCGAGGCAGGGCCTGAAGGACGGCGGCCTCGAGCAGGGCGTCGAGCACGGGGTGCCGGGAACGGACCTCACCTTCACCCTTCCCGTCGTGCCCGCCGGCCAGCCGGACAACGCGACCGGCAACGGCCAGGTGATCGTTCCCGAGCTGGGTGCGGGGGCAACCGCGTTCTCGTTCATCGGTTCGGCCACGGAGAAGAATCAGGACACGACGGCCACCGTCGCGTTCACCGACGGAACGACGGTCGAGACGCCTCTGCAGTTCTCCGACTGGACCAAGGGAGGAAATGCGGGCGCCACGGCACCCTACGGCAACATCGAGGTCGTGAAGTCGAGCTACCGTCTGGTCGGGGCGAACCCCTCGCAGACCGCCTCGTACTTCTTCTCGACGGTGCCGTTCCAGATTCCGGATGGCAAGACGGTCGCATCGATCACTCTGCCGGTGCAGCCCGGTGAGCCCGGGGTCACCGGTCGCGTGCACATCTTCGCCATCGCCAGCAACGGCGTCGTGCCCGACCTGTCGTTCACCGCGACGGCCGGCGCAGACCTGACCGGCCTGACGGGCGAGGCCATCCAGGCCCGTCTCGGAACGGTCGCCGTGACCGATGCCGCGACGCCCGCCCCGGGGGCCCGCGTGCAGTGGGGCGACGCGTCGGCCACGGAGGACGTCACGGTCACGGCCGGTGCCGACGGTGGCTACGTGCTCGACGGATCGCACGCCTATGCGGCGCCCGGCGAGTACACGGTGAACGTCACCGTCTACAACGCCAGCGGCACGACGCAGCTCACCCTGAAGGCGGTTGTCACTGCGCCCGAGGTGTACACGCCGACGATCCAGGTGTCGCCGACGGACGACGTCGAGGCCGGAACGGAGCTGACCGTCGCCGGCTCGGGCTTCGCTCCCGACGAAGACGTGGTGGTCGAGTTGAAGACGCTGCCCACCGGCGCATCGACCACGGTGCGCTCGAACGGATCGGGCGAGATCAGCGCCACGGTCACGGTTCCGGATGACGCGGTTCCCGCGCTGTACTCGCTCACCGCCACGGGCGAGACGTCGAAGAACCCCGCCGACAGCACCGTGCTCGTGAATGAGCCGCCGGCCCCGCCGGTGGTCTACACGCCGCGCGTGATCGCGAACTCCACTGCCGGACGTCCCGGAGACGCGGTGGGCCTCGACGGCTCGGGCTTCGCCCCGGGCGAGCAGGTGACGGTGGAGTTCCGCTCGACGCCGGTGACCGTGGCGACCGCCACGACCGACCGCAACGGGATCATGGCCGCGAGCTTCTCGATTCCGGCCGACGCCGAGGTGGGAGACCACACGATCGTCGTCACCGGTGCCGAGTCGAACGCGCCTGTGGAGATCGCCTTCACCGTGCTGCCGCCCGTCCTTCCGGGCGACGGAAGCACGGGGGCCGGCGGACCCACCGACCCTGCGGCCATCGGGCACCTGTCGAACACCGGACTCGGCATCCAGCCGCTGGTGGTGCTCGGTGCTCTCGCCCTGGCCGGCGTGCTCGCGGGCGGCCTGCTGCTGATGCTGCGTCGTCGCCGGCGCATCGCCGAGTAGGCCAGGAGCGGATCACCTGCCCGGCGCGTCATCGACGCGCCGGGTAGGTTGGCTCCTATGGATATCCGCGTCGCCGCCTATGCCGTCATCATTCAGGACGGCCGGATTCTTCTGGCGCACTGGAGCCAGGGCGGCTACTCGGGATGGACGCTGCCGGGTGGCGGCATCGATCCCGGTGAGGACCCGGCCGATGCGGCCGTGCGGGAGATCGCAGAGGAGACGGGGTACCGTGCGGAGCTCGGCGAGCTGATCGGTGTCGACTCGAAGGTCATCCCCGCCGAGAACCGACTCAGCGGATCCGGGGTGCCGCTGCACGCCCTGAGGATCGTCTACACGGCGGCGGTCGTGGGCGGCGAGCTGGCCGATGAACTCGACGGCAGTACCGACGAGGCGGCCTGGTTCGCGCTCGACGACGTGGCGTCGATCGATCGCGTCGATCTCGTCGATGTGGGTCTGCGGATGCGCTCCGCCGCCGAAGCGCGCGTCGCGGGCTGAGCATCCCATACGACGAGAGCGGCACCCCGCGTGGGATGCCGCTCTCGATGATGCGTGGGTGTGCTGCCTAGCCGGCGGGCGTCTCCGAGACGGCCTCGTCGTCGGCGATCCACAGTTCGTCATCGGCACGCAGCGTCTGCCACAGGGCGTAGCCGACGCCTGCTGCAGCCACGACGCCGAGCACGATCGCGACGATGCCGCCGACCGGTGCCTTCTTCGGCTGCGTCTTGGCGATGGCGCGCTTGACGGACGGGTTGTTGGCCACGTGCAGCACGGTCGCGGCGGAGCCGAGAGCGGTGCCGACCGACGGGAGGACGTCGTGCGCGAAGCGGCTGCGCACTTCCTGTGCCGCGAGCTTGGCTCCGGCGACGTTGCGGCCGATGACCGGGCCGATCGAGTCGACGGCACCGCGTACGCGGGGCACGACCTCTTCGCGGGTCAGGTCGGATGCGTGGCCTGCGGCGACACGGGCGATCTGGTTCGCGCGATCAAGGATCTCTTGCTGGTCGAGCCAGAGCTCTTCAGCACTGCCCTTCAACTTCTTGAGCGCCTTGCGACGCTTGCGAGTAAGACTCATTGAAAACCTCCATCAGCGGAACGAGCGCGGTTCCCCCCAATCTTGCCACGCGCACCAGTCGCCGCGCACGGCTTGCCCTGATGATCGCCCGCACATACCCTGTGCCTCGTCTGGATGCATGGGCGGGTATGGGAGAATCGAGTCATGCCCGCACACACGCACGTCGCAACGTTCACCACCAACCACGGCGCCATCAAGGTCAACCTTTTCGGCAACCAGGCACCGAAGACGGTCGCCAACTTCGTCGGACTCGCCACCGGCGAGATCGAGTGGACCCACCCGCAGACCGGCAAGGTCTCGAAGGACAAGCTCTACGACGGCACGATCTTCCACCGCATCATCCCCGGATTCATGATCCAGGGCGGCGACCCCATCGGCCAGGGAACCGGCGGACCCGGCTACGCCTTCGACGACGAGATCAGCCCCGAACTCAACTTCACGCAGCCCTACGTTCTGGCCATGGCCAACGCCGGCCAGCGCGGCGGTCACGGCACGAACGGATCGCAGTTCTTCATCACCACCGGTCCGACGACCTGGCTCCAGGCCAAGCACTCGATCTTCGGTGAGGTCGCCGACGACGAGTCGAAGCGCATCGTCGAGAAGATCGGCGCCGTCGCGACCGACGCGGGCGACCGCCCGCTCGACAGCGTGGTCGTCGAGAGCGTCACCATCGAGGCCGTCTAGGTCTCTCCCACACGAGAGAGACGAGCGCGGGTGTCCCAGGCTCCGGTGGATGCCGATAACTACTGTTACCGCCATCCCGGTCGACAGAGTTTCGTGCTGTGTCAGCGCTGCGGCAAGACCGTCTGCCCCGAGTGTCAGGTGCAGGCGGCCGTGGGCGTGCACTGCGTCGACTGCGCCCGCCAGAATCGGCCCGCGCGCCCGAAGCCTCGATTCGTCACCGCGTTCCGCAGCACGTCGACTCAGCCGGTCGTCACCTACACGCTGATCGGTGTCGCGGCGTTCTTCTTCATTCTGCAGAGCGTTCCCGGCATCGGCTCGTCGGTGACCCAGGCCCTGCAGTACGCCGGTGCCTACACGCAGCCCGGCCTCGGGGCGCCACTCGAGCCCTGGCGCATGATCACCTCGATCTTCATGCACGGCGGCATCTTCCATCTGCTGTTCAACATGTACGCCCTGTTCATCTTCGGGCAACTGCTCGAGCACACGCTCGGTCGCGCCCGTTACCTCACGCTCTTCCTGCTGTCGGGCCTCGGCGGCTCGGTGGCCGTCGACCTGATCGCGTCGCCGTTCCAAGGTGTGGTCGGTGCGTCGGGTGCGATCTTCGGACTGATGGGCGCCTACTTCGTCATCCAGCGGCATCTGGGCGGCACGAACATCCAGCTGCTGGTGCTCGTCGGCATCAACCTGGTCATCGGCTTCATTCCCGGACTCGGCATCGCGTGGCAGGCCCACCTCGGCGGTCTGGCCGCGGGCGCGCTGATGGGCCTGATCTTCACGAAGACACGCAACGTGCGCCAGAAGAACACCCAGATTCTGCTGCTCGTGGCCACGGGAGTGGCCCTCGTCGGGCTGACCGTGGCGAAGGCGCTCGTCTAGCTCACAGAGTTATTAACAGGCTTATACACAGCTGGGGATAATTACACGGGTGTAATTAGGAGTTATCCACAGGCCAGGCAGGCTGGTGATAACGGGGTCAGCGCCACCGCGTGGTCATGAGGAAGCCGATGAACGCGATGCCGAAACCGATGAGGATGTTGCCGCCGCCCAGGTCGGCGATGGGGAACTTGGCCTGGCTCACGTAGAACGTGATGATCCAGGCGAGACCGACGAGCATGAAGCCGAACATGACGGGCTTGAACCACACCGGGTTGGGCTTGGTCGACTCATCACCGCTTCGGGTAGCAGTCTTGGCGACTTCGGAACGGGGTGAACGGGTCTTCTCGCGGGCCATAGGGGAGATTCTAGCCCGGAATGCCTGAGAACGACTCGGCTCTCAGGGCAAAGGCCAGCATCCACCGCTTACAATACGACAATGACCGAATACCAGCCGGGGGATATTCAGCCGAGTTCCGGTGCTGCGCCGATGTCACGGCGCGAGGCCCGGAAGGCCGAGGCCGATGCGCTCAAGAGCTCGGAGGGCCAGACCCCGTCGTCTTCGACCCCCGAGGCCGAGCCGATGCCTGAGCCGACACAGCAGTTCGAGCAGCTCGGCATCCTTGCCTCGGAGCCCCCCGCGGCCGGCGACGAGCCCGATGAGGCCGCCGGCGCAGCCGCATCCGATCGCGCCGCGAGGAAGGCTGGCGCCGCCTCGGTCGCCGAGAGGCCGCCGGTCAGGCGCAGCATGGCCACCAAGGTGGTCGGGGTCTTCGGCGAACTGCTTATCACGGCCGGTGTGTTCGTGCTCCTCTTCCTGGGCTGGCAGCTGTGGTGGAACAGCATCGTCCTCACCAACGAGCAGACGTCGGACGCGTCGTCGCTGGCCGACGACTGGAACCTGCCGGTCGTCACGGGCACGACGCCAACGCCTGTTCCGACCACGACCGATACTGCGGCGCCGGTGAACTACGGCGACCCGGCGGTCATGGGTGCGCCGTCGACGGGCACCGACTTCGCCATCATCTACGTTCCCCGCTTCGGAGCGGACTTCAAGCGCACGATCGCCGAGGGCGTCGACCCCCACACCGTGCTCAACAAGGGCGGCGCCGGCCACTACGAAGACACCCAGATGCCGGGCGAGGTCGGCAACTTCGCCATCGCGGCCCACCGCGACGGCTGGGGCAGCGCGTTCATCAAGATCAACGAGTTGCAGATCGGCGATCCCATCTACGTCGAGACGCAAGACGGCTGGTACACCTACCGGTACCGCGACACGGAGTACGTGACCCCCTACGGCGTGGGTGTCATCGATCCCGTTCCCCAGGTCGAGGGCGCCACGGCGGTCGACCGGCTCATCACGCTCACCAGCTGCAACCCGCTGTACATCGCGTCCGAGCGCATCATCGCCTACGGTGCCTTCGAGTCGTGGCAGCCGCGCTCGGCCGGGCCGCCGGCCGAGATCGCATCCGTCGTCGGATCGGGGAACTGACATGTACGCCGCCCTCTGGAGAGTTCTGCCCGGGCCCGTGTGGCTGCGCATCATCCTGGTTCTGATTCTGGTCGCCGCGGTCGTCTACGCCCTCGCCGCCTGGGTCTTCCCGTGGATCGACGTGCTGATCACCCCCACACAGGAAGTGACCGTCGACCGATGACGCGCGTTCTCGTCATCGACAACTACGACAGCTTCGTCTATACGCTCAACGGCTACCTGCTCCAGCTGGGTGCCGAGACCGAGGTCGTGCGCAACGACGACTTCGCGGCTGCCGACGCGTCGGCTCGAATCGCGGACTACGACGCCGTGCTCATCTCTCCGGGGCCCGGCACTCCGCACGACGCCGGCGTCTCCATCCCGGTCGTGCACGCGGCACTCGCCGCTTCCACGCCCCTTCTCGGTGTCTGCCTCGGTCACCAGGCGATCGGAGAGGCGCTGGGGGCGACGGTCACGCACGCCGACGAGCTGATGCACGGCAAGACCAGCCTCATCGAGCACGACGGCAGCGCCTTCTACAGGGGCGTGCCCGACCCCTTCACGGCCACGAGGTACCACTCTCTCGCCGTGGTCGACAGCACGGTTCCCGAGGAGCTCGTTGTGACCAGTCGCACTCGCGGCGGCGTCATCATGGGCCTCAGGCACATCGAGGCGCCCGTGTTCGGCGTGCAGTTCCACCCCGAGTCTGTTCTCACCGAGGGCGGCTACCGCATGCTGGGCAACTGGCTCGCGGCGGCCGGGCTCGCGGGCGCGCCCGAGGCGGCGCAGCATCTCAGCCCGCTCATGCGCACGAGCTAGGCGTCACGCCCCGGTGCAGTACCGGATGGCGATGGCCGACTTCTGCGGCGCGTCGCCCGCCGCGATCGACTGGCTCGACACAGGGTTGCCCGCCACCGTCTTGCAGCCGGGATCGCCTTCGACGCTCACCTGCAGGGCGAGGCCCTGCAGGGTCGTGCTGGCCACGTCGAGCGCCTGACCCGACACGTCGGGAACGCTCACGAGGCCGGTCGAGATGACGAGGTTGATCGAGTCTCCGACGAAACTCGCCGTGCCCGCGGCCGGGTCGGTGCGGATGACAGTGTCGGTCGGAGCCGTGGCGGAGTTCTCCTTGGTCGTGGAGCCGACCGTCAGTCCGAGCGTCGTGAGGGCTGTCGAGGCATCGGCGGCGGGCTGCCCCCCGACATCCGGAATCGAGACCGTCTGCTTGCCGAGCGACACGTAGACGTCGATCATCAGATCGGAGCTCTGGTTCAGCACGGTTCCGGGCTCGGGATCGGTGCGGATCACTCGCCCCTCGGGAACCTCGGGGTCGAACACGTCTTGTCTGGCGGTGACGAGCCCGAGCTGTTGCAGGGTGCTGTCCGCCGAGTCGAAGGTCTGCCCGGCCACGGTGGGCACCGTGATCGAGTTGTCGGGAACGATCGTGGTCGGCTGCAGGGTGAAGATCCAGAAGACGATCGCGATGATGATCACGGCGACGCTCGCGATGCCGGCCCAGATCCACACGACCGGGGGCCTGGACTGCGTGCGCACCGCGTAGTCGTCGTCGCCCGCCAGCTGCGTGAGCGCCGAATCGGAGGTGGCCGTGAGGCTCGGCGGAGCGCCGAAGAGCGACGACTGGAAGTCTTCGACCGGGGGGCGCTTCGACGGGATCTTGCCGGCGCCCGCGATCTGCAGGTCGGTGCGGAACTCGGCCGAGGACTGGAAGCGGGAGAAGCGGTCTTTGGTGAGCGCGTGCAGGACGACCCGGTCGATCGCAGGCGAGATGTTGTGGTTGATCGACGACGGAACCGGAGGGGTCTCGCTGACGTGCTGGTAGGCCACGGCGACGGGCGTGTCTCCTCGGAAGGGCGCCTGTCCGGTGAGCAGCTCGAACAACACGACGCCGGTGGAGTACAGGTCGGTGCGTGCATCGACGGATTCGCCGCGCGCCTGCTCGGGAGAGAAGTACTGCGCCGTTCCCAGGATCGCGGTGGTCTGGGCGACGGTCGCCGACGAGTCGGAGATCGCTCGAGCGATTCCGAAGTCCATGACCTTCACCTGGCCCGATGTGGTCAGCATGATGTTGCCGGGTTTGATGTCGCGGTGAACGACGCCGGCGCGGTGCGAGTACTCGAGAGCGGTGAGGATGCCCTCGGTGATGCGGATGGCCTCGGCCGGAGCGACGGGACCCTCTTTGATGATGTCTTTCAGGAGTCGTCCTTCGACGTACTCCATCACGATGAACGGAACGACACCCTCGAAGCCGCCGGGCTCGCGCACCTTCTCTTCGCCCGCGTCGAACACGCGCACGATCGTGGGGTGCGCCATGCGTGAGGCCGCCTGGGCCTCCTGCTTGAAGCGGGTGCGGAAGACGGGATCGCTCGCCAAGGACGAGCGCAGGAGCTTGATGGCCACCTGGCGCCCGAGGCGCTCGTCTCGTCCTGAGTAGACATTGGCCATTCCCCCACGGCCGATGACTTCTCCGATTCGATACCGCCCGGCAAGCAGGCGATGTTCATCGGTCACAGTGGTACTCCATGGTCGGTGTAAGGGGGGTTCTCAGTCTAGGTGCATGGGAATCGCGGATCGTCAGCCGTTCGCTCCCGGGGCCGGGGTCGATCCGTTCACGGCGACCGCCGTGAGGCTGAGGGCTGGAGAGGCGGGAGACACGATGCCCGAGCAGGTGACGGTGTACGCGACGGTGACCGGGCCGGGGGCGGTCGCCTGCAGCGTGGCCTGCGTGCCGATGCCGGGCTCCGCGAGAACCGTCGCATTGGTGGCGACGATCGAGTACGCGTCGAGGCTCGTACCCGAGGGGCAGCTGTACGCGCTCCACGAGACGGTGAACGAACCGGTGGCCGCCGGAACCTGATTGTTCGGCAGCGGCGACGGAGCGTCGACGGTGCCGAGCTTGGGCGGGGTGGTGGGCGCGTTCACCGTGGGCAGGGGGCCGTAGACCGTGAGTTCGATCGTGGTGCCGCGCTGAACGTTGCCGACGGGGTTGACCTTGTAGACGGTTCCCACCTGCTCGGCCGTCGTCGCGGCGGTGCCCGTGACGCTCGACGCGCTCAGGTCGAAGTTCAGCGCCACGAGAATGGCGGCTGCATCATCGAACGACTTGCCGAGGAGCTCGCTCTCGGGGATGGCGACCGTGTTCGGCGTCGGAGTGGGGGCGGGCGTGGTGGGCTCGGGCGTCGGTGTCTGCTTGGTGGGGGGAGCAGACGTGCTCGTGGTGACCGGCACGTCTTTCGAGCCGTTCTGACCGATCACGAGTGCGGTGATCGTGCCGCCGAGCACCAGCACGAGGATCGCGATGAGAACGATGAGCGGCCAGGTCCAGGGACTGCGCTTCTTCTTCTTGTCGCCGGGCTGCTCGGTGCCGCCGTCGATCGGGGGCAGCAGCGCATCGCCCGCCCCGGCCGCGCCGATCACGGTGGTGGCCTGCGTCGACCCGTAGGGAACGGTGCTGGCGGTGGGCATCAGGCTGGTGGCCTGCGTCTGCGGGGCAGGACGGCCGCCCAGGATGGCGGGAACCGCCGCGGCCGCGGCCGCGATGTCGCCGCGGCGCAGCGCCGTGGCGGCGCGCGCGAGGTTGGCCGTCGACGACGGACGGTCTTCGGGCTTCTTGGCGATGCACGAGAGAACGAGGTTGCGCACCGGCTCTGCGACGGTGACGGGAAGGTCGGGCGGCGTCTCGTTGATCTGGGCCATGGCGATCGCGACCTGCGATTCGCCGGTGAAGGGGCGCTTTCCCGCGAGGCACTCGTAGGCCACGATTCCGAGCGAGTAGACATCGGTGGTCGGCGAGGCCGACTGGCCGGAGGCCTGTTCGGGCGACAGGTACTGCACGGTTCCCATGACCTGACCGGTCGCGGTGAGCGGAACCTGGTCGGCGATGCGCGCGATTCCGAAGTCGGTGATCTTGACCCGGCCGTCGGGCGTGATCAGCAGGTTGCCCGGCTTGATGTCGCGGTGCACGAGGCCGGCAGCGTGGGCGGCCTGAAGCGCCGACGCGGTCTGCGCGACGATGTCGAGAACGCGGTCGGTCGAGAGAACGTGCTCGCGCTCGAGGATGGTGGAGAGGGCTTCGCCGGGAACGAGTTCCATGACGAGGTAGGCGCTGCCCTCCTCTTCTCCGTAATCGAAGACGTTGGCGATGCCTTCGTGGTTCACGAGGGCGGCGTGGCGCGCCTCTGCTCGGAAGCGCTCGAGGAACCCGGGGTCTCCGAGGTATTCGTCTTTGAGGATCTTGATCGCGACGGTTCGACCGATGACCAGGTCGGTGGCCTGCCAGACCTCGCCCATGCCCCCGATCGCAATGCGGCTGGACAGTTCGTAGCGTCCCCCGAAGGTGAGCCCTGCTGTGGGTCTCATTTACTCAGCACCGCCTCAAGTACTCGTTTTGCTATCGGCGCGGCGATGGTGTTCCCCGAGCCGGATTGGTCTTCGCCTCCGCCGTCCTCCACCACTACCGCGATGGCCACCCGAGGGTTGTCTGCGGGGGCGAAACCGGTGAACCAGAGAGTGTACGGATCGTCTTCGCCGTTCTCTGCCGTGCCTGTCTTACCGGCCACGCTGACCCCGTCTATTCTTGCATTAGTAGCCGCGCCATTCTCGACGGCGGACACCATGAACTGCGAAAGTGTCGAAGATGTTGTAGAGCTGATCGGCTCGGCGAACACCTCGGGTTCGAACTGCTGCAGCACCGTGAGATCGGGCGCCGTGATGGAGTCGACCAGGTTCGGTTTCATGATGGTTCCTTTGTTGGCGACGGCGGCGGAGAACATCGCGACCTGCAGGGGTGTGACCCTGTCCTCGTCTTGACCGAACGCGGCCAGCGCGAGCTTGTCGTCGGTCATGGGCGAGCGGATGGTGCTGGGCTGTACGGCCATCGGGATGTCGAGTTGTTTGTCGAATCCGAAGGCCTTCGCCTTGTCGACGAGGGTGCTGTCGCCCATCTGCACGCCGAACTCGGCCATGGGGATGTTGCACGAGAGAACGAAGGCCGTCTCGAGAGAGACCGTGTCGCCGCCGCCGCAGGTTCCGCCGCCGGCATTCGAGACGGTGTTGGTCGATCCGGGCAGGGGGAAGCGCGAGAGGTTCGGCTGGGTGTCGGTGGCCGCGATGCCGCTCTCGAGGGCGGCAGACGAGGTGACGATCTTGAACGTCGATCCCGGCGGGTAGAGGTTGCCGTCGATCGAGCGGTTGATGAGGGGATCGCCCGGTGCGTCGATCAACGAGTCGTAGGCGTCGATCACCGCCTGGGTGTCATGCACGGCGAGCGTGTTGGGGTCGAAGGTGGGCTTCGAGACCATGGCGAGGATGCGCCCGGTCGACGGCTCGATCGCGACGACCGTTCCCTTGTAGTCGCCCAGGGCATCCCAGGCCGCCTGCTGAACCACGGGATCGATCGTGAGCTCGACCGAGGCGCCCTTGGGCTTCTGCCCCGTGATGATGCTGTTGATGCGGGCGAGGAACTGCGAGTCGGCCGTGCCCGAGAGGTAGTCGCCCAGGGACTGCTCGATTCCCGTCGAGCCCTGGCCCAGCGTGTAGTAGCCGGTGACCTGGCTGTAGAGCGGCCCGTTCGTGTAGGTGCGCTGGAACTTGTAGTCGTCGTCGACGGGCACCGACATGGCGATCGGCTGGCCGTCGACCAGGATCGGGCCGCGCTCGGCGTCGTAGCTTGCGTAGAGGGCACGCGTGTTGCGGGTGTCGGCGGCGAGGGCATCCGTCTGAAAGAACTGGATGCTCGTGGTCGCCACGAAGAGTGCGGCGAACATCAGCAGAACGACGATCGCGACGCGTTTGAGTTCTTTGCTCATCGGACTAGATCACCAGCCTTGGCTGGTTGCGGACTGTGTCCGACAGGCGCAGGAGCAGGGCGACGATGATCCAGTTGGCCATCAACGACGATCCGCCCGAGGCCAGGAACGGCGTCGTGAGGCCGGTGAGCGGGATCACCCGGGTGACTCCGCCGATGACGACGAAGCACTGCAGCGCGATCACGAACGAGAGCCCGACGCCCAGCAGCCGACCGAAGTCGTCGTGCCCCGCGAAGCTGATGCGCAGCCCTCGCGCGATGAGCAGCAGGTACAGGCAGAGGATCGCGAACAGGCCGGCGAGTCCCAGCTCTTCTCCGATGGCCGAGATGATGAAGTCGCTCTGGGCCAGAGGAGTGATGTCGGGTCGGCCCCGGCCGAGTCCGGTGCCGATGAGCCCGCCGTTGGCGAGTCCGAAGATGCCCTGCACGAGCTGGAAGCTGCCGCCCACGTCGTCGTAGTTCTTCTGACTGAACGGGTCGAGCCAGGCGTTGAAGCGGTCGTTGACGTAGGTGAGTGTCTGGCTCGCGACGACGGCTCCGGCGAGGAAGAGTCCGCCGCCGAGCAGGATCCAGCTCGTGCGGCCGGTGGCGACGTAGAGCATCACCACGAAGAGCCCGAAGTAGAGAAGAGCCGTGCCGAGGTCTCGCTGGAACACGATGACCGACATCGAGAGCGCCCAGATCACGATGATGGGCCCCAGGTCGCGTGCCCGCGGGAACCGCACGCCGAGCACCTTGCGGCCCACGAGCGACAGGGTGTCGCGGCGCTGCACGAGGAACCCGGCGAAGAAGATGGCGAGGAGGATCTTGGCGATCTCGCCGGGCTGGAACGAGAACGGACCGATGTGGATCCACACGCGGGCGCCGAAGATCTCCTGCCCGATGCCGGGAAGCATGGGCAGCAGCAGCAGCACGAAGGCCGCGAACATGAAGACGTAGGTGTAGCGCTGCAGCACGCGGTGGTTGCGGATGATCACGACGACCGCGATGGCGCACACCAGGGCGATGGCGCTCCAGACGACCTGTCTGATGGCGGTCGAGTCCCACCCCGTGTCGCCGTTGATGAGATCGACGTGATAGATCACGGCGATGCCGATTCCGTTGAGGATCGCGGCGACGGGCAGGATGAACGGATCGGCGTTCGGGGCGACGTAGCGCAGCGCGATGTGCATCGCGATCACGAGAACCGAGAGGCTCGCCCCCAGCGTGATCACCGTGGAGTCGACGGTGCCGATCGCGCCGAGCTGAACGAGCACGACGGCCGATGCGTTGATGCCGCAGGCGATGACCAGCAGGAACAGTTCGAGGTTGCGGAGTTTCTGGGGCACGCGGATGCGACGGATGCCGCGCCCGGCATCCGGAACGATCGGCGACGACTCGATCACCGGGCTCGATGCATTGAGATCAGCCAACGGGGGCCGCCGGGGCTGAGGGCGTCGGTGAGGGAGACGGCGTGGGTGCGGGGGTGGGCGTCGAGGTCGATTCGGGCTCGACGGCGGCGCCGAGGCGCTTGACGATCTCGAGGGCGGCCTTCACCGAGTCGGCGCTGATGGTGTCGCGCACCTGCTCCTGCGTGTAGACGGGCAGGTCGTCGAGCTGGATGTCTGTGGTCTGGTAGACCTCGGACAGCGCGATCGGGCCGATGGTCTGCTGCACACCGTGGAAGATCGCGACCTGGCCGTCGACGTCGCCGACGTAGTAACGCGTCTGCGTCCACCGGTAGCCGGCGATGGCGCCCGCCGCGATGGCGAGAACGATGACGAGGGCGCCGGCGAGCCAGGCCGTCTTGCGGCGACGGGAGCGGCGGCGGTTCTCTTCGATGAGCTCGTCGAGGTAGTCCTCGGACTCGGGTTCGAAGTGGCTGGGGTCGGCCGGGCCTCGCGGGTGCAGGCGCAGGCCGGGCAGCCGCGATACGCGGCGCCCCAGCGTGCCCTCGAAGGCCACGGGCTTGGATGCGGAGCCGACGGTGACGGGTTCTACGCCGTGCTCGTCGAACGAGGAGCTGATGTCGACCACCACGATGGTGACGTTGTCGGGCGCCCCTCCGTCGAGCGCCTGCTTGACGAGTTCGGAGACCACGTCGGCGGGGGACATCTCGCTGGCGAGGGCTTCGGAGATGTGATCGTTGTCGACCACGCCCGTGAGACCGTCGGAGCAGATCAGCCATCTGTCGCCGGGACGGGTGTCCATGACCTGCAGGTCGACATCCGGTGTCGAATCGACGTCGCCCAGCACCCGCATCAGAACCGATCGGCGCGGGTGCGTCTTCGCCTCTTCGGCCGTGATGCGGCCCGAGTCGACGAGCCGCTGTACGAAAGTGTGGTCTGCGGTGATCTGGGTGAGGGTGCCGTCGCGAAAACGGTAGACGCGCGAGTCGCCGATGTGGGCGAGGGCGACGCTCTGACCGACGCGCACGAGGGCAGAGAGGGTGGTACCCATTCCGGTGAGTTCGGGATGCTCGAACACGGTCTCGGCGAGGATCGCGTTGGCCGCGACGATGGCCTCCTGCAGGGCGAACTCGGCGTCGACGGCCGAGCTGTACTCGCCGTCGATCTCGCGCAGCCTCGTGATGGCCAGGGCGGATGCGACATCGCCGCCCGCATGGCCGCCCATGCCGTCGGCCACCGCGAACAGGGACTGCCCGGCGAACCCGGAGTCCTGGTTGTTCGAGCGGATCTTGCCGACATGGGAGATGGCGGCGCTCGATGTGACGAGGGCCATCCCCTAGCGCCGCAACTCGAAGCTGGTCGCGCCGATCTTGATGGGCGTATTGAGGGGAACGTTCACCGGGGAGGTGACGCGCTTGCCGTCGAGGAAGGTTCCGTTCGTGGAGTCGAGGTCCTGCAGCATCCACTCCTCGTTCCACACCATGAGCCGGGCGTGGTGCGTGGAGGTGTAGTCGTCGCGGATGACGACGCTCGAGTCTGTGGAGCGGCCGATGGTGAGGGGCATGGTTCCGAGGGGGATCTCCGTGCCGCTCTTCGTGCCCGTGGTGATGACGAGACGGGCGGCGTTGCCGGTCGTGGCGCGGGGGTGGGTTCCGGCTGAGGAACCCTCGAGGGGGGTGAAGGTGGGCACCTTCGATTGGGGAACAGGGGCTTGCTGGCGGGGAGGGGTGTTGGTGCTGACGGCGGCGGCAGGGGCCGGGGCCGCACTGGGGAAGCCGCCGGCGCTCGCGGCCTGCGCATCCGGCAGTTTCTTGACCCGGCGACCGAAGAGGTCGCTGCGCATGGCGTAGACCACCACGAAGACGAAGATCCAGAGCAGGGCGAGGAACGCGAACTGCAG
>Ga0247742_10001644_pt1 | contig 15213 bp, 19 predicted proteins | sample UWRJL208509C2_FD_180944 | JGI IMG/M metagenome (GOLD analysis project Ga0247742, IMG submission 180944) | Plant litter microbial communities from Arlington Agricultural Research Station in Wisconsin, United States - UWRJ-L208-509C-2 | ecosystem: Environmental > Terrestrial > Plant litter >...
CGTATCATCACCAGGGGATCGTGGAGTTGCAGGAGTGTGAAATACAGTCTCGAGATATCCGCCTGGAGAATATGCAGATGCTAAAGACACAGGGCTCGGGGAGAACCCTTGGAGGACGGATTCATAAAGGGCGTCCAGTTCTTCCTGTTCTGGGATGAAGAGGGTTGGAGGTCCTGCTGCGACAGACATCGTATACGCGGGCGATGAGAGGCAGTATAAAATCAGTTCCCCGCTGAGCTAAAAAGCGACATGAGGGCCCGGGAGGAGGAGGTAGTTGACAAGTAGTCGAAATGTTTCGAGAGTCGATGATCATGAGCGTTGCGCGGTGCCTGTCCGAAATCAGCTCCGGCCCATCCTTGCCGTCAGCGCCGCTGGCTCTCTCATCTCAACTTTCGTCTCCCACGTATTTCGATCAGAGTCATCTCGGACCAGCGTAGATCATCATTTCGGAAAGGTCGTTTTGTCTACAAACACCTATCGAACTTTTGTGGACGATGGACACCGCCGGAACCAACAAAAAGGCAACATCCTCGGTGCAGGACATTGGAGAGGAGAAAGCACCCTTTGGATCGCGGTCAGCATTGTTTGCAATCTTCTCGGACTCCATATCGAATCCCATCCAAGGTTTCTTACAGATGAAGATGATGTCTGGAGTCAGAATGCTTGGGATCATGTCCCGCCTCCAGACGACCAAGGAGAAACGATTGCAAAGTCGTTATCCAAGCAACGGTCAAACCCTGTTCCAGTGGAAGAGAAACAAAAGTATAATGAAAAACCTGCAAAACACTGGTAATGCCTAACATTTAAATTTCCTCACCCGTCTCATCTTGGTTGAAATTTATGGAGCTCATGCACAGGGACAACTTTTACAAGATGAACGCCAATAACTTTTTTAGAAATCGAAAGTGGTGTGTTTCTCATTTTGCCGTTCGGCTGCTTTTTTAAGAACCTTATTCACGCCATAGCCCAGGCTTCACAACGAATTCCCAGAACTCGTAGATGCTACGAAAGCTGACGCGGGACCGATGGCGATCGCAGAAGTCGGGTGTGGTAAGTCCATATTTCCTCTGGCAGAGGTAAGTAATTCCTAATATACCACTCAAACCGCAGGCGCCGGAAACTCTGTCTTCCCCCTTCTTTCCGCAAATCAAAATCCACATCTTCACCTACGTGCATATGATTATTCGTCTCACGCAGTGAAGCTAGTTCAGGTCAGCTCCCGTGCTCTCATCTCATCGCTTCCATTTGATCACTACTAAAATACTCCACGATTCAATTAGAATGACCTTCTGTACACCTCGCCACCTGTGGGCACAATCCACGCGTCTGTATGGGACATAACGTCTCCAAGCCTACCATCAGACATCATTCCTGGTACAGTGGACATAGTCATACTCGTCTTCGTGATGAGTGCCCTCCATCCCGATGAATGGGGCCGTGCCGTCCACAATATCGTCACTGTAAGTTTTCTTCCATCAACCAAAAATATATCCTCTTCTCGTTCTATGTGTAGCTAACGCCAAGTTGATCTGCGGCGCTTACAGATGCTGAAACCCGGCGGAGTCGTCCTATTTCGGGACTATGGCCGGTATGATTTGACTCAGCTTCGATTCAAAGGAGGTAGAATGCTCGATGAAAATTTCTATATTCGAGGCGACAAGACACGGGTTTACTTCTTTGAACTGGGTCAGTCTCGGTTCTTGCTTAAAGTGCACCTTTTAACACCAAATGCGTCACATCTAACGCACGCAATGCTCTTTCAGATGAACTCTCGTTGCTATTCACGGGCGCCAAAGTCTCGTCAACACAAACAACGAGCACTACCACAACCCAAGTAGTATCACCTGATGAAGAGGGTGACTTGGGGCGTTACGTGCCCCTCTCCGAAGTGGGGAAAGAGGGAGTTCAAACCTCCACAGTTCAAAATAAAACACTCCTTGAGGTCGAGCAGCCTCCACCTCTATCAGCCGAACTCCCTCAGGCACCACTCCACTTTGGAAGCAGTACATCATCCGACAGTACGGACGACGCCTCCGCCGCCACAATCTACGCCACAATCTCAAGTGCAGATCCGTTCGTCGATCCCAATATCGATTCGAGGCAGCTATCAAGCCCACTATCTATTCCCGCTATCCACCCAAACCTCCTCTCGCCTGACGGTTTAAAGAATTGCGGTCCCCAACCGCTGTTTATCGCGGAACAGTTAGGCATTGACAGACGGTTGATTGTGAATAGGAAAAGACAGCTCAAGATGTATCGGGTATGGATGCAAGGGAGATTCCGGAAGTTGTAATTCACAAGCGGAGCAATTGGTGTCAAGGTACGGAGTAGGTGATAATGAAAGAAGTGAGCATGAACGAGAATGTCGTGTGACAGTCAAGGCGTAAATGAAACATCCTTCTCAAGTGAACGACGGGAAGGGAAATGGGATGTAAACTTTTGTAATTAGTGTTATATTATCAGTTTGGTACACTGGTAGAGCTACGTGAAGAGACAGGAACGAATGCATGGTGGTAAGAATATCGAACCCCAGTCCATATCTAATTTGTGAATGTGTTTAGAAAAGGATAGCAGCAATCTTCTCCCCGAAGTTTCTGGGAGGAATCTCTTCCTCTTCCGTCTCCTCGGGTGTCGGGATACCAGTAACAAAGTCCATCTCCAACGGCTTCCAGATCTTGCTGCGCTTAAAAATCTTGTATCCAAAGTAAAGGACCACGAAGATCGGGATGTTAATGTCTGGAGGAAACCGTCAAACAACAAACAGTGTTGAAGAAGTGAATATCACTCACAGGAAGTAAGGAATCCGGAAGCATTGAAATCCCAGAAGACCTCGAATCCGTTGATGAAGATGAAGAACAATGTCCAGGCAGCACCCCAGTAAGACAGATATGGTTGCCAGCTGTTGTTGTAGGCGTTTTTCTTGGGGTCAAACCCTTGGGCAACCAATCCACGACCTAACCATTCAGAGACGAGACATGAGAATGAATACATCTGAGAGAAAAAAGGGGCTGCTCACGGAAGAAGATGTAGGTGATATTCATCACGAACCAACTAGTGAATCCACCAGTAGTAGAAAGATTGACGAACCAGCTAATGGATAGTTAACTTGTTAGTTCGATATCATGGTTGTAAGCAAGCAAGGACGAACTTGAACACGGTTGAGGAACCTGACGATACACTCATGAAGGAGAGGACGGTGAACAATGACTAAAGGATTGTACATGTCAGTAATCTTCGCGATTAACAGAACGCAGGACATACTGAGGTTAAAACAGCGGCCAGAGGAAGGCCCTTCTTCGTGCAGTAGGTGAGGAATTTAGGTGCCTGTCCACGGAGAGCAAGTCCATAAAGCACACGGGAAGAGCAGAACAGGAAACTGTTTCCAGCGGAGAAGGCGCTCGTGAAGATGGCTCCGTTGATGATGTGGGGGAGGACTGTGGGCACATCATTCCGTCAGGGTATTGTTTTATGACAAGAAAAGGTCAAATTTTACCTGTGATTCCAGCACGAGTGATGGCAATAACATAGGGCGACTCGGCAGCCGTACCGCTGTCGTGCAAGAGATCGGGGTCATTGTAAGCGACAAGCATGCCAATGATGAGGATTCCCAAAATCTGCAAGAAAATTTTAAGTCCGAGGTAAGATTGGCTTTAAAGCTGGACGTACATAGAAGATAATGATGCGATAGAACACTCGGCGAACAGCCTTGGCGATGTTGCGACGGGGGCTCTCGGTCTCTGATGCAGCACTGTGAAGGTAATCCCATTCAGATTGGAGTTCGACAAGACCAAATAAAGATACCAGGAATGGTAACTTACATGACGACCAACTCCATTCCCTGGAACGAGAACGCTGCCTGTACGAGGACACTGAGGATGGCGAGGAAGCGATCGAGACCGACATGGTTGGGCTCCAGACCGAGAGGGGCAACTGCTCCTGGGTGCTTCCAGTACTGAACAACCATGACCGCCTTAGTCCGTGATGTATTATTAGCAAGAAATCGAGGCGTACCCTGAATCCAAGACGTTCACGGTTGGGTCCCCCACCGAGATCGATAACAAGACCGGTAAGGATTAGGCCAATAATGAGAGTAACTAGATGCTGATTAACAGGGCCTTCTAGGACGAGTCTCGGCGATGCTTACTCTTGATGATCGAAAAGAAGAACTCCGCTATTTAAAAGGTGAGATTCAATACGCAAAGGGAGTTTAGCGGACCAACTCACATTCACCGAAGTATCGCACACCAAAGATGTTGATCAAGCAAATTAGTATGCACAGAATGGCAATGTAGATAGCTTGGTGACCAGTCTTCCCGAGTCTCAATTAGTACGTGACCTAATAGAAGAGAAGCAGCGTAAGCAGCTTACGTCCTTGTCCCAGAATGTGAGCAGAATGGTCGCAGCGGTAATTTCAACTGGTGTTGAGATGCTGTGCGGGTCGTTTCAGCACATTGTACTCTATCGCAAGCAGGTGACTTACGCATTGGTATAAAAATAGTTCTAACATTTGGAGTGGAAGGTTAGACTGGTTATTTTAACAAGCGGCGTGTTCGGGTTAGATACGTACCCATCCAACTGCAAAACCCAAAGCCGGATCTACCCAGCGTGCAGCTAAAGGAGATACAGAGGGGTCAGCACATGCTCTTGACTGGGATGAAATACCCAAAAGCAAACGCACCAAAATGGGGGAATGTTCCTGATATTGGGGCCCAGGTAGTCATTTCACCCACAGCGCAAAGCGACCTAGAAGGGTTACAGTGGTTTCAGAATGCTGATCTTCGCTAATAAGCCATCCAATGACAGGACTTACGCGTAGGCGACGGTACCAACGAGTGCATAGGCGATGAGGGCACCCAATGGTCCAGCTGATGCTAAGGCATGGCCGGAACCCAAGAACAGGCCAGTACCAATGGTTCCGGCGATCTAGAAAGCACGTCAGGATGGTAATGTTTAGCGGTGGGTGTCTCATTCTCACAGCAATCCTGTTAATCGGTGAGAGGAGGTCAGCTACGAGATAGTGAACACGTACATTTGGACATGGCGCTGCTTGAGACGCCGTTGGACTCGGTCGAGGTCACTAGCTTCCAAGGTGAACCTGCACAGGGCGATAAGGTCATGGTCAGCAACAACGAGATAACACTCACCCAGGGTTGGAGGTTCCAGTTACAACTCGTACATCGGGCACAATGCCCTTCTCGATGCTGTCGTGCTCCTTGGACGCATCTCGTTTTTCGTAGTCCATTGTGATGGTCAAGGGGGGAGGTAAGAAATGAGGTGAGAAGTTTTACGCTTCCTAAGTACTCCCCGATTTCATCATATGGCTCGGGGGATAGTGCGACCGGCGAGATAAAGTCCCTTCAACCGATGTCTGTGTGAATCTAGATCTGCGTATGAGTTGGTAAAAATAGACGCTGCCCGCATGGGAGTAGGAGCAAGGTAGTTGGGCTGGGCACAGCGCTAAAAATAGGCGAATTCTAGCCAATAGCACATCGGCCATCTGAGTGCCAGGTGCGCAACCAGCCACAAGCACGATGAAGGCATATACCATTTTCAGATAATGCAACTTCGCTGGGGAGTAGATGCGAGCTCCAACGGAACATTTCTTCTGCGACCCATGATTATGAAGTCGGGCGGCACTTGAAGTCCAGCTTCTACAGCTATAGAACAGGTCAAAATTAGGGTGCGATCACAGCAGACGGGACGGATGCACTGACCGACTGTTATGATCCCTATGCGACAGGTAATCAATCAAGTTACTTCGTTCCAACCAGGATGTGCTCACCGATAATAATGAATATGTTGTTTCAGAATGCCAGGTGCCAGTATCAGAAATTTTCCAGCTACATAACCCACATGCATACCCATTATCAAGGTGACATAGCGCCTCGCGATATATGGTGGATGTATTCCTGACGCGGACAGTATCGGGCAAGAAATTATGACTTTAAGCGCTGCACGCCACGTCAGGTGTCAATGGATGCTACGATGTTTTTTTGCAAGGCGGAATCAAACAGGGCATATACGCATTTAATACACGTCGTATTTTGAGCGAACCCGTCCAGTCTCCCATGGTATTCTGAAGAAAGTTGCTCAGGAGGAGCAGGAGTGCGTCTATGATGGTTAAGAGCTGCCTAATAAAACTACTTGGCGTTGAACTTGAAGGTCAGCCACAAACCACATCACGTGGCCATGCGCTAAAGGCGGCCGGCTGCCGGAGAGCCAGTGGGTTAGCAATTGAATCACACTCAGTCGGTGTCAACTAGAATGACCTCGCGTCTCAAGCGAAAGCTAGGAGACTTGGGTGTGGATACTTCAAGCCGGAAAGCCAATGAGAACTTTTGCTTAGTACGTACTCATTCATCCAACTTCCTATAATCTCTGATCACACGCAACTAATTAGATTGGAACACCACTGCCGCCTCTCGAGAAATCGAAGGATACTGGAGAATTTGTACCGCTATGGAAGCAAGAAGTCTGAGTTCATCGTCAGTGCTAACTCTCCTCGAAGGCTCTGAATTTTGAATGAACAGGTTCGCGACGAAAAGGGGAGACGGCGGCTACATGGTGCATTTACTGGTGGCTTTTCTGCCGGATATTTCAATACAGTCGGTTCGAAAGAAGGTGTGTTATGTGCCATCGGCTATCGTCTCGCTATTGAGCCTACCCCGCAGGCTGGACACCCCAGACCTTCGTCTCCTCACGCAATGACAGAGTCAAAAAGCAGGCTGCGCGTCCAGAGGACTTCATGGACGATGAAGATCTGCAGGACCTCAAAGACAGTCGGAATCTTGTTGACACCACCGAGGAGATGGACTTTATGGGTGGAACACAAGCCGAAGTGCTTGTAAAGGCAGAAGTTGACGATTCCGACAGAGAGTACGTTTCGACTGCAATACGTACCTCATGCCCAAAGCTGAATGAACCTCCACCAGTCCAATATCACGCACATTAGAAGCATCTCTATTACCTGCTCCGAAAGATTCTGTAGGCGCCAAGATCTTGAAAAAGATGGGCTGGCGGCTAGGTCAAGGTATCGGGCCGCGCGTATCTCTTAAGCGTCGCAAAGAGCAGGACTCACAGGCTTATGACGCGACGAGTGGCACCAGGCTGATTACCGGAAAGCTTGATCTACCGGACGACGACGACGAGGCTACGAAGCACACCTATGCTCCTCGCGATACACCAGTTTTGGCCGTTCGGAGAAAGGACAATACTCATGGCCTGGGATATATGCCTGGAATGAGTCTGAACGACAGCGTTAACGGTGCGGGCTCTAGTCAAGGGCCTCAACTTTCAGGTGTGGATACACGCTTAGCTTGGTCGTCGATCTTTCTGACACCGCTTTCAGGTGGCTTCGGTCTGGGCGCGCTCAACGATGCAGACGAAGACGATTTGGACGTGTATGACCATATTCAAAATCATACGCGGAGGCGTGTCGCCTATGATAATTTAGACGGAGATGATGATGATACAGTGCTGATTGGCGGAAAGCTGGACAAGCGAAAGCTACCTTCCACGGTATGCGACCCTATCTAACTTTCATTTCGCGCTTGCTTATACCGTTTCAGAAGCCTTTACAATCTTCCAACCAACATTTTCGCGATGGGCGGTCTGTATTAGCGGGCTTTGTTCTATCCGATGAGCCTGTTGCTGAAGATAAGTGGTGAGCATCGTTCATTCGGCGTTGAGTGAATAGCTCTGACCATTTACCTCAGGTTCCCACTACCTGAAATTCCATCTGGATGGAAACCAGATCCAAGTCGGGTGTGGGCCAGCAATAAAGAGAATGCACCAGCTCCACCCCCATCACAGCCAGCAGACCAAACTCACGCAGCATGGAAAAGATCAAAAATCTCTGCAGATCAGGTATGCACATCCCACATGGTACCTCTAAAACGACATTCAGAGCTCGTCGCGAATTCAGCGTGGATCTTTACTAGGCGAGACACCATTACCGTCTGGTCCTCGCTCTGTCTTCGACTACATGTCAGAGAAGGACAAGGAACGAATCAAGAACATAGCATCTGGATTAGCAGCAGGTAGTCTGCTATCATCTTCAACGTCAGGACCCAGCCACCCTCCGCCCCCTCAAGCGTCCAACGCAAAGCTTGAACCGCATATCGCACAGGCTGCGCTACGTGGATTCCAACCATTCACCACCGATCCGGTCAAACAAGCGAGGTACACCGCATACCTCCAATCCCAAGCGGACTCAGACTCCCCTTCCCTCAAACCAAATCAGAATCAACGGTCAGATGACTTCAACAAAGAGTTGGAGGACTACGCCAAAGCTGCTTCATTGTTCAAGCCAATGTCAGGGGCTATGGCAGGTCGATTTACGAGTGCCGCTGTGATCGACATGGGACCTAAGGTGGTTGAAGGTCTACACACACCTACAACCGCGGAGTTGGAGGAGAAAGAGGCGCAGCGACAGAAGGAAGAGGACGAGAAGATCAGCCCGAAAGCCCATGCGGCTAAGATGGGTATGTTTGGGCCTATGACGAGGGAAACGAAGCCTTGGGCGCCAGCAAGGTTACTATGCAAGCGGTTCGGTGTCAAAGAACCGACCATCGCTGCCGAAATGCCAGAAGATGGTGCTCCTGCGACGGCGGGACCAAGTGGGCAAGACGGCTCTTTCACTCAGCCTGATTTTTCAGGAGCAACCCCCTCAGCGATAAAGGATGTTACTGTGCCCATGCAGAGGAGTGACGGACCGCGCGACTTGAACAATATTGGTTTTGGAGAGGATGAGACGCAAGGCCAGGATACTCTCACCTATCAACGCCCCTCGATGGACATATTCAAAGCGATCTTTGCCAGTGATGATGAAGACGACGAGGATGATGACGAAAAAGCTGAAGCCGAAGACGAGGGTACTACTTCTGCCATGACCAATGAAATGAAGGACCTTCAGAAAGGATTCACCAAGGCAACTGCCATCCTGGACGACACTCCAGTCGACCCAAATACCTTCAAGCCAACTTTCATCCCTCGGGAAGGGAAGGCCAGGAAGACAAAGGAAGAGGACAAGTCAAGGGATAAGAAAGAGAAGAGGAAGAAAAAGGATAAGGAGAAAAAAGGTGTATTGGTATCATTCGAGATGGACGAGGACTCGAGTACTGTTGCCGAGCCCAAGCAGCCTAAAGATCGGCCTCCGAAGAAAAAGAAGCGGAAGCAGGAAAAGGAAAGACCTGAGGACTTGGAGGAGCACGGTATGTGGGTTGACCAGGCTCCATCAGTGGTCGTTCCTGTCGCTGGAGACCCGAGTTCAGGAGGCACGAAAGGTCGCAAGCGAGCCGTTGATTTCATGGACTGATAATTTGCTGTGATCCTTTCGAGCGTGTTTTCTTAGCAATGTAGTGCATTATATCCTATCCGTGAATATCGTGGTTTACAATACAGAATACTATAGCCAATCGTTGTCAGATCCAGACGAACTTCCTGAACCACCTACTCATCCTCATCGTCGTCCTCCGTATCTCCATCGTGTTCGATCTCCGTTTTCTTCAAGTTAGGGAATAACTGTTCGACGTGTCTGAATACATCTTTGTCAATTTTTGTGTCTGATGCGTGCTCGATGCGAAGCTCTTCAAGGCCATGCGAGGATTGAGGCTCGCCAGCGGTTGATAACGGGTGATGAGGATCGTCGGCAGGACGAGAGTCCTGAGGGACTTTGAGGGAGGTGTGGAGGCGTTTTAGCCTTGGGAAATGATCCGCCAAAATAGATAAAGCAAGCAGGGAGAGATATGGGGATGTATCTGAGTTGGGAAGGAGCTTCAACGATTCCAAGTTCCGCCATGCACTGCACGCGCAGAGGTCCAGGAGATCGTCATCCGACATGGGCCAAAGCTCGCAGATGATGGCCATGTCTTTGAGCTGCCTACAGGAAGCAAGAGCTTTGAGGGTGCTCCATTGAGCTGAACCAAAAGAGATAGTTAATGATAATGACTGAAGGGATTCTGAAATGTCGGCACATCGTCGAATGCACCCTGCGAATAATGTCGTGTCTTCAGCATCACCAAAGTCAACTAAGAGGGTCGTTAAAATGGGTGCATAGATTGAGGGCAAAATGCCTGAGACTTCGTTGACGCAGGCACAAAGCTTGAAGGTCGTCAGCGTATTGAATGACATTGGTTTAGTCGATTCTCTGGCATCATTGGTTTGCTCTCCAATTGATATGTAAAGACTCCGCAATGATTGCAAATTCGACAATGCAACCAGGGTATCGAATGGAAGCATATTGAGGTGAAATAGAAGTGTAAGCGAGTGCAAATTGCGAAACTTCACCACAGTATTCATGATCATGTCAACATCCACGGGGGTGATGTGCGAGACTTTTGATATATGCAGCTCGCTAATGTTGGGAGCTTCGATCAGGATAGTATGAAGGAGATTTGCAGCGAAGATCTTGTTTGATATGTCCCGGAGAGTGACATCACGGAGAGAAGGAGAAATCGTCAAAAGGATTCCCGGAAAGTTGGACTTATGATAGGATGTGACGCTGACCGTCAATTTCTGGAGGGAAGGGAGTAAAGTAGTGCGATGGTGTCGGAGTATCAAGATGTAAAGATATGCCGGGATGGTTTGGCCAGTGTCAGAGTCAAGCCTTCGGATCCGATGTGCGTATACGTCGAATCGACTGAAATCCTCTAGCCTCACAACCCCTAGTAGTGTCTGTAACCCGCGTTTGAATTGGTCAACGAATAGTAAAGCGCAAGCCACGCACATGTCTATGACGATCATACGTCGGAAGGAGATCCAATAAGGGAACTAGCGAAGGCAACCTTCTCCATAAAACATTCATGACTGGGTCAAAGAATGAAGTGCACGTCAGGGCGGCGTAAAGGAGATCATTATGCTTTACAGTGGAGCAATCCGAGTAAAGACCCCATTCCAAGAACGAGAAAATTAGCTCAAGAAGATCTGGGTTCTGCAAGACTTGAAGCTGGGGGGTTTCGTCGACTGAGGAGATAATTGTAACGGCATCAATGATGCTGGGAACTTGAGGTGGCTGAGAAAGAGATTTCTTGAAATCATTGAGTGCAAACCAGGAAGTTTTGGTCCTGTTGAGGTAAAATTGGATCATCACTGTAGATGGGGACAAAGATAGCCGTACAAGTCTAGCGCGGAATGCGAATCTTCACATACTTGTTCATCTGCTTCCAATGATTCGGACATCGTTTGTATAGCCTGGCTGAAGCTACCCAACTGACTTGCAGATTTAGATTGGTCAAGAGATAAGCTAACAACCCCTGGCAATTGCACATGCGTCTACGGCAAATGCCATCGGAGTTATTTAAAGCTACCCCTATAGCGAGCACTACAAACCCTCGAGTGCCTCTCCAACAGCCAACACCAGCTCATCGGTGCCCCATTGACCCACTACACTGATTCCAACAGGCAACTGGCCTTCGATACATCCCACAGGGACTGAGAGTGCAGGTAATCCGGCCAGCGATGCAGGGACCGTTAATACATCCTGCATGTACGCACTCAGATCTGAGTCAGGATTACTCTTCGATAACCGAGGCGCTGTCCGGATGGAGGAAGGATGCAGAATAACATCGACTTCTGATTTTTGTTCACTGATGGAGTCAGAGAAATAATTTGGTATCCGGAAAACACGATCAAAATCGTTCTTTATGAGCTGGCGGACACGTTGGGCTTGGAGGAAGTAGTTATCGAACGCACTGCGACTGGTCAGATAGCTGGGTGCTTTGCAAGCAAATAAACTCACTCAGCAGAAAGTGCATACGTGCCGAGAAGTATACGCTTCTGGACTTCTGGACCGAAACCGACGGATCGTGTTTGGGCATACACGGTTGAAGTCTTCGTAAGGTCAACCCCAGGTGGCGGCCTAATTTGAGAACCTATGGACAGTATTGAGTGAAAACGACGGGTCAAAAAAGAGCTAAACTCGCCATATTGGACTCCGTCGTAGCGGGCCAGGTTGCTGCTTGCTTCTGCACTTGCAAGGACGTAATACGAACTGAGTGCATATGCGGTTGAAGGTAAGGATATTGGAATAACTTCCGCGCCGTGTGATTGCAATTTTTGAATCACGTTTTGGGTACGTTGTATAATGTCTTGCGACATTTCAGAAGGGAAGTATTCCTGCCAATAAATGCACTGGGTCACTTGACAGTCTTGTCAAAAGCTGCAATCCTACCTGTGGTACTCCTATCTTAAGTGCCTTCAGAATAGATTGACTGCTTTCATTTAAACGACGTTGCGTCTGGAACGCAGCGCTCTCTCGTATCTCTGGAGGTGCTGCAGTAGGGTCCAAAGGATCGTAACAGGCAATGACGCCTGGGAATTACATGAGTCAATATGGAAAAAAAATTCTGGTGCGCATACCAAAGACATTCTTCACCGTGCGCACATTGGTAGCAAGGACCCCAACACAGTCCAAGCTGTCTGCATATGACACGACCCCCCATCTTGCAAGACGTCAGAAATGGAATAGCCATAGAAATGAGCACCGCACCGACTGATAAGACCGTAAGATGGTTTCAGCCCGACCACCCCACAGTAGGAAGCGGGTAAACGAACAGAACCTCCCGTATCCGTGCCCAAAGCGCTAGAATTAAAGATATAAAAATGTTCCAGGGTATTTGAGGGGGACGCACGCATCACACATTCCAGCAGCTACTGCTGCAGCACTTCCACCCGAACTTCCACCAGCAGACCTTTTCTCGATCATGTCAATAGGATTTCTTACAGGTCCGTGTACGGAGTGAACGTTCAAGGAGCTACAACCATTAGTCCAAACCTGGTGCACAACCCGATAAAATGTACGCACCCCATGCCAAATTCATCACAATTTGTCTTTCCTATAATGTCTGCTCCTGACTTCTGCAGCAGATCCACAACTGTTGCGTCGAAGGGAGAGGTGAAGTCTGGTGGGGCCTCCTCAGTCGCAGGCTAGGATGCAAATTGTCCCCACTCGCCTCGAAGAATCGATGAGGAGCACGTCGTAGGCAGTGCCTTGGTCGCAATATTATCCTTCACTGCAACCGTCATTCCCGAAAATGGTAACTGCTGGCTGATGTATGGCTGTTGAGGATGAGGAGAAACATTGACGAACGCGTTGATGTGCGCGTTTTGCTCCGCGATCGTCTGGCGTCTCTGACACTGCGTAGAATATGGTGCTACGCTACGACGCGCTTTGAGGATATGAAAGTTCTTCGAGACTACATTCCTCGACATTGCCCGCCGAAAGGCTCGATCCCTTGGATATTAGCTGGTTGAGGTTTGGTTGAGAACAGTTAATAGTTCTGGATGACTGGCTTGGGTCCGTCCCCGGGCCGCTAAGCGCTTCCGTTGTTTGGCGCCCTCCTCCGAGCCACACACTCTGATTTTCGTTCTTGATCTAGAAGGGTTCGCGCAAACCTCACGTTCGACCAATACCACTCTTCTTTACGGTCTAGCAATGGTCAATTTCCAAAAACTGGGGCGACCTAACAAGAAAGCGAAACTAGATCGGCCTGTTAAATCCACACCCTTGCCCAATAAGTCCACCTCGCCCCGTCCAAACGAACAACTCCCTTCTGGCAACATAGATACTGCTGAGCCCTCTATAAAGGGCAAAGGAACAGCATTCGAATCACCAGTGGTTTCAAAATATAGAAATAAAGGGAAGGCCCGGGAAGATGTCAGACAATTACCGACCTCTTTTAAAGTTGTTGCTGGATCTTACGAAAAACTTCTATACGGACTGGATGGCTCAGTAACTCTGGACGAGCAATCGAACCTGCAATTTCACCTGAAACCAATATTCATATTTCCTGCCCATGTTTCGTGTATAAAGGCTGTTGCAGCATCCCCGAATGGTGGCAAATGGTTAGCGACGGGAAGCGCAGACGAGATCGTTAAAGTTTGGGATCTGAGGCGGCGGAAAGAAATTGGTGGCTTGATGCACCACGAAGGTGATTATTTCTTTCTGAATAGTATCAGAGCTGCTCCTGACATACGTGCAGGCTCCATCACTCATCTTTTGTTTCCTTCTCGATCTCATCTGTTGTCGGCGTCCGAGGATGGTACTCTATGTTTGTTCCGAGCACGAGATTGGGCTGTACTGCGTGCGTTGAAGGGCCACAAAGGAAGGGTTAACGCAGTCGCGGTTCATCCCTCAGGAAAGGTCGCGCTGAGCGTCGGAAAAGATAGAGCTCTGCGGATGTGGGACCTTATGAGGGGCAAAGGAGTTGCCAGTACAAAGATAGGGAAAGGTACGTCTCGCTTGTGACACACACATGGTGCATTTTTCTCATTCTACAAGAGGGCGAAATCGTTCGCTGGTCTACTGAGGGGACAAAATTTGTTGTTCAGTCCGGTTCCACGATGGATGTGTACGCGACGGTGGGCATTATATTTTGGTTATTCACATTCTGCCATCCTCAATTGCACCCGCAGAACATGGATCTACTATATACTATCACACACCCTTCTCGGATACACGACTTGAAATTCTGCAGCTTTACAGCTGGAAAAGGTGAGATTTTGCTGGTAGGAGCCGAAGACCGAAAGCTCTCGGTCTATCATGTCCCGGACACCTCAGAGACTCCCTTCATTGTGGCAGAGATGATTGGACACTCAAATCGGTTAGTCGTGTTTCTAAAAACTCTGTCCAAGCACCAGCTCATCGACCGTTTTGTAGCGTAAAAGCTGTTCAAACTCTAGATATTGCTCTTCCCGGGGCCTCAGGAAGGTCCTCCACGACCCTCGTGTGCACTGTATCTTCCGACGGCTTCATCAATCTCTACGACATCGCGTCCGTACCCACATCGAACGAGGCTCCTCCGCAAAAGCCGACCCAAATCAAACCTCTCACCTCTTATGACTCAAAGGGCACCCGGCTCACATGTGTCACCCTTGCAGATGCTGATGCAGAGCTGAGTACCATCCCTCAGAATGGGAAACGAAAACGCCCTGAGGATGTACACGACGATGCGGAGAGCGAAGTAGACAATGATTCTGGCAACGACGAGTTTGATGAAGAGTGGGAAGGTGTTGGAAGAAGCCAGGTTGCAGAGGACGAGGCAGAGGACGAAGACGAGGGTGAAAACGAGGATGAAGATGAAGTGGATAAGGATTGATAGAATCTCTCCGTTGGGATCAGCACGTTACGAGCTCAGCCACCCATTGTGATCAGCGCCATCAGCGTAGAATCGGTAGATGATGCCTGAAGCTGCAAGTTGAAGCTCGGCTGGTCAC
>Ga0247742_10001649_pt1 | contig 15168 bp, 12 predicted proteins | sample UWRJL208509C2_FD_180944 | JGI IMG/M metagenome (GOLD analysis project Ga0247742, IMG submission 180944) | Plant litter microbial communities from Arlington Agricultural Research Station in Wisconsin, United States - UWRJ-L208-509C-2 | ecosystem: Environmental > Terrestrial > Plant litter >...
AACCGCTACCGCGCGTTGATCGAGCGCCTCGGCCTGCGCCGCTAGGTACCAGACCGACACGGCCCGGCCGGTCGCACGCACCGTATTCGGTGGTGATGCGCGACATTGGCTCTGAGACGGCCCGCCCGCACTGCGTTTCGCACGCAGTCGGGCGGGCCGTTTTTCATTGTGCTCGTGTATTCCGACGCATGCCCGCGGCGCTCCGGTCCCTCGCCGAACGCCGGTGTCCGAGCTGAGCCCCGTCTGCCGCTGAGCCCCTCTTCTGTCCGAGTCGCCCTCTTCTGTCCGAGTCGCCCTTTTCTGTCTGAATCGCCTTTTTCGTCTGAGTCGCCCTTTTCTGAATCCAGCTTCCCGGTCCGAAACGACGGAGAAATTGCGATTTCAGAAGAAAGAGTGCGATTCGGGGCCGATTGTGCAGAATCTCCGTCATTTCGGCGGAACCACTTTCGCTCCGGTTTCCCCTTCGCCCACGTCGAGTGGTGGGCGACGGATGTCCGCGGCGCCCGGCACTCCGTTGTGCAGGTAGTGCTGCACAACGGGGCCTTCGAGCGGTGATTCGCTCTGGTACGCCGCACCCGTTGTGCAGCACCTGCTATTCAGCACCTGGTAGGCAGCACTCTGTTATGCAGCACCGCTGAACGATGGCGCCCCCGCTGGCCCGGTATGGAAGCCGCGGCTGACCGGGAAGTGGAACTCCTGAATGATGCGAGAACTTCTGCGGCTCTCTCTGCGCGGAGACCCCAAGCACGCGGAAGAGCTGCAGAACGCAGGAGAATAGTGAGGACGCAGGAGAATGGCAGGGATGAGCATCCGCGACGACCTCCGCGCGATCGTGGCACTACGACCGGCACCTCCGCGCTGGTCGATCGCCATCCAGGCCGGTCTCGCGATCGCACTGCCGATCGCCGTCTTCACCGTGATCGGCCGCGAAGACCTCGGTCTGCTCGCCTCTACCGGGGGCTTCACCGCCCTGTACCTCACCGGCCGCAGCCGCCGAACGCGCGCCGGGCTGTTGCCGCTGGTCGCCCTCGCCCTGCTCCTCTCCGCGGCGGTCGGTGTGCTGGGGTCCGCCGCGATCTGGACGAGCGTGCTCGCGCTGTTCCTCCTCGTCGTGGGTTCTTCCGTGCTGTTCTTCGGTTTCGAGGTCGGTCCACCCGGCGTTCTGTTCCCGGTGCTGGTCGGCGGCGTCGCCGGTCATCTCGCGGCGCCCGTCGCGCTCGGTGGGGCGGCCGTCGACGGACTCGTGGTCATCGGCACGATGGCGGTCGGTGCAACGCTCGCCTATCTCGTCGTTCTCGCACCGCTGGTCATCCGGAGCGTTCGAATGCGCGACGCGGAACTCCACCACAGCACGGCGGCCCCGCTGCGCTTCCGTTTCGACGCGACAGCCCGGCTCATCCTCATCCGGCTGCTGGTGGCCGCGGCGATCGCGGCGGCGGTCGCGGCACCCCTCGGGCTCCCACGGGCCTACTGGGTCACGCTGACGGTCGTGGCGATCCTGCAGAACGGTCATCGGCTCCGCCTGACCGCGGTGCGCGGCATCCATCGTGTTGTCGGCACCCTGCTCGGCGTCGGCGTGTTCGCGCTGCTCGAGTTGCTGCACCCGACCGGCTGGTGGCTGGTGCTCGTGCTCGCCGTGCTGCAATTCGGTGCCGAGACCGTGATCCTGCGCAACTACGGGCTGGCTCTGCTGCTGATAACCCCGCTCGCGCTCGTCATCTCCGCGCAGGGCTCGACAGCGCCCGGCGTGCTCATCGCCGATCGCGTCGTCGACACGGTGGTCGGCGGCGCGATCGCGATGCTCGTCCTGTTCGGCTCCCTGTTCGTGCGTCGGCTGCGCCGCGCGCGCTAGTGCGGTTTCGGCGCGGCGTAGTTCTGGGCGAACACGAGAGCGGTGTCGGCGACCTCGCGCCAGCCGTGATCGATGGTCAGCGAGTGGCCGCGGTCGGGGATCTCGACGAATTGGGTGACGTTCTCGTTCTTGCTCTGCAGCTTGTATGTCGCCTCGGTGATCGCCAGCGGAACGGTGTTGTCCTTCGCTCCGGCGATGATCAGCATCGGCCCGCGGCCGGGATTGCGGGTGTCGACCTTGGTTTCGGAGAAGGGATTGAAGTTCGCCGTCGCGGCCTGGAAGAGCGGTGCTCCCGGAGCCGGCACATGGTAGGTCTTCCAGAGCTGTTCCGCTTCGTCGGCGTCGAGGTTGTTCGCCCAGCCGTAGGTGAACTGCTCGAGGGTGAGGGAGACGGCTTTGCCGGCGTTGGTCGGATTGCCGAGCACCGGTGCCGCGGACTTGAGCGACGAGAACGGGAGGGGGAGAACCCCCTGGAACGGAGCGTTGTCGATGACGACGGTGGTCGCCGATACGCCCTCTCCCGCGAGCTTCTGTGCGATCAGGCCGCCGAACGAGTGCCCGATCACCACCGGCGGGATGGTCAGCCGGGCAATCGCCTCGAGGTAGTGGTCGGTGACCCCCTGCACCATCTTCTTCGCGAACACGCTCGGGTCATTGCGAGCCTCCTCGACCGTGGCGGGGTCGTCGGGCCACCCCGGTGCGAGGGTGGCGTAGCCATTGGCCTCGAACAGTGTCCGCCAGCTGTCCCAGCTGCTGGACAACAGCCAGAGTCCGTGAACGAAGACGACCGGGCGGGTGTCTGCCGCGTTCGCCCTCTCGATTTCGTTGATCTCGTTCTCGGTAAGACCGCTCATCGTGATACCTCCGGATCGGGACGGCGCGCCGGGTTGCTGCCGTTCATCGAACCGTAGAGCCGCCGGGCATCGGCCGTCTAGAACTTTTCGCGTACCCGGTGCGATCGGGGCGCTGTGCCGGTCGATACGATCGACGCATGGCTTTTTGGAACCGGAAGAACCCCGGTGATCTCTCCCTTCCCAAGTCTGACCGCGGTGTGGGCAGCTTCTCGGACTACCGGTACAACCTGGTGCCCTCGAATGGCCGCGTGACCATGCGCCTCGCCGACAGCGATCCGCACCAGGAGGAGCTCATCACGGCGCTGGAGGCCGGAGGGGAGCTCGAGACGGCGATCTCCCGCCGGAGCTCGGCCGAGGAGGCACAGGATGCCCCCATCCAGGTGCGGCTGTTCACCGGCAGTCGGGTGAGTGGCATCGTGGGGGTCGTTCCCCGCGGCCTCGAATCGATCATCGACGACACCCTCGGCCGCCTGGAGGATGCCGGGCGCAAGCCGCGCATCCCGGTCGCCGTGGTGAAGACCCGCAACGGCTACCGGGTCGACCTCCTGCTCGGCCACACCCGCTAGCGCGAAAAGAGGGGCCGGCACGATCGCGTCGCCCGGCCCCTCCGTGAGTTCCGTGCCAGCGGAACTCCATATCCCCATCGCCTGGCGGCCCCTTAATTCCGCCGGGCGTAATGGTCCTCTCGGGTGGAGTTCGAAACCGGTCGGAATTCGGATTGGCCCGTCGCTGGCCCCAGTTCGAGGGTGACGGACGGCACCGCGTTGTTCACCTCCCACTGGCACACTTCGTCTATGTCCGGTCGATTGCCCCGCCTTCGCGTGGCACGCCCGCGGATCGGGATCACACTGGCGGCACTGACCGCACTGGCTGCAGTTCTCCTGCTCAGCGGATGCTCGGCGCAGGCGGCAGTGGACCCCCTCACCCCGGAACAGAGCGCGCGGCTCCGCGTCCAACTGCTCGATCGCATGTGGGCGAAGGTGCGGGTGAAGTATCCGGGTGTTCTGCGCCCCGAGATCGGCAGCACCCTCCTCGTGGCCGATCGCGACTGGCGCGGCGACGTGAGCGACTGCATGCGTGCCAAGGGTTTCACGGTGACACGCCAGAGCGAGGGGGCGATGCCCTCCTTCGGGGGAACGGAGCCAGAGTCCTCCGCGGTGGCGGATTACGCCTGCTCCGGGCAGTTCGTCACGGCCGCAACGGTGAGCACCGTGCTCAGCGACGATCAGTATTCGGCGCTGCGTGGCTACTACGTCGGCTTCGTACGGCCCTGCCTGCTCGGCGCCGGCGCGCGATCCGACCCTCCCCCGGGGGAGAGCGGATTCGTCGGCGACGAGCGCACCCGCGAATGGAACCCATACCAGCAGGTCTGGGCGAGCGCCCTCTCGAGCGATGCGGTGAACTACCTCGAGAGTCGCTGCCCGCCCGCGCCCCGCTGGCTCAGCCTCGCCGGTGAGTGAACCGCACGGGTCGGTCGACGGGGCCACTCTGCGACACTGGGGTGATGGCGAGCGACGATGCTGTGCAACGGGCGGCGGGGCCGCGCCCCGCTGTGCCGCGCGCGCGGCGGGGGCTCGCACCATCCGCCGCGGGCCTCGTCGTCGCACTCGTCGCGGCGGTCGCGCTCGCCGGGTGCGCCGCCTCCCCGTCGGAGCCGATGGGCGCGCTCGAACGCCGGCAGATCCGCGAGGGGATCCTGAATGAGGCGTGGCAGCCCTTGAATGAGGCATACCCCGAGGCTTTTCGTCCCGACATCACGGTGACCCACACCGTGCCGGACGCCGACTGGCCCAGCCGCATGGTCGCCTGCCTCAAGGAGCGCGGATATCAGGCCGTGACCCTGCGGAACGACTACGCCTTCACCTCCACACAGGGGCAGACCTACCTGCAATACAGCATCGACGGCTATATCTGCAATGCCACCTGGGTGCGACAGTCGGTGGTGGAAGAGCGGATGACGGCGCCGCAACGTGGCGCACTGCAGCAGTATCTGCGCACCGTGGTGCGCCCCTGCCTGCTGCTCGCCGGAGCGCGCTCGAGCGATGCCCCCGACCGGTTCGCGGCGGGCGGCATCACCGGGCGAGGGAGGTGGAACCCGTACGACGACGTTCGGCGCAGTGATCCCACACCCCGCGCGCTCGCCTACCTGGAGCAGCGTTGCCCGCCCATTCCGGTGTGGATGAACACCGCGAGTTGATCGCGGCCGGATGGGACCGACCGCCGGGAATAGTTTTGCGCCGTGACTGTTGATAGTCTATGCAAACGCATAGAACGGATGGGAACCCCATGCAATTCGGAATCTTCACCGTCGGAGACGTCACCACGGACCCGACCGATGGACACACCCCCAGCGAGAATGAGCGCATCAAGAACATCCTCACCATCGCCCAGAAGGCGGAAGAGGTCGGCCTCGACGTCTTCGCCCTCGGTGAGCACCACAACGAACCCTTTGTTCCGAGCTCGCCCACGACCATGCTCGGCTACGTCGCCGCCAAGACCTCGACGCTGCTGCTCTCCACCGCCACGACGCTCATCACCACCAACGACCCGGTGAAGATCGCCGAGGACTACGCGATGCTGCAGCACGTTGCCGACGGTCGCGTCGACCTCATGATGGGCCGTGGCAACACCGGTCCGGTCTACCCCTGGTTCGGCAAGGACATCCGCGAGGGTATCCCGCTGGCCATCGAGAACTACGCGCTGCTGCACCGCCTCTGGACCGAGCACACGGTCGACTGGCAGGGCAAGTTCCGCACCCCGCTGCAGGGCTTCACCTCGACCCCGCGCCCGCTCGACGGTGTCGCGCCGTTCGTCTGGCACGGCAGCATCCGTTCTCCCGAGATCGCCGAACAGGCCGCGTTCTACGGTGACGGGTTTTTCGCCAACAACATCTTCTGGCCGAAGGAGCACTACATGAAGCTCATCGGCTACTACCGCAACCGCTTCGAGCACTACGGGCACGGCACCGCGGAGCAGGCGATCGTCGGACTCGGCGGCCAGGCCTTCATGGCGAAGAACTCGCAGGATGCGGTGAACCAGTTCCGCCCGTACTTCGACAACGCTCCGGTCTACGGCCACGGGCCGTCGATGGAGGACTTCACCGAGCAGACCCCGCTCACCGTGGGCAGCCCGCAGCAGGTGATCGACCGCTACGCCTCGATGCGCGAGCACTTCGGTGACTACCAGCGCCAGCTGTTCCTCATGGATCACGCCGGACTTCCGCTGAAGACCGTGCTCGAGCAGCTCGACATCCTCGGCGAGGAGGTCGTGCCGGTGCTCCGCAAGGAGATGGCGAAGGACCGTCCGGCATCCGTGCCCGAGGGCCCCACGCACGCAGCGCTCGTCGCGAAGCGTGACGCGGCGTTCGCCTCGGCGCCTGAGCTGGTCGAAGGGCAGGTCGCCTGATGACCACCCGCAGAATCGCCGTCGTGTCGGCCGGCCTGAGTCAGCCCTCGTCCACCCGCCTGCTCGCCGACCGTCTCACCGAGGCGGTCGTGCGGCGGCTGCGCGACGAGAGCATCGACGGTGAGCCGATCGACGTGCAGGTCGACGTCATCGAGCTGCGCGACTACGCGCAGGACGTCACCAACAACCTGATCACCGGCTTCGCGAGCCCGAGGCTCGATCAGGCCATCGAGAAGGTGACCACCGCCGACGGCCTGATCGCCGTGACCCCGATCTTCACCACGAGCTACAGCGGACTGTTCAAGTCGTTCATCGACGTGCTCGACCCCCAGTCGCTCACCGACATGTCCGTGCTGATCGGCGCGACCGGCGGCACCGAGCGCCACTCCCTCGCGCTCGACTACGCCATGCGCCCCCTGTTCAGCTACCTGCACACCACCGTGGTTCCGACCGCGGTGTACGCAGCCTCGAGCGACTGGGGCGCGGTGGATGCCGACTCGAGCGCATCCGGGCAGCCGAGCCTGGCGGGTCGCATCGAGCGCGCTGCAGGCGAGCTGGCAGCCCTGATACGGGACTCCGACCGCTCGAGCCGGGTCGTGGATCCGTTCGCCCTCCCGGCCGGCTTCAGCCCGGTCGGCGGCTACGGCGCCCAGTAGCAACCCAGGAGCAACCCAGCAGCAATCGTCGCCGTTCCGTTACGCAAGCCGTGACGGAACGGCGACTCTACCCCCGTTCAGGGGTGTTCAACAGCCGTTCACTTTCGTGTTCCGTAACGGATGAGTGAGCCGCCATGAACTGTTCAACGCGCTCGACCTGGATTGTTCGGGCGACCCAAGGGCTGGGTCGCGCGGAGGGGTCACGTGCAATCCACGAAGTTCGTCAGTGTCGCCGCAGCGCTCGCGCTGCTGGGCGGCATCGGTCTCGTCGCCAGCAGCGGCGCACATTCCGCCGAGGCGGCCACCGAGTCGCACGTGCCGGTCACGGCCACCGTGCCCGATCCGAGCGGCACGCTCAGCCTGCTCACGCAGAACCCGAAACAGGGTGACTCGCTCACCTTCAGCTACACGACCGACAGGCCGAACAGCATGAACTGGGTCGGCCTGTACGACCCGGCATCCGGCGGCCCGTTCGACGAGAAGTATCACTCCTCGTCCACGGTATGGAAGTACGTCGACGGCACCAGCGGAACGGTCACGCTGCCGAGCACCGTGCTCAGCGACAGCAGGGACATCGCCGCCTACTTCCTCTTCGACGACGGATACACCTGGCTCGCGAAGCCGCTCACCTTCCAGCTGGCGCCCGCGCCGATCGTGCTCCCGCCCCGCGGCCCGCACTTCGTCACCGACGACTTCACCGTCGCACCGGTACCGGCATCGACCACCCAGAAGACGGATGTCGCCGGCCTCTGGTTCGGATCGACCGCGTCATCCGTCAGCTTCGCCAAGACCGCGGGGGATTCCTGGCTCAGTGTCAGCACGACCGGAACGGTCACCGCGAAGGTGCCGTCCCGCGCCCCAGCACAGCCGGGCCTGATCACCGTCACTGCCACCGACGCCTCCGGCGCAACGGGGGACATCACCGTGGAGGTGCCCGTCGCCTCCGGTCGCGACACACCGAGCCTGAAGACCGCGACGCTCAACCTCTGGGACGGCGGGAGCCATGTCACCGACTCGCCGGAGAAGCTGGTGAAGTCCATCCTGACCAACCGCCTCGACGTGGTCGGCGTGCAGGAGAGCGGGGGCACCCAGGCCACGGCGATCGCGAAGCTGCTCGGTTGGCACTCCGCCGAGACGTCGCAGGGCCTCGGCATCATCAGTCGCTATCCGGTCACGAAGCGGGCCGTGCCCGGTGACGTGCTCGCCGAACTGAAGCGGGCGAAGTCGAAGACGGCCGTGCCGGCGATGAGCACCCAGCTCGAGGTCGATGGGCGAGCCGTCAATGCGTGGATCGCCGGCCTCGACGACAGCGACTCCGGCCCGGAGCGCGCGTGCCTCTCGGCCCCGAACCCGCAGCCGAGCGCGAAAGACCTCGTCGCCCAGGAGAAGACCACGCTGCGCTATGCGCAGGCGAAGGTGCTCGCGACCGCGATGCGCAGCGATCTGAAGAATGCCACGCGCGTTCCGGTGATCCTGCTCGCGGATCTCGCCTCGCCGTCTGCGGCCGACTGGACCCGCGCGACATCCGCGCAGCACTGCACCGTCGGGGCCGTGAGCTGGCCCGTCCCGGGGCTGCTGCAGAAGGCCGGGCTCACCGACTCGTTCCGGGTCGCGGAACCCGACGCTCGGCGGGAACCCGGTATCACCCTGTCTCCGGTGCGTCCGCTCCACGACGGCACGACCCTGCCACAGCCGCAGGACCGGGTCGACTACGTCGACTTCGCCGGTCGGCTCCGGGTCGCCGAGTCGCACGCGCTGGTCGACGGCTTTCCGGCCGTGCTGCCCGATGTGGCGGGCAACAGCTGGACCTCCGACCATGCCGCGGTCGTCACCACCTTCGACCTGCGCTGACCCCCTCTCTTTCCCCAACAGAAAGCCAGATTCATGAGCACAACGCCGTCCAATCCCCGCAAGCCAGAGACGTCCTCGCCCGGCGCGCACGCCGAGTACTACGCCACCCGCGTCGCCGCACCCGATGCCGAGCTCCGCGTGCCCCGCGGCATGTCCCGCCGTGCCCTCCTGGGTGTGGGCGGCGCGGCGGCGGTCGCGGGCGGCCTCGCCTCCGCGGTCGGCGCACCCGACGCCAGGGCGATGGCAGACACCCTCGGTGGGCGCGGGCTGACCGGCACCATCAAAGACGTCAAGCACGTCGTCATCCTGATGCAGGAGAACCGCTCCTTCGACCACTACTACGGCACCCTGCCGGGGGTGCGCGGCTTCAGCGACAAGCAGGCGCTCGAATACCCCGACGGCACCACGATCTTCCAGCAGCCGGATTCCTCCCGCACCGACGGTGGACACCTGCTGCCGTTCCGCCTCGACTCCGCCCACTACAACGCGCAGAACGCCGACGGCCTCGACCACTCCTGGAATGGTGGCCACGCGGCCTGGAACAAGGGCGCTTGGAACCGCTGGATCGGTGCCAAGGGCGAGCAGACCATGGGGCATTTCACCCGCGACGACCTCCCGTTCCAGTTCCAGCTCGCCGATGAGTTCACGATCTGCGACAACTACTTCTGCTCGATGATCGGTCCGACGACGCCGAACCGCATCTTCCAGTGGTCGGGCACCAATAACGCGCCCGGCGCGATCGGTGCCCCCGCCATCGACAACCCGGCCGACTACAACCCGGTCTACCACTGGTCGACCTACCCCGAGCAGCTCGAGAAGGCCGGCATCACCTGGGCGACCTTCGCGAACGACGAGGTGGGCGACGGCGGGGGTCCGGACGGCTATCTGGGCGACTACGGCGACAACCCGCTCTGGCTGTTCCAGGCCTACCACGACGCGCTCGCGTCGACCGACCCGCAGGTGCAGCGCCTCGCCGAGCGCGGTGGACTTCACGGCGGTACCTGGAAGCCATCCACCGGTCTCGGCAAGCAGATCCACCATGTGCTCGCCGACTTCGAGGCCGCCTGCGACACCGGAACCCTGCCGCAGGTCTCCTACGTCGTCGCACCATACGGCTGGTCGGAGCACCCCGCCGCGAGCCCGGACTACGGCGCCCACTACCAGAACACCGTGCTGCAGGCCCTGTTCCGCAACCCGAAGCTCTGGGAGTCGACGGTCGTGCTCATCAACTATGACGAGAACGACGGCTACTTCGACCACGTGGTTCCGCCGCTCGCCGAGCCCGGCACCCCCCAGGAGTACGTCGACGGTCTGCCCGTCGGCTACGGCACCCGCGTGCCGATGACGGTCATCTCGCCCTGGAGCCGTGGCGGCTGGGTCGACTCGCAGGTGTTCGACCACACCTCGGTCATTCGCTTCCTCGAGGCATGGACGGGCGTAGCGGACCACAACATCTCCGCCTGGCGCCGCCAGATCAGCGGTGACCTCACCTCGTGCTTCGACTTCGCTCACCCCGACTTCAGCATTCCGCGCATCCCCGACACCGCCCCGCTTCTCCTCGCGGCGGATGCCGACAGCCTCAAGCCGCGCGTGCAGGCTCCCGCGATCGGCGCGCAGGTGATGCTCCCGCAGGAGGGGGCGGCGCGCAGGCACCGTCCGATCCCGTATCAGCAGAACGCCAACGTCGCGGTCGACCGGGCCACGGGGCGCGTCTCGCTCACGATGGTCAACACCGGTGATTCCGCGGTCTCGATGGCCGTCTATCCCAACATCCGGCTGCCGTTCCAGGCGACCCCGTTCACCGTGTCGAAGACCGCCCAGAAGAGCTACGTCTGGGAGGCGAGTCAGACCGACGGCCAGTACGACTTCAGCGTGTACGGCCCGAACCGCTTTCTGCGACGCTTCGCGGGCACGGTCGCGCAGGGGCGGCATCAGGATGTCGGCTTGCCGTCGGTCACCGCGGAGATCGTGAGTGGTCGACACCGCACCGTGCGTCTCGCGCTGCACAACGATGGCGCCGCGGACATCCGGTTCACCCTGGTGGCGAACGACTTCAGCACGGCCCATAAAGATGTCTGGGTCTCCGGCCGTGGCACGACGCAGGTCGACTGGGAGCTGGTCGACGGCTACTACGACGTGGTCGTCACGGCGAACACCGGCACCGGCTTCCGGTACCGCTTCGCCGGTCACGTCGAATAGCGCTCGGCGACAGTTCGACGTCCGCGGGGCTCAGCCTCGGCGTACAGCGGCGAACCGCTCGGCCATCAGGTCGAGCAGCGCGGCTATCGCCGGGCTGGGCCCCGGGCGCGTGATGGCACTGAGACTCCAGCTCACGGGCGACTCGAGGGGCACGGCGGTGGTCCCTGGCGCGGGGGAGTATGCGACCTCGGGGATGACCGCGATCCCGAGTCCCGCCGCGACGTACTCCGCGACGGCGCCGAGCTCAGAGACCTGCACCCCGATCGTGCGGGTCAGTCCCCGCTCGGCCAACGCCCGATCGAGGATGACGCGATTGCCGAATCCGGCCGGGGTATCCACCCAGCCTTCCGAGGTCAGGTCGGCGAGATCGACGCGGGGTCGACCGGCGAGAGGATGCGCCGACGGCACCACCGCGACGAACTCGGTGCGCGTCAGCTCGACCACCTGGAAACCGGCCAGGTCTTGTGCCGCCAAGCCCATGAAGGCGAGATCCACCCGTCCGCGGCGCACGTCTTCGGTGAAGCCGGTCGAGCCGGAGGCCGAGGCGGTGAGCTGCAGATCCACCAACGGGTAGCGCTCGTGAAACTCGCCGAATAGCCCCGGGAGGTCGAGATAGTCGAGGCTGGTGAAGATACCGACCCGCAGTCGGCCGCGGATGTCGTGGCTGTTCTCCGCCGCAGCACTGCGCACCCGGTCGACGGCCTCGATCGCGGCCCGGGCCTCTGGCAGCACCCTCGTGCCCGCTGCCGTGAGCGAGACGCGCTTGGTCGAGCGTTCGAACAGTGTCGTGCCCAGCTCATTCTCCAACGATCGGATGCCGGCGGACACGGTCGACTGCACCGCGAACAGGCGTGCCGCCGCGCGGGTGAAATTCAGTTCTTCCGCGACCGCGACGAAGTATTCGAGCTGGCGAGTGTCCATGATTGATTATCGGTCAGAGCGATGATTGAAATCAATTACAGTCGTTGGACACGATGAATACTCCGGCGCACACTGGGCTCATGACAACACTGACTTCCGCCCCGGCGACGCCCACGCGCAGTCGCAGCGCCCATGGCGCGGGCTTCTGGGTGATCGCCGCCGCCTTCCTCCTCGTGATGGCCTTCTCGACGATTCCGACCCCGCTCTACTCCCTTTATCAGGCACGCGACGGCTTCGCGACCTTCCTGCTCACCGTGATCTTCGCGGTCTACGCCGTCGGCGTGATCGCCAGCCTCTACCTCGCCGGCCACATCAGCGACTGGCTCGGCCGTCGCCGCATCATCCTGATCGCGGTGCTCATCGAGCTGCTGTCGGCCGTGATCTTCCTGATCTGGCCGTCGGTGCCCGGTCTGCTCGTCGCCCGGTTCATCTCCGGCGTCGGCGTCGGCGCCCTCACCGCGACAGCCACCGCCCACCTCAGCGAGCTGCGTGCCGTCGCTCGCCCCGACGAGAGCGGTCGCTTCTCCAGCACCATCTCCACCTTCGTCAACAACGGTGGCCTGGCACTCGGCCCGCTGATCGCCGGGTTCATCGCCCAGTGGGTGGCCGGCCCTCTGCAGGTGCCGTATGTGCTGTTCATCGTGCTGCTGGCCGTGGCCGGTGCCGCGGTGGCCTTCGTTCCCGAGACCGTCGAGCGGGCGGAAGAGCGTCGCGCGTATCGCCCGCAACGGATGTCGCTGCCGAGCGAATCCCGGGGCGCCTTCTGGTCGGCGGCCATCGCGGCACTCTCCGCCTTCGCCATCTTCGGGCTGTTCACGTCGCTCGCCCCGAGCTTCCTCGCCGGAACGCTGCACGAGACCTCGCACGTCATCGCCGGACTGGTCACCTTCTCGGTCTTCGGCGCCGCTGCGCTCGCACAGTTGCTCACCACGCGGATGCCGTTGGTCACCCAGGTGCGCCTCGCCGCGATCCTGATGGCCGTCGGCCTTGCCGCCCTGTCCGCCGGCGCATTGCTGGCGAATCTCCCGCTGTTCATCGCGGCAGGGATCGTCGCGGGAGCCGGGGTCGGCGTGCAGTTCCGTTCCTCGGTGGCGGTCGCCGCATCCCTCGCGCAGCCGCCGCGTCGGGGTGAGGTGATGGCGGCGCTGTTCCTGGTCGCCTACCTCGGGCTCACGGTGCCCGTGCTGCTCGTCGGACTGGCACTCGCCTTCCTGCCGAGCGCCGCGGTGCTGGTCGGCTTCTCGGTGATCGTGATCGTGCTGGCGGTCGGCTCGAGCCTCGCGATGGCGAAGCGCAGGGCCTGAGCACGCGGGGCGGCGACTACCTCGCGAGCACCGCTGCCAGTTCGTCGAAGAACCCCATCCAGCCGATGCGGGCCTGCTCGTACTGCTCCGGCTCGAGATGGCCTCCCGCCTGACGGAAGGTCATCTCGGTGCGGGGGTTGCCCTCATCCGTCACCTTCTCGCCGAGCGGTGCGAAGGTCGCGGTCAGCGACTCGCTGGAGGGGTCGTTGTGGTCTATCGCGCTGTCACGCAGCGTGAGCACCAGGCGCGACGGCGGATCCACGACCACGAACTCACCGCTCCACGGGATCTCGATGCGCTCCGGCCCGGCGAACATGAGGGCGCTCCACAGGCCGCCGGGGCGGGCATCCATCGTGATCGTCTCCACCGGCACGTCGGCGGCGGCCCCTCCGAACCAGCGGCCGAAGCTGGCCGGTTCGACCCAGGCAGCGAACACCTCCTCGGGCGGCGCGTCGAAGATGCGGGTGATGCTGATGCCGTCGGTGATCTCGCTCATGCTCTCAGCGTGGCATGGCCGCAGGGCGGGGGAAAGAGCTCCCGCCGCGCCGGATGTGCGGATGCTGGGTGTGCGACACGCCGGGCTGGTAGTCTGGTGGAGGTTTGTCGGGCTTCGCGCCCGCCGGGCCACGGAGCAGGCCAGGCACGAAGCTGGTCAGTAGTGGTGAAGTTCCGAACCGGCGCGACGGATGTTCGCACCCGGGTCGGCGCCTTTCTACTGTTGACCAGAGCGGCACCCGACACTACGGGTGCGATGCCAAAGCGTCCCGTGTTGGTCACAGAACAGACATGATGACGCCCCTTTCTGCCTACTCCTGCTCCTTGATGCAGTCGCCCTCCATACGGGAGGACGACGTAAAACAAAGGAGAGAACCCCCACATGGAGGGTCCAGAAATCAAATTCGCCGAAGCCGTTCTCGATAACGGCAAGTTCGGCACGCGCACGGTCCGTTTCGAGACCGGTCGCCTCGCACAGCAGGCCCAGGGAGCAGTCGCTGCCTACCTCGATGAAGACACCATGCTGCTCAGCGCGACCAGCGCCAGCAAGCACCCCAAGGACAACTTCGACTTCTTCCCGCTGACGGTCGATGTCGAGGAGCGTTCGTACGCCGCCGGCAAGATCCCCGGCTCCTTCTTCCGTCGCGAGGGTCGCCCGTCGACCGAGGCGATCCTGGTCTGCCGACTGATCGACCGGCCGCTGCGCCCGTCCTTCGTCGAGGGACTGCGCAACGAGGTCCAGATCGTCATCACGGTGCTCTCCATCGCACCCGGTGAGTTCTACGACGCCCTGGCGATCAACGCCGCGTCCGCCTCCACCCAGATCTCCGGTCTGCCGTTCAGCGGTCCGATCGGCGGCATCCGTCTCGCCCTGATCGACGACCAGTGGGTCGCGTTCCCGAAGTACGAGCAGCTCGAGCGCGCGGTCTTCGACCTCACGGTCGCTGGTCGTCTCATCACGAACGCCGACGGATCCGAAGACGTCGCGATCATGATGGTCGAGGCCGAAGCCACCGAGCACGCCTGGGGACTCATCCAGGGCGGCGCCACCAAGCCCGACGAGGCAATCGTCGCGCAGGGCCTCGAGGCCTCGAAGCCGTTCCTCATGCAGCTCATCAAGGCGCAGGCCGAGATGGCAGCGCAGTCGGCGAAGCCGATCGCGGACTACCCGGTCTTCCTGCCCTACGACGGCGAGACCTACGACGTCGTCGCGGGCATCGCCTACGACGAGCTCAAGGGCATCTACCAGATCGCCGACAAGACCGAGCGCCAGAACGCCGACGACGCACTGAAGGACCGCGTCAAGGCTCAGGTCGCCGCGAAGGTCGACTCGGGGGAGCTCGACTCCTCCGCCAACGGCCAGGTCAGCGCAGCGTACAAGTCGGTCACGAAGAAGATCGTGCGCGGCCGCATCCTCACCGAGGGTGTGCGCATCGACGGTCGTGGCCTGTCGGACATCCGTCCGCTCGACGCCGAGGTGCAGGTCATCCCGCGCGTTCACGGCTCCGCGATCTTCCAGCGCGGCGAGACCCAGATCCTGGGTGTCACCACGCTGAACATGCTCAAGATGGAGCAGCAGATCGACAGCCTGGCGCCGGTCACCAAGAAGCGCTACATGCACCACTACAACT
>Ga0247742_10001652_pt1 | contig 15155 bp, 10 predicted proteins | sample UWRJL208509C2_FD_180944 | JGI IMG/M metagenome (GOLD analysis project Ga0247742, IMG submission 180944) | Plant litter microbial communities from Arlington Agricultural Research Station in Wisconsin, United States - UWRJ-L208-509C-2 | ecosystem: Environmental > Terrestrial > Plant litter >...
GATCCAGTATTTGTACCCATGACGGTCGCTTGGAGTAACTGGTCCTCCTACGTCCGAATGAATGATGCGAAATGGCATATCAGCTCGACGTTTTTTGTGTTTGAAGGGAAGTTTCTTCATCTTTCCGAGTGTGCAAGGTTCACAAAGCTTCACATGTCCAGTAGTGCTGTCGATATCTGCGAGCTGACCCTTTTTCACCATCTTTTGCAGGCGAGTGGCAGAGACATGGCCCATGCGTCGGTGGAGGTCGTTTATGTCAATGGCGATGTGCGCAGCGGCAGTAGCGGATGTGGACGAGGAGCCGAAGGTACTTGGCCTTACGTTCAGATGGTACAAGCCGTGTCGATGTTGGCCTCGTAGGATGGTTTGTCTGTTTTCTCTTCGTTTGATTTTACACTCATTTCCCTTAAACGAGGAGTAGAGTCCGATCTTATTTAGTTTTCGAACAGATATGAGTGTCAGTGAGAATGCTGGTGCATAAAGGACACCATCAAGTTTCGTGGGTGAAGTGCTGCTTTTGTCCATTTCATTTGGTAGGCTAATTGAACCAATTCCCGTGGCGTCACAATACAACTCGTCACCAAAGCGAATCTTTCGAGGGGGGTTTAAAGGTTTGAAAGTTCCAGGGATAAACCAGTCTCGACATGGGGTCATATGAGCAGTTGCGCCAGAGTCGAGAAGTATGGTACTTGGTGAGCCTTTGGTATCACGTCCGACATATGATTGAATCCTTGTCATTAATGCTCTAGAGACCTTTACATGCTTCGTATTCGAGAAATGAGCCTCATCGTCGCTGCTGGATGACTCGGATGACGATGACAAGCTTGATTCCGATTCGTGACTGGCCCTATTTGCCTCGCTTTGTTTTCCTTTCCCCTTACGCCGGTCCCTATCTTTGTCCTTATCCTTTCTCTTATTTTTTCTTTCCGCCTTCCGTTTCCTTTTTCTTTAAGGCGAAGCGGTCTTCAGTGTTGTGCGTGCTGGAGTTGTGATGAGTGCACCACTTCTGAGATTTGGGTTTCCGTGAAGACGAGGATGAGGTGTGGCTGGATTTGGCTTTGAGAGCTGACTCAGAGGTTGGAGTGCCTTTTGCCTGTAAAGAGGCAGTCGAAGCGAGTCGGGATGCGATGTCGGCGAAAGACAGTGTAGTGTTATTTGGGATTGAGTTTAATATGGTGGTTCGAAAAGTTTCCCATATCGAGTCGTCCGGGAGCGAATTGAGGAGTAGGAAGGCGAGGAACTCGGCGTCGATGGGTTTCTTCATTCCGCTGAGCTTTGCATCGCCGGATTTGATAGCAGCTATGTGGTTGTCGAGGGTTGACTGGTCTCCGTCCCATTTGAGGTTAAGCATGCCGGCAAACGTGTAGAATGCGTTTACGCCGATGTTCGTGTTCTGATGGATGTCAACGATTTTGTCGTACATCTCCTTTGCGGTCGTGAGACCTTGGAGTTCAAGGACTAGACGGTCGTTGAGATGTTCGATAAGTATTCCTCGGGCGCGTTGATCCTTGAGTTCCCAGCTGTCGCCTGAGTAGAGGGCTGGCATAACTGATGGTTTTGGCTTCTCGACCACTTCAACCACTTTGTCCTTCATGAGCTTTCCGAGGATTCGTATGTTCCAGATTTGGAAGTTCTCTGGTCCTGTGAGGACGGGGCAATTGCTTGTTTCTGTCGTGGAAGACATGATTGGCGTTGACGTGGCAGGGTTGACAGCAGTCTAGAGTGTTCTCTGCGATTGATGTCAATGCTGGCAAGTTGAGATGACTCTCGGGAGTCTGCAAGTTCTAATTCTGTCGTGATGATGTCAAGATGGCGCTAGCGGGGCCCATAACCTATCAAGACTGTAAAGTGCACGAAGGTGCGACTCAGTCGTCTGCGTACAGAGAACGAACTGTGGATTACCTGTAAAGTGCACGAAGGTGCGACTATACAGCCAGCATTAGAATATGTACAATAAATAAGTGATGACGAACATACCTCAGTCGTCTGCGTACAGAGAACGAACTGAGGTAGAAGGAAAAAGTCGGACAATATGTACTGAGGTGAGCACGTGATCTACGCGTCTGGTATTCTAACATGTGGTTCATCAGAACGTGCGACATGGGCTTGTATATTCCATATTCATCAGACGGGTATTCATGCACAAGGTCCTTCACCGGATTGACGCTGGCCATTCTCCCCTTATTTTCTGTCGATATACCTTCGAATTCGTTGCGCTGACCACCAGCTTCAGGTCAAATTTTACCTATTCCGCTATACCCGAAGTCCATGGATTTCGCCCGGGCTCTTCCAGCGGCTTGGATTCTCGGTGCTCGCGCCAATGTCAATGCTACATCGTCAACAACTTCACTTGCAGGAGCTAAGATTCTTGTTGGACCCAGCCCGAACGTACGTCGCATATCTTCTCGTTAATTCCTCCGCTTCTTTTTCGCCATTCCACCCAACCATTACCGTCTTTTAAATACCCAATCTCAGCGTCTATGACGATACCCGTCCGTCTGCGGGCATTGGTCCCACGATATCATCGCAAATCTTGTGGCTCATCCATGTGGTGCGATGTGGGACCTATAAAAGTGCTGTCGCTAGCACCGGACGGGTATCCGTGAACCTCATCCTAGACAAGGATCTTGTCTTTATTTGATCGCTATGGATACCTCTCGTTATATGCAACTTATCGTCTCTAGGACGGCTGTCCGGGTGTGTTCAGTCGTTGTCTTGATAGTTGAATCGGGGATTTGACTGCGACGTCCTTACTCAGTCCTGACGTCTGAGCGTCGTTGAGCCATGAAATTTTAATTCCGCTGCTCTTTCTATCGCCCTTCGGCTTCCCGTCCTTGCTTTCATCCCTTGTTTCACTTCGGTTATGTTTCCTTCATTTCAGTGTCGTTTTCCGTCGGATTAGGCCGTGGTTTTCATATGGCCTTGGAAACCATGGCTATTTTATTTTATTCTTTCGAGTGCCTTAGAAGTTGTATCTCATCTGTTTCCTTCGACACATGTGCGGTTGCCGGTAATGTCGTTGGCGTCCTCCAAATTGGCGGAATGTTTCGAGAAGTCTGACTTGGTCCGTCGATGGACTTTTTGAGTTTACTATTTTTGACCCGTCTTCGTATTCTTTTAGCTCTCTATTGTTGTCATCTGTTTCTCGCCGAAGGCGTCCAACGCTGGAGCATATCCTCATCCTCGACGCGGATGTTACACGCTTGTAACTGTCACCCTGTCCGTCGTACCAGAAGAACACTGCCTGGGCTTGGATAGGGTTCATGGATTACGGTGGGAATATCCCGTCGGTACTGTATGGATTCAAAGACTCGTCACTAACTACTTTCCATTCTTCCGCACTTTTTGAATATATTCCTTGATGTTCCACCTACCCGCCGTTGGGGAGCATATCAAATACTCTTGGGCTGCATGACCTACTGACTTGACCCCAGAAAATGGCTTGCAGTTATCTCGACGATCTGAAGAGGTGAATTCGCGTCAGTTCCACCAGAGTCAGAATCAAATTTGACGGCTATCCCGATATGTACCAGTACGACCTTATCACGGTGTCTACGGACTCCCAGTAGCATTCTCAGTGCTGGTTTGAGCTAAATACTGCCGAGCATACTCTCCGATGAACAACGCTGACTGATGCAGAGTATCAAGACCGAGTAATATCTGCAATCGTCCCGGAGAGTGAATTGATCCCTAAGTGTTGATCGAAATACCACACTGCTGACATCGGCTAGAATGCTATGGCCATATCGCGATAGTGTGTACTTTGATTGCTGGAAAATCGTTTCCAAGAGCGGAGGCTCGGGTGGTGTATATACCCGAGATGAACGAAATGTCAATATTAAGTACTGAAAAGGGTACAGCAGATAGATTATAGCATCATTCTTCTGTCGGGGATATACCTGACATCAAGGACACGCATGACAAAGTACTCATATCGCTAGCGGTGGAAACAGCTCGCGCCATCTACGGAGGTGGAATGACGAGAGGGGATGTGAAAAGCAAGATTAAATGAGACTTGAAGAGGAACGGAATACTCCCGAACGCACAGCAAGAGTGAAATAGGACTCGAATTCGAAATTATTCACCATTCAGGTGAGTGGCGTCACAAGCTCAGTGCTATAGAATATATGTTGTCATAAAGTCTTGTGCACGACATCCTCCTATGAGATCACCTGTGAGAAACAAGTGAACTGAGTGAGGAAGGGTATGGGGACAGTTCAGCATTGATGCTGGAAACATTCCGGTTCAACGGCGTGGGAAGTGAAGGAAGATTAAATAAAAGCGGAAGGTCAGGATAACGGCAAATGAGCGCCCAAAGTCGACGACCCCGTGAAATGAGATTGAGGTTTCAGCATTAAAAAGAGGATAAGAAGAGAAAGTTCCTTCAGAATGACGAAAGTGAAGACGTGAAAACAAGAGGACAGAGGCATACAGTTGCGATACGCACTGGGCATGTTTCCACCGATTCTATATACCCTCCCTCCAATCGCTATAATCCACCAAATCGATGCCTCTTGTGGTTTGAGGACTTGATAACACACAGATATGTCACTGTTGGTAGAAGATCAAGTGGAATTTCATAAACGGGATGAGCTGAGCTGACCCACGAGCTAATTACAAATACTATATCCAGATGACGAACTTTCGTATGCACATGTTTGCTCGAAAATATTTTAGCGCCCGCCTTACTCTTTGTTTTTGGAACTGAAACAGATGTTCCAGAATCCTATAAATCGGTTGTCTCAACATCAATTTAATTTCATATCCTCTTCAACCTTCCATCTTGCCTCTCAGCTGCTCCATGCTGCAGGACATTAACCCGAAGCCTCAAGAGTTGGGCCTGGAACTTAAAGCGCGAAGGTCACCGTGGAAGAACAGCTGTAAGGGCTAACATCTTTCTACTCAGCATGTGCTAATGCTTATGGCCAAAATATTGCAAAGTACCTTCTACCCTTCGTCTTTTTCACCAGCCACACCGACGCCACCTCCTCTGACACTGGCCAATACGAAAGTTGTAGGCGCGGTTCATGATCACGAATTCGTCCCATGTAAGTGTCTCTGTTGCACTCTTAGAAAAATACGACTGGATGCAGATGGCCAAATTTCGTGTGGCCTTATTCAGGCCTTTACCCTTCTCGTGAGCAGTTCAATAGATTATTTGTCTCCGAACTGCTTCTCAATTTCTGAGCTGATCTATCTGATGACAAGGTCTTCTTTGTACGTATCTCAACTTAACACACAATATCCCCTCTATACGACACTTCCTGCGGTCTGTGGTCACCTGCTCGAATCTGTCACCGTGCCGTTCGAGAATGGGGTATAAGCGCCCAGCTTGGCCCGCTGAATTCGTGGTTACGGGGTCAAGTTCTCACCCGTAAAACTTCCGCCGATTGTCACACAACGCTTATCAACTTTTACAAACCGCAACCGGTGGTGTGGATTCGGAATAACCGTACTGTTGAGTTTCACCACCTTCACAAGTAAGATTCTGCATTAGCCAAAATATTGTCGGCTACTAATTCTGAAAAGTGGGTCGCCAGAGCGAAGCGAGGCGAGTGAGTTGTCTTGTAATAAGAATCTGTTCAAAGCACTGCTGTAGGAAAGTGAGTTTTCATTCACAAGCACTGAGCCAGACTTGGGAGAAGATATTATTACCTGAAGGTCGAAAGGACGTTGGATGCCGATGGGTCCGTACAAAGAAACGAGAAGAACCCAGCAACATTATCAAGTTCAAGGCTCGAAATTTCGCACATGGATTCTCCCGGAAGCCTGGAACAGACTACAGTAACTATGGCACGTTCACACCAGTAATGCCATTTTAAAATCTAAGTACTAATCTCGCTTTCGCCGCTCAAGCTACAACAACTTGACGTGAAGGGCGCCTATCTACACAGGCGCTTGAGCGAATATATATATATATATGATACAACCTCCGGACTATGACGAATCTAGAGACGTCTGTCTATCTCAACGCTCGCTTTACGGATTAAAGCAGGCCGGAAATGTCTGGAATCACGAATTAAATCTGTACTACTGGATATTGGATATTGACTTCACACAGCTCAAGACCTACAACTGTTATATTCGACGCCAGGACAAGGATTTTACGATTATATTTGTCTAGGTCGACAATTTTCAATCCCTTGTGTCTACATACATTCAAAGCGACTTAAGGGAACGCGATCTGCAGAACCACTTCGAAGTAATCGGTATTTGGATCGATAGAGCATGCACTGGCAGTTGGGTCCGAACCAGGCATTCGTCGATGCGAGCCACTGGGACAACCATAAATTCTGTTTGTGAACTGAGCTTATCGTCCAAGTAGAAGAGGCAAGAAACTTACGTAGTATTTCGACCAAAGGTTTAGTAACGCGTAACATCCATTTTTTTCTGACCCTGGATATAATTCTTTCCAGATTTATGGCGATTTTGGATGATTGTCAGCAGAATAAAAAGGTCACGTGTGAACATTTGGTCGAGTATTCTAGAGCAGAATGTGACGCTACTCACAGGAATGGTGGATCATCTCGAATTCGTGTCCCTTTCGCACTCGTGCAGTGCATTCGGGAGTATTCCGCATACTCTTCTTCAGTCAACGAGGACCTCCCTGCTTGTAAAGTATCCAGATTCCCATACTTCACGATAGCAAATGATGTTCTCCATTGAGAGGATTATTGTACATCATCCTTCTTGATAGTCTGTATTATTTTTCAGTGACCACCAGAGTGTATGTTGGTCAGTGCAACTCATTTGACCGAAATCCGGACATGTCCCTTGTCCACCTCCAAGTTAGTCGACATCCACCCTTGGCACTGAGACGATGCCTGTCATATGTCACAGGTTGTGAGATTCCCGAGTTTGTCGAAGATGGCAATACACGAGAAAATTCCGAGAATAACTTAAAGTGTGCGAGGATTGCGTATTCAAGGTACTCGTATTCGAAATGCTCAAGTTCTATCTACGAAACTATGATCTACTTATACTAAATAATGGAATTAGATGAAGTAAGCTACTAACTAATAAGGTGCGTATGAGACTTACCACTCATTGATATCACCTCGAGGCTGCAACGAGGTAGTGTGATATACGAGAGGTGACAGTATGCGATTGTCAACGTCGGCCAAGAGGCTAGACTCGACATGAGGCTCGGACCGGTACCTTACAGAGTTCCGCCTCCTGTCTTCCACCACCACCACCACCACCGCACAGAATCTGTTCGGTCAATCAACATCACCTTAATTTACTGCATTATATCGAGCTAAGCACTCCTATGCATCAAGATGGAAGTGACGGAAATCCAACATCACTCGGTAGGGATCTTACCATCAATCGTTATCGATTGAGATAAGCGCACTTGACTACACGATGATAACATACCACTAGCAAACACAAGTGACGAAGCGTCCAAAATCGGCGTTAATACCATCCCGCGTACGATGTGGTTGACAATACTAGACCCAGTCGATAAGGAGATGGGATCGGAGCTGGTCCCATTTCCAAAGTCATATGATGTGAGTGTAGTACTCTTATCCAACCAATCACACTCAGATATCCATGTATTAATGAGAACAGGAGGCAGTTCTAGTCGCTTTGGATGTATTCCAAAAGCAATTAAACCAGATTGGGATTAGGGATCGCCTCTCACTCAAGTACTGCCGTCGAACTGTCAATGGCACTCCTTCGTGGGCTGGTCTTCGTGCGGCGAAGGGTTTTGCTGATGTTTGGAGGTACCTGTTAGCAAATGGGTCTGATATGGTTGAAGTTGGTGTGTCCATCGAAGACATGGAGGAGAACGAACCCATCGATGGAGTACAATGGCCAATGATTGGTACTCACGGCACTGTGGTGGTGGCCTACTTCTACAAATCTAACAACAAGAGATGGGTTGGAAAACCCGGGAATGCAATCTCTTTACCACATACATATCAGGTGTGTCCAGTGGCTCCTTTATATCTAGAATTGGGGCTGTACTGACATCTTAACCTACAGAACTGCCTCGATTACGCCTCTCGAGTTGTAATTGGTGTTCCAAGTCTTCAAATTTTGGATCCATCAGATATGGGATACAAGCCCTTGAAATCATCCGAATACACGGAAAAGGTGAAGCGGTGTGAACAATTTGACGGAACAAGAGATTTCGTTATGATCAGAATAGTATGAATAAAGAATCTGCGTATTTATATGTATGACGTCCACTCCATTTTAAAGTCTCTGAAGTACGAGGGATGCATCAATTGCTTGCAGAAGTCGTCATCAACAGCAGAAAGAGAAAACGGGGCAACACGGAGGCAACTCCACATGAATTTCTAGCTCATCAGCAACTAGGGAAACAGCTTTGAAACTGAAAATAGAATTGGACGTGTTGCTACGTCCTGCCTTCCGAGCAACGCGTTACTCACCTCTGGCGTTTTATGTTACGATTTTCACTCTTTTACTTGGACTACCACACTCCTCTACCACGTGACCTACTCACGTGTGCGGCTGCGCTCACCATTTCTTTTATCTTTGACTCATTGTGTACTATTAGTGACTCACCTCGACTTGTCTCTCTTTGACTTGTCTCTCTTCGTTCCCTTATGCTTGACTCATACAGACTCTTGATGACTTGTTGATACGACTCCAATACGTAGTATAAGAACCAGTAGAGAACTAGGATGTACCTTAGCTAGTTCTTAACTTGCAAACCTCTTATCTGCTTTAACTCAGACAATACCTTGCAAGAGGCATTCTGTTTATTGAGATAAAGGACTGATCTGACCTCTCTGACTCTAGACAGCGTCTTTCGACCTAAGTCTATTGTCTCAGTCGTTACATTTTAAGCGACGTTGGGGATCAGCTATGAGGCTCTAAGGGTCTGGGCTTCGGTGTTGGGATCTAGTTGTCTGAGGACTTACGAGATGACATCCAATGGTAGAGGTGACCTATATGAAACCATGATGGTAATTGGAGATGAAGTGATTTGTGTACTTGTCAAGTCCTTCAACCTCAGGATAGCAAATTTCTTGGACACACTGTATTATTAATGGACATGACACACCGAGTTTCAATTGGACATTTCTTTGAGAGCCATGAATCACGATGCAGGAACCTTCACTCGCAGTACTTTTCTATCCACCTTGATCCAACATTACTTGAATCCGCTTCGCAGGAATAACCTCAACATTTGGGTATTTTCTATCACAAAATACATTGTAGATATGTAGGAATTTAATGGTACTGAGGATGGCTGAACACCAAAATTGTAGCACAGGAGGGTTATGTATAGAGCACAGTCGATCGCGCGACAACACAGGTTGTTGGTAACCATTGTTCTATGAAGTTATTCTTGATCAGCGAGGCGATTTTGTGGGGAAATGTATCAGAAATGTAGACAATGGCGCATCATACCCACCAAGGGAAATTGTTGTCGTTGGCCAAGGAAGATGGCATTTACGAGCAGGGAATGTCCGCGTTGGGGATGAGGGTATGTGCGAGTGTTGGTCGCTTGGGTAAGTCACGACAACGGGAGAGAAATGAAAAGAAAGTCAGAACAGTGGTATATGCAGTGCAGGTCTGACCGAGTCGAACGGTTAGAGGCAGAGGGGAACCAATTCTGCCACCTTGAAGGATGTTACAGAATCATGCATGCATACTCCGAAGCCCAAACAGGTTGAGATGACCAAGGTCCAGATATAACATCCCAACCTGTTCCAAGAGCTGAAGGTGGCAGTTAAATCAAAAGATAATGGCATACGGGAAGACGTGGCTGGGATAACTCTAAATCACTTTGCCGTAAATTTTCGCACTTCATAAATATCCATCTGCCGAGCAGCACAAAGCATCTTCTAGGACCCACGTTGCATTATCTGAGAGTACACAGATATATGCGATGATTATGTGGGACCAATTGGTGTCGACGGATGGTATAACAGTAGGTGTAGGCGCAGGCGCCGATTTACGATGGGAAGAGGGAGGAGATTGAAAAAACGGTAGTGGGCTTGTAGAAGAGAGGAGAAAGGAAAGCGATGTGGTGGAAGGGAAGACGTACGTTCAAAGTCGGACCCGTTCCTAGGGTGGTCTCGGCTTCTGCGGGTGAGGTCGTTGACGTGGCATTAGTATTGGCGCCACTTCCAAGAGAGGAGCTCAAGGGACTGCTGGAAGTGCTCGTATAAGTTCCGTGTTCGTTGACTAAATTGGCATAGGGTGTGACCTAAGGAAAGTGGTGGTCAGCGCGAAAACGTATCAACAACAGGAGAATTGGACAGCGTCAGAGTGAGCTCAAAGGACGAAAGCACGTGCATGTTTGTGCGCCAGTTCACGTGGAACCGAACGGTGCAGATGATCGAGTATTTAATTTGGCTGACGCGAAATTTGGATGAGAGGAGATAGGTGAAGTGAAAGGAAGTGATAGTCATCCGGAGAAGGAGATGAAGAAGAAATTAGGAGTAGATATGGATGTACGTTGACGTTGGACCGATTCTAAAAACCCAAGCATCAGTCGCTCATACATGAAAGGATGTGAACGTGGCACGGGCGTTGAAGCAGACCACATCAGTAAGTTGACGAAAAAGTTTCCGGCTTACGTCACATTTCCGGGGTTTTTTTTACGTTTCATGCCAAGTTTGGAAAGTCAGAAAGCCAACTGCCGTGAGTCTGCTACATATTTGGTAGTGATTCAGCTAGTAATTCGGACCTTAAAGTGGATGACTTCCCGCAGCATTTACAAATGCAGATTATTTTCTAGGCTTGACAGGACAGCGGAGTTTGAAGTGTCTGGGTTTATGTTTCTAACTGTAGGACACTCGAATAAATCTAGAAAGCTACTCGATGGAAGGTGTTGGTCGATGTGCTGCAGGCGCCGTAGCAGCGCGGATCCACCGCAAAGACTTATGAATTGCATCTCATATGTGAGTTTGGTCATTCTTTATATAGGAGTACGGACCAACGCCAGAATGGGTGCCAAAATCACGTATCATTGACCATCGAAGCAATTATTTGTGCTTAAGTTGAGTGGGATTGCAAACAAGAGAGGAATTTTTGGTCCTCATCATGCATACTGGCATCCATATGCTATACCCGGCGTTTGGTATGATGATATACGGTCAGATAGAGAATGTAGACCGAAGGGTAGAGCAACTTCGGATATAGGGGACAGATGTGCCGTGGTGCCGGCAAAGGGGTGAGCGTAGGGTCGACCATAAAAGGGTTGAGAAGTAGTTTAGAACACGATTTTAATCTAGCCAGGGGGGTTGGGACCCTCGTTCAGAATAAAATCTAGGAGAGGGCCTTTGTTTGATGGTAAACGTCAAGCCGTCTCCATAAGGTAAACGGCATCTCGGCTGATCTCGCTTGGCAACATTTAGAAAATAAACTAGGTTTCTAAACGCTGCGGGAAGTCATCCAGTAAATATCGTAAAATTTGAATTTTGACTTTCCAGAAGGAAGGACATAACTTTCCAAATGTTCAGGTTCATCGAGTTTTCACTACTTTTCGCACCTTTTTGGGGTTGTGGAAGCCCCAGAAAGTAAATGGACAAGATACTGATGCAATGGTTGGCTGAAAGATCGCCGGGAGTTCTTGACTGGGTAATAGGTATCTAGATGTAGACCAGGAAGGTGGATTAGTCCACCGAAATGATGTCGACGAGGGGAGGAAAAGTTACATGGAGTGAGGAACCGTCTGTCCATCTGTTTGAGGACGAGGTGAATGGGCAAGCTGCACAGGCGGCACAGTGATCCGGTGACGATTGTGAGATCAGAGGAAGAGATCTGGGAGATCTTGAAAAGAACCACAGGTGTATCGAGAAAAGCAGAGGGGCGGTTCAGCAACGAGTGGGCGAAGGAAAGCAAAACGTCATGGGGTCTTTGATTGGCAGACCAGATTCGGTCCGGTGCCGGTGCCAAGACACGCTTCTTTCCTTCCGACCACCATCATCGATTTGCTTTCCTTCCTGCTTTGCTCACAGCTGACCCATCATAGAGATTCATAGGTCTCCTCCAACCCCTAGATCAACATCGTCGCTGGACTCGGTTCAACTTTGGTGCGCTCGATACGACTCATCCCAGCTCAAACTCGCTGACCTAGTTCGAAATATCCTCGAAGGCATGTCTACGCGGCGCTCTGTATGGGTTTGATGAGCCACTTGTCTACGCTCATGCTACATTGAACCACATCTCGTTCGTACACTCTCGACTAATGGTGCACTGAACAGGTAGTGGGAGAAATGGAGGACCCGAATCATCGTATGTTTCTGATACTTGTTCAATCTTCTCATCTTGCACGGTTCCTTATACCTAAATCGGTATTGTTTCTCAGCCACTGCGTGCACGCGCTTTGGTGTTCAACGTTCAACTCCAATTTTCAGAGGACGACCTTCAACCCTCGCTTCCATCTTCCATCTTGATTTTCGTCTTCCTTTTTCTTCAATTTCCCTTCCTTGGTCGCCTTATAGATCTTTCGAAACATTATTCCAAAATCTCCATACACCTCTACCCGCGGCGGCCGTAGATTGCAGGAGTCACCCAATCCCTTAGTCGTTGGATGAACTCCATGTCATCTCATTTGCGATTGTAGTTGACCCGATGGCTTACGACGTCTTGTTATTGCAGTCATGGTGTCGATGTTCTATCGACTTCAGACCCGGTGCTACTCTTCTACCTTCCAATCACGCCGCTTCTACTAGCTTCTGTGTGCAAGCCTCGTTCAATTTTTCATTCTGTTTCCATTTTACGCAATCAAGATTTCTTTTCATTTCCAAGTTCAGATATTGCTTCCCAAACTGCAGGAATTGCGGAGACGGTATTCCTCCTCTATTCATCCTTCGGTAACATTTCCAACTGGCATTCGACGCGTCCGTCTGTGTCCAACGTTGAGACTTGTCGTCCCTTGTCGCATCTCCGTTCCGCTTACTCCAGAGACTTGAAAAATGGAGTAGGCGTCGATGATCATAGCGTGATTCCAAAATCTCGATGTTGATAAACTAAACCGTTCATCCCAATTCAGTTCTTATGCCTAAATTCAGGGTTTCAATTTCTCGTGGATCCGGAATTGAAGATAGTCACTATAGTGGCTCGCCCCAGGTTCGTCGTTACTCTGGGGGCATCCGCCACTTACGAGAGAGCAACAGCTTTAACTGAAAGCGATCTTTATTCCGCAGGTCTGCTTCATACAAGGAATTTCTCAACCAGCGTTATTTCGTGGATTCGTCAGGACACATTGTGCTAATTTCTTCTAGCCTGTCCCCCCGATTGCCGACAATTTCATTCATTAGCTCGGCGATCTCGATTAAAGGCTCTCACCAACTTCGAGTCGGTGGGCTCGTTCAGATGAGCAGCTCCTCCGATTTTTCTAGTTTCTCATAATAATGACACCACATGGTATAACATATTTTATTCGACTAGCAATGTTGTGAAGTAATCATTTTGTGATGAGAAGCAATATATAATACCTGCAAAGAGGAATTGAACTACAACGATTGCGTCCATAAACTACAAGCACTCTCAATACATTGGGTAATAAGTAGAGGATGAATGGGAACAACTCTTGAGCTCGCATAGTAGAATATGCACTATTTGGTGGGAGTCCGAGATCACACAGCACCGACGGGACGTTCCAACATACCTGTGTAACAATTACACCCTGTCCAAGCCCCAAGATGAGTCCTCCTGGTACTACAGACTGGGTGACAGTTACAGGTGTGGAACGCTCACATCGGGGATGAGGTTATGTTTGAGCGCCCACCTCATTTGGTAAGAGCAGACAGAGATGACAGAGAAATGAAAGGAGGCCAGAAGACAGGAAAAGGAGATTTAGAGCGCATCCAACTTACATCCGGCAACTACAGCCTGATCCTTTGGTCGAAGTATACCTGACAAGAAGGATACGGATGACGAAGCGCTCGTATCGCCAACAGTGGAAAACAGCTCACGCGACCTATGGAGGTGAAATAAGGAGAGGAGATGTGAAAAGCAGTATGAAGATTTAATGAGACTTGAAGAGGAAGCAGAATACTCCCGGACGCACAGCACGAGTTCGAATTCGAAGATATTCACTGTGAGAGGTGGCGTCACAGTCCGCGATCAAATATACGTCGTCATCAAGCCTTTTACACGACAACGTCGAGCACTGGAAAGTATCAAATGATAGCCATTCCTATGGGATCACCTGTGAAAACCAGGTAGACTTGGTGAAGAAAGGACATACGGGACAGTTCAGCGTCGATGCTAAAGAGATTCCCGTTCAACAGTGTAAAAAGTGGAGGAAGGGGAAGAAACAAGAACAGAAGGTCAGGATAACAACAATTGAGGGCCCAAAGTCGAGGATCCGGTGAAATGAGATCCAGGTGTCGGCATTCAAAGGAGGATAAAGAAATAAGATGCCTTTGGTGAAGGAAAACTTAGAATCGACATGTCCTTCTTTTAGTGAAGGCACACCACCAGTGTACATTGCAACGATCGAGGCATCGAGGCATCGACAAACTTCGGTGGTATGAGAAGTTATGGTGCAATGGCGATATCGTGTCCCATGTGCCTCTTCCCGTGAACCAATGAAAAACCAGAAGAATAGAAAAGGAACCAAGGTTTAGAGAAAGAACGAGGAAAATTAAGACATGGAAACAAGACGAGAGTGGCGTACAGCCGCGATAAACACTGGGCACGCTTCCATCAATTCTTCCAATCGCTATCAACTACCACCTCGATGTCTCTCGTCGTTCGAGAATCCCGTTATAACTTTCTAACTCAGAGACGTATCAGCGTTGGAAAAGGATCAGGTTGAATTCCATAAATGGGTTATGGAATGAGCTGACCTGAGTGGTGGGTGAAGTTAACGGGTCAACAGTGGCGACGACCAGGATAGCGCGGGCCAGCTGGAGTGGATGAATATGGTGTTGATCCAGGAATCTGAGCCTTGGATGTCGGAAATCAGGAGAAAAGGAGGCAGAATATGAAGAAACCAGAGTGGCGCAGGATGCTCGAGGTGGGCAGAAGACAGAGACGTCAGGCACGCTTTGGTAAATTCGGGACAGGCGTTGATATGTATGTTGTACCAAACACGTACAGCATACGGTTTGTGATCCATACCGCCGGCTGTACGCTGCGCTTGTTGTGTCTCATATATAACAATGTTTATGCAATGGATAGTTCACCGAGAGATACTGGAGCCGCTTTCGGTAATT
>Ga0247742_10001653_pt1 | contig 15155 bp, 15 predicted proteins | sample UWRJL208509C2_FD_180944 | JGI IMG/M metagenome (GOLD analysis project Ga0247742, IMG submission 180944) | Plant litter microbial communities from Arlington Agricultural Research Station in Wisconsin, United States - UWRJ-L208-509C-2 | ecosystem: Environmental > Terrestrial > Plant litter >...
TTATAGTGGTTGCTTGCATTTTTGCAGGTTGGGTTAGGTTTTATATAAACAGATGGCCCTATAAATTTAAATAAAATAAGCTGATAGGTGGATATTTATAAGGTGTTAAAAAGGAAATGAAAAAAAACAGGAAAATGGATATGTACGGTTTGGAGTAGGTATAAATTACAATATCCCGATAATGGGAATTTTTAATAATGATACTTTTGGGCCTATGAAAAACGGGCAAGTTGCTACAGTGTATATTTTAGGGCTGGGGGCTTTGGGGAGTTTATATGCAGGCCATTTATATGATATGGACCCTGCATCTGTAAAAATTATTGCGGATGCTAACCGGATAGCTGCTTTCAGGCAGGAGGGTATCATTATTAATGGTAAGCGATATGATTTTACTTATGTGTCGCCAGATGATGAGGCGCCTGTACCTGCCGATCTGATCATTATTGCGGTAAAATCGCACCAGCTTGGCAAAGCTATTCAAGATATTAAGCCCTTTGTTAGTAGGGATACCACGGTTATATCGCTTTTAAATGGTATCTCCAGTGAAGAAATTATAGGGGCGGAGATTGGTATTGATCATTTATTGTATGCCTATGGTGTGGGTATGGATGCGGTGCGGGAACGCAACACAGTTAATTACCAGTATCCGGGCTGGATATATTTTGGCGAAAAAAACAATGAAGTTTATTCTGAGCGGGTTGCGGCTGTAAAAACGCTGTTTGAAAAAGCTGATATTCCTTTTAAAATTCCTGTTGATATGCAAAGGGCTCTATGGGCCAAGTTTATGATGAATACGGGTATCAATCAGGTTTCGGCAGTGCTTAAAGCGCCTTATGGTGTATTTCAGCAAAATGACGAGGCGCGTAAGCTGATGATAACGGCGGCCAACGAAGTGTTGATGATTGGTGAAAAAGCGGGTGTTGGGGTGGACCAGACAGATATGGATACATTTTTGAGCATTGTGAGCGGACTTAACCCGGCAGGTAAAACATCCATGCTGCAGGATATTGAAGCCGGACGCAAAAGCGAGCTGGATATTTTTGCCGGAAAAGTTATAGAGCTTGGAAAAGAATTTAATATAGCCACTCCGGTTAACGAAATCCTGTTCAGTATTATCCGTGCGATGGAGACAGTTGGTTAAAGCCGTTATAAAAAGCCCTTCTAAATTAATTGGAAGGGCTTTTATAGATTTATATCGTAGCTTCTTTCAGGTTGGGTTGTCCTTTTCCTGTAGTTATCAGGCTTAGTAAACTTTGTAAGTAGTAATTCCATCCTTTTGAACAATCATTGAAACACTCAATTTCTGGCACTAAACCAATATGGGTAAAGAAGAGCTGTGTTTCGTTATTCTTGGAGTAAATTTCAAAAACAATTTTGGTGCCTGTCCATTCGTTTTTGTCATCAAGAAAGCTCAAATCGCCGTCAGTAACCAGCCAAACTACTTTTTTATTGGGGATTACCTCAATTAATTTTTGCCTGGAATAATGCACATCCGCAAAGCGGACCTCAAATTCATCATTCAGGCTTTTTGAATTACCTTGAAAATCATCAGACCACCAGGCCCGGATATCATTAATGGCACTAAATACTTCATCGGCTGTTTGTGTCACTAAAAAAGAGGTGGTAAAATCCTGGTTTTGTTTCTCCAGCTTCCATTTTTCGGCCAATTGGCTGTTAAAGGTTTCATCTTCCTTCGAGTTGGGTTTTCCTTTGCCGGTGGTAATGAGGCCGTATAAACTATCCTTAATATAGCCTGTCCAGGCATCGTGGCATATGTTATAGCATTCGTGCTCAGGAACTAAACCTTCATGCGTAAACTTGATCTCTGTTTGGCCATCTTTTTGTGAAATATCAAAAATGACCTTTGTATTTATCCATTCGCTTTGATCATCAGTGAATTTGAAATAATTGTCTAACACCAGCCAAACCACCCTTTTATCGGGTACCAGCTCTATCATTTTCATCTTGCAGTAGTGAACATCCTGAAAATGGTAAATAAATTCATCATTAAGTTTTTCTGTACCTCCCTGAATTTCTTCAGACCACCATCCGCGAAGATTGGTGATGGCATCAATTGCTTGCTTTGGGGTTTGGTTTACCAAAATGGTAGCTGTGAAATCTTGATTTTCCATAGTCTTAATTGTTGTTGAACTTTAAGTTTGTAACGGTGATATAAAGGTAACACCCTTATTAACAATTAATAGGGTGTAAAATGGACTTTGTGACGGGTTGATTTGGACACGGTTAAGTTTTATCTTTACTATAAAAAAAGCACCATGAAGCACCTCACTATACTTGTTCCCGATGGACCAAATAACCTAAGCAGTATTGTAGGTTCATACAAAATACTCACAAGGGCCAATGAGCATTGGAAACAGAGCGGGCATAAAGAATTGTTTAAAATTGAGTTGGCCGGTATATCCAAAGAGGTAGAGTTTTATGATGGTTTGTTTACAGTAAAGCCCCATACTCATATTGCCATGATCGCTAAGACCGATCTTATTATTATTCCCTCTCTGAACCATAATTATGAGAGCGCTTTAAAGGGGAATGGGGAATTGGTAACCTGGATTGCCGAACAAAACAAAAAGGGCGCCGAAATAGCAAGTGTTTGTACGGGGGCTTTTCTGCTGGCATCAACAGGTTTATTGAATGGTAAAACCTGTTCAACGCATTGGGCCGTGGCCGATGTGTTTAGGAAAATGTTTCCTGACGTGAATTTACAAACAGATAAGCTGATCACGGATGAAAACGGGATTTATACCAATGGCGGGGCTTATTCTTTTCTGAATTTGTTGATCTATCTTGTTGAAAAGTATTACGACAGGCAAACCGCCATTTACTGCTCCAAAGTTTTTCAGATTGAAATGGACAGGCAAAGCCAGTCGGAATTTATCATTTTTAAAGGGCAGAAGCTTCACGGAGATGAAATGGTGAAGGAAGCGCAATCATATATGGAAGATAATCTGCACGAAAAAATTTCTGTTGAGCATTTGTCGTCAAGGTTTGCTGTTGGCAGGAGGCACTTCGACAGAAGGTTTATCAGGGCAACAGGTAACACTCCACTTGAATATTTACAACGAGTGAAAATAGAATCGGCTAAAAGGATATTTGAAACCAGCCGTAAAACAATAAATGAAGCCATGTATGAGGTAGGCTATTCTGATGTAAAGGCATTCCGCGAATTGTTCAGAAAAATTACAGGCTTATCGCCATTAGAATATAGAAGTAAATACAACAAAGAGTCGTTTGCGTAAGTGATAAAAAGCATTTTACTCTTTGTTATAACTAACTGTAAACTAAATTCTAAGCAAATAATAGCCGGTCTTTGATCTTTATAGGATCGGTGTAGTCTTCCTTCCACCAGGGCAGCACATCCGGCTTTTGTGGTGCCGGTTGCAGGTTCAATTTCTTGCGGGCTTTTTTTGCATCTTTTTGTGCCACACGAAATTGATAATGATCAAATATGCGCAACGCCTCTATCATATAGGATACGGCGATTTTACGGTTTTTTATCAGCAGTAAATTCTCGCCATTGGTACCATCAGCAGCGAACGAAAAATTGTACGAACCCATATAAACCCTCGCTGTTGGCAGGTTAAAGTCGATCACAACAAATTTATGATGCATCCGGGTACCACTGCCGCCAGTTGGTTCAGACTTGAATGGTTCGGGCGCATCTTTACTTAAAGCGCCCGGACTTAAAGGAGCATAGTTACCATCTGGAGTGAGTAGGTCGAAGCCCCCGGCTTTTTTATCAGATATGCCGTAAACAAATATGTGCTCATTCAAAGTGACATCCGTTAGTGCCTTGCGTACCGGCCCGCTGGTTTGCGACAAAAAGGCCATAGAATAAAACAGGGTAGATTTAGTAGCGGCAATATCGGTGCCTATACTATCTAAAACAGTATTGTTGGTAGAGTGCGGTGAAAAGGCCACGCTGGCATCCACACCGGTTAAGCCAAGCGGTTGCCATTGAGCCGCCGCTGACGCGCCAAAGTCTGCGGCTTTATCACTTGACCAGTATTGATTAAATGCTGTTTGAAAAAGCTTTACAGGCGTTTTGCCGGTGAGTATAATGGCATTGTTATTTTGCACGTAGAGACCGCGCCATGCAAAATTAGTGGAGCCGCAAACAACCAGTTTTAGCTTAGGGCTATCTACAATAATGGTTTTATTGTGCTGTAGTTTGCCCATATGCTGCCTTTTCACTTCCAGTGCGCTGATCTTTAATCTGTCTTCGGCTTGTTGTTCAGCCGAATCTTTTTTGCCATGTGCGCCATCGTCATCAATAATCAGGCGCAGTTTTTTACCAAGTGCCTCCAACAGATCAACAATGTCGGGTACATTTAGGTCATAGGCAACTACATCAACCTTGGCTTTAGGATCATTAATAGCTTTGGTAAGTACCTCAATCAAGGTACTGCGGGCTTCAAACCCCATCCAGCTTAAGGCTTCGGCTGTTTTGGGGTGGGTAGGTTTAAAAGTGAGGCCCAATTTAGCTTTTGAAGGCAGCAGGGTGCTAATGGGGCCGTATTTATCGTAATAATCAACAAAAGCCTGTGAGGCTACAAAGCCACGCGTGAAGAATACGTTTAATATTCCCGGATAGGTTTCCCTTTGTAGCACAATGGCGGCTTCCTGGTAATCGCCATAGCTGAGCTCGCCAAGTTCATTCATGAATACGGGAGAAACCCGGTATATAAATTCGCCTGGCATTTCTGCATTACGCGGGAAATGCACCCACCGAAATTTCTGTATAGGCGATAGCCGGGTAGACAATTTAAGATTTGCGTTCATTCCGCTGTTGCCGGGGAACGACAGGCGATTTTTAAGCGCATAGAATTTTTGCCCCTCGGGTTCCTGATACTCAATGGCAAATCCAACAAAATCAAGAGGAGGTTCGCCGGTTTTCCAGTTCATGGCAATCAGGGCCATGCCCTCGCCACGATGCAGTTTTAAACTAAACAATGCTTTGTCGTTATTACCGCTCACTTGAAATTCTTCTTCAGTTGGCATAAGGTTAGGAATTTGATGGTTTATAATATTAAAAATAACCATTATTTGATTATGATACTAATAATCAATATGTTAAATAATTATAAACTCCATTTGACACTAAAAACGTGAGCTATAATCGGTAGCCTCCGTTTTTAACCAGATATTTTTATGAATGCTTTACTCAAGAGAGGTAGAATCAACGCAAAAGGATGAGAAGCCTTTAAGTTAGCCAGTTTAATTACTCATCATTTAACCCTTTGCCGCTAAGAATTTGCGGTATACAATTTTCAACCCTTAACTCCCGGGTTTTAGATTGTTTAGGTTTTGAAAAATGAAACAGGTATGCCCTTTGCCGCCCTGGTGTTAAAGCATTAAAGGCAGCTTTTAAGTCGGGAATCCTATCTAATTTATATTGAAATTCCGGAGTAACTTCAAATTCTGCAGTATTTTTTAATTTTACTTTCAAGCCTGCCTTTTCTACTTCAATGGCTTCAAAAACAGTGGCTTTCAGTATGGTTTCCAGCTCAATTATTTCCCGGATATTGGTGAAGCGGATGTGGCGTGCCGCCTGCACATTTTCGGTTTGCTGAATCAGGATACCATCGGCATTATTTAACAGAGCGCCTTTAAAAAACAAAAGCGCGCAGTACTCTTTAAACACATGTATTAAAACAATGTTGCTGTTTTGAAAGGTGTAGCAGGGGCAGCCCCACTTTAATTCTTCGGTAAGCCCGCAATCAAGAATGATCGTTCTCAGCCGCTCTATTTCTTCCTGCCATTTTTCGGCTTTATTAAAATAAAAATCAACTTTAGGATTCATATTAGCTTTGTGTTAGTGATCAACTACCTGTGAAATTCAGACTTTCAACGAACCACGAAACCCTCTGGCCGCATAGTACGATTCGGCTCCGTTGTGATAAACAAAAATAGTATCGTAACGACGATCGCAAAATATGGCACCACCAAGTTTTCTGATATCGGCAGGCGTTTTTACCCAGCTCGATGTTTTTAAATCGAACTTTCCAAGTTTCTGCAATTCCCGGTATTGTTCGTCAGATAAAAGCTCAATGCCCATATCCGCAGCCATATCAACGGCGCTGTTTGCTGGTTTATATTCTTTTCTGGCGTCGAGGGCTTCGCGGTCGTAACAAACACTTCGGCGGGCTTTAGGACTTTCGGCAGCGCAATCATAAAAAATATATTCACCCGTTTTTTGATCATGGCCTACAACATCCGGTTCACCGCCGGTTATTTCCATTTCATCAAGCGACCAAAGCTTTTGAGGATTAGCTTCCAGCCGTGCCTGTACGTTGGCCCATTCCATACCTGTATGCCTGCTCATGTTTTTCTCAAAGCGGGCTTTCAGCACTTTTAGTAATTCTTCGCGTTGTTCCGCTGATAATTGTTTTTTGTTGTTATTAACGTTGTTCATGCTTTATATTTTGAAAGTTGAGCTATACGGAGTTAATATTTATAGTTCCTTTTTTGTGTAACGATCGTAAAATGCTCCTGTGCCTTTTGCGTCAATTCTACCTACAATCACTTCCGCCGAGCTTTTACTTATATCGAAACCAGACCTTAGGTGAATATGTTCTCTTGCCCCAATCGGAAGGGTTTCGATAGTGTCTTGATTTAAATCAGCAATTCTTATTAATAGCTGGGCCAAAGATCTTAAGCCTTCAGGATCACCATGAATTAATACATCTTGCCATTTTATTTTTTCACCTTCAAACTCATCTTCATGATCAGTAACAAAAATGTCTAAATGCCCGCTAATTGCTGGTTGGTGTTTCTCCATTGTTAAATGCTATTCGGTTACTAAAGTTAACGGATTTATTTTTCTATCAACAGGTCTCAAATACCAGGATACCACAGTAAGGATGAGCAATAGTAAGGATGGGAATATTTTGCCAACGCCATCACCCAGCATAATGTGCGAGAATATAGCTCCCGACATCACAAAGAAGAAGCCTGCATAAGCCCATTCTTTTACTAAGGGCAATTTGGGTATTAGTACGGCCACGGCTCCTAAAACTTTCCAAAGGCCTAAAATTGTTAAAAGATAAGTAGGGTAGCCCAAATGTATCATGCTGTCTGCTCCGCCCTGTCCCTCTTTCATTTTAAGTAATTGCACGGCTGCGGTTGATAACATTCCTAAAGCAAGCCATATAGTAGCAATCCAATAAATAATTTTATTTCTCTTTTCCATGATGTATTATTTAAGTTTATTTACAGTATCCTGTAACCGGTTATGTGCCATGTTTAGGCCCTGTGCAAAAGGTAAAGCCAGCATTTGATTTCGTAGCGCAACAGACCTGTAAACGGTATGTATGCTGAGTTTACTGGTATCGTCGGTAAGTTTTTCAAATTCCAGAAACTCAAGCTGAACATCAAAAGGAGTATTTTCCATCTGAAATGTACGGGTGATTTTCTGGTTAGGAGTAAACTCATGAATGGCTCCGTTACCTCTGAATACTACGTTTCCTTTGGCGTCGCTTGTTTCAAACTGATAACCTCCGTGTTGTTTGTTTTCAAGTTTCAATACTTTTGTCCCCATCCATTGTTCAACAATTTCCGCTTCGGCATATGCTTTAAAAAGTAAGTCTACCGGCAAATCAAATTCACGGGTAATGGTTAGGTCATTCTTACCATCTTCGGCACTAATTTTTGTTTTTAGTTCCATATTATTTGTTTTTATAGTTTTTCATAATGGTTTCTAATTTGTTGAATCTGTCATCCCACATTTGACGGAATGGCTCAATAAAGTCGGCTACTTCTTTCATTTTTTTCGCGTTAATATGATAGTTTATTTCCCTGCCGTTTTGCTCTTGTTTAAGTAATTCGCACTCGGTAAGTATTCGCAAATGTTTTGAAACTGTTGGCCTGGCGGTATCAAAGTTTGCGGCTATGGCACCTGCCGTCATGGTTTGCGATGCCACCAACAGCAGTATAGCCCTGCGTGTTGGGTCGGCTATGGCCTGGAATACGTCTCGTCGTAAATTCATTATGTAGCTATTTGACTACAAATATATATGTAGCTATTTAGCTACGCAAATTTTTCTGAAAATATTTTCAATCAGGTAGTTAAATAAAAAACAAAGACCAATTGATCAGATACCCGACCTGTAGGTCATAAATGCCGAAGGCCTGGTATTGGTAATTTGCTGAAAGGTGTTACTGAACGATGAAAGGCTGTTGTATCCTACCTGGTAGGCAATTTCGCTTAAAGACAGGTCTGTTTGCAAGATAAGTTCAAACGATTTAACAATCCGGAGCATTTTAAGGTATTGCAGAAATGAAATACCCAGGCTGGTTTGGAACAAACGGGAGAATGAACGCTGGCTTAAGCCAAAACGTTTTCCGGTTGAATTTAATAACAGGGTATCTGAAAGGTTATTGGCCATAAACTCAATGATCTCTTTCATGCGGTCGTTACCTGTAATTGGTAATGCCAGTGAGAGTTGTTTATTGCTCACCTCCGGCAATACCTTTTTTATCGACTTTAAAAACTCAAATCCATCATCGTCAGGTAGTACATGGCCATCCCATTTTTCGGAGTATTTGATCATCTGAATTAGTAGCTCATTGATCGGGTAAATACCCATTTCACTGTAAAATGCGTGCTGATTGTCGTTTTTGGTAAAGAAGAAAATGGAACGGAGCACCGCAGCCGAATTGCCTATGGTAACCGCATGATCTATTCCGGCAGGCATCCAAAAATAATGGCGGGCCGGAACAACATAGGTTTTGGCGTTAATGGTAATATAAGCCAGACCGCCCTCTACGTAGGAGAACTGCCCCTTGGAGTGCCGGTGCTCGGGAATTTGCTTTTCAAATGTTTCATGATTAACAAAAATGGCATCTGGAAAGTCTTCAATAGCGGGTAGCGATGCAATCAGGCTCATATGGAGACATTTATTTGTAAAATTAGTGTTTTTTCTTGATTTGGCCGAAATCATCAAATCTTTGGCCGATATGTGAAAACGAAATTCCTGTTGCCAGAATACTTTTGCCGCAAATTAAATATGCAACGCAATCTCCAGATAATACCCCTGATCGTCCTTTTTAGCCTGAGTTACTTTACGTTACAGGGGCAGTCCTTGTCGCTCCATGACGTTTGGCAGCGGGTAGATAGTAAGGACAAAGCCAATTTGATTAAACAAATACAAACAAACCAGTCAAAGGAAAACATTCTTGATGCACAGGCCGAACGCTTGCCGGAGATCAATTTATCAGGTTACCTGGAAGAAACCACCAATTTGCCCATTTATGATAATGGCTTATTTAACAGTGCCACACAGCATGCTATTGTGCATACACGATACAAGATAGGGGCCGATGCCTATTTGAATATTTACAACGGCGGTAAAACAAATATCAAAATTGCCGAACGAAAGATCATGCTGCAGCTGGCAGATGCGCAACAACGGCAAACGGTGGCCAACCTTCGTCTGCTGGCTGCTGCCTATTACCTGGAATTATCAAAAAGTTATATCTTCCGTTCATTGATGGTGAATGATATAGCCGATCAGGAGAAGCAATTGAACAGGGTAAAAGTACTCCTGAAACAGGGGGTGATTTTAAAAAGTGATGTGTTACGGATAGAGCTTAAATTATCGCGCCAAAAGGTGGCCTTGCTGCAAATTGAGAATGATATTAAGATCGAGTCGCAAAAACTGAATATCATGATGGGGGAGGCCGACGAACAAACCCTTATACCGGCAGACAGTGTGAATGATATGCTGCTTCCCCTGAAAACCTACCCGGAGTATCTGGCAGAGGCAAACAACGAAGCCCATGAGTACCGGATAGCAAACCAGGAAACCGGTTTAAGCGATTTGAAACTTAAAGATGTACAGGCCAATTCATCTGTTAAGGTTGGTCTTTACAGCAGCTTTGCTTATGCATATCCAGAAAATTTTCTTTACCCCTATGCGGCCGATCTGTATTCATTGGGCATAACGGGCATTAAGGTTTCGTTTCCGATATCGTCATTCTATAGCAACCGGCATAAAGTAAAAACCGCTAAGCTGGAACGCTGGCAAAAGCAAGTGGAAACAGCAGATGTGCAGGATAAAGTGCGCCAGCGCGTTAATGAAGCATTTCTGCGCTATCAGGAGGCAATAACCAAGGTCGACGTTGCGAAAACCGATGTAGCCAGGGCCACCGAAAACTACCGCATTGTGCGCAATACTTACTTTAATCAAACTTCGCTCATTACCGATCTGCTCGATGCCGATGTTCAACTGTTACAAGCACGCTTTGATCTGGCGGCGGCTCAAGTGACTGCCCGTCTTCAATATTATCAACTACAAAATGCCACAGGCCATCTTTAAAAGCAATGAAACCAAAAAACAAATATACCGTTACCGATCAGCTCATTACCCGTATCACTGCATGGATAGCCTGCATTGCTGCATTAATTATTGTAATATGGGGTATCAAGCTGTTGTGGGAGAATTTTAATTATCAGGAAACAAACGACGCGCAAGTTCAGGAATATATTAATCCGGTTATATCAAGGGCCGGTGGCTTTATTGTGAAGGTGAATTTTGAGGAAAACCAACAGGTCAAAAAGGGTGATACGTTGCTAATTATTGATAACCGCGAATCGCGCCTGCAGCTGGAGCAAACAGAGGCTGCTTTGCTGAATGCCAGGGCACAGCTCAATGTTTTAAAGAGCAATCAGCAAACGCTTAGCCAAACCGCAAGTGTGGCAGCGCCTGCAATTGTTGCCGCCCGCGCCAAATTGCTTAAGCAACAGCAGGAGTATGAGCGCTACCAGAATCTTTTTAAGGAGGAATCGGCCACTAAACAGCAGCTCGAAAACGTACAAACAAGCCTTGATGTATCAACTGCCGAGCTGCAATCTGCACAAAGCAATTATAAGGCATCATTGCTAAAGGTAAACGATGTGCAGGCACAGCAACAGGTAACGCTTGCCGAAATTAAAAGGTTGAGCGCAGTGGTAGAGCGCAATAAGCTCGATCTTTCTTACACCGCTATTACAGCGCCTTATAACTGCCGTGTTGGTCGCAGGACCATAGAGCAGGGGCAAATGATTGATGCCGGGCAGACCCTTGCGTATATCATTAATCAGGAATCCGATAAATGGGTGGTTGCCAACTATAAAGAAACACAGGTAAGCCGCATGTACATTGGGCAAACAGCAGAGGTGGAGGCAGATGCCTACCCAGGTAAAAAATTTAAAGGGAAGATCATTTCCCTGTCGCCCGCCACGGGTTCAAGTTTTTCGCTGATACCACCAGATAATGCCACCGGTAATTATGTTAAGATTGTTCAGCGGGTTCCTGTACGGATCAGGCTCGTAGAATCAAAGGAGCATATTGGCCCATTAAAAGCCGGTATGAATGTAAACGTAACCATAGCAAGATAATGCCTGCATTAATTCCATTATTTAAAAACTGGGTACCGGCATGGCTGGTGCGGGTAACTATGTTTGTGGTGTTGCTTCCCAGCCTAGTGCTTTTTTTTCTGCCGTTATCAAACGTGAATGCCGCCGCAGGATATTATGGAATTGAACCCGCTGACGTTCAGTTTTTGGTGGTGATATTTTACGCGGGCTACACCAGCTTTTTTTCGCTCGAAAAGCGATTTTTCCGGTATCTGGCTACCAAAGAGTACTTTTTTATTTTCACCCTCGTTCAGCTGTTAACCTCCTGGGTGTGTTATGAAACGCATAGCCTGCTCATTTTGCTGATATTTCGGTTTATTCAGGGAATGATGTTCACCAGTACTGTTAATTTAGGCCTGGCCATTATTTTTAACCGGTTACACAGTGGGCGTGCCCGTGCTATAGGCTATTCTGTGTTTTTTGGCATGCTTGTTAGCATGATACCTTTCAATAATTTTATTACGGCAGATATGTTGGATGCTACTGGTTTCAATGTGGTATACCGGGGCGCTATGTTCTCTTATCTTCCCGGGTTGTTTTTACTGGCCGTATCCATGAATAATGTGCGGCTGAATATCAAATTTCCATTGTATCTGCTTGATTGGGAAAGCTTTTTATTTTACGGTGTTTTTTTATCACTATTTGGCTATATCATGATTTATGGGCAGGAGCGCTATTGGTTTGAGGACAGACATATATGTATTGCTTTTGGTGTGATGGTGCTTTCCCTGGCACTGTTCTGGCTTCGTCAGTTTTTTTTGAAGCGCCCATATTTTGTTCCAAATGTATTTAAGTACCGTAATTTTATATTAGGTGGGGGAGTGCTGTTTATCCTGTATTTGTGCCGTTTTACACTGAATTTCTCTTCTGCCTATTTTACGGCGGTTCTGGGCTTTGATCCCCGGCACCTTTCTTATATGAACCTGTTTAATATCGGCGGCATTATATGTGGAGTTATTACCTCATGCGCCTATCTTTTACAAAACCGGCCAATACGGCTCATCTGGATCTATGGTTTTTTGAGCCTCCTTATTTTTCATGTATGGATGTTTTTTCTTTTCAGCCGGCAAGGCAACCCTGATAATTATTTTGTACCGATTTTTCTGCATGGCCTTGGGGTTGGCTTGCTGATAGCACCTTCTATCATTTTTATGGTCTCTTCGGTCCCTGTAAACATGAGCGATACCGCGGCAGGAATTTGCTTATTTGTGCGCTGCGCAGGTTTTACTTCCAGTATCGCTTTAATCAATTACTATGATCTGCTAAAAAGAGGAACGCACTTTAACGCCTTTATGGATCATTTATCTGGTAACAGCCCTTTGCTTAAACAAGCGCTTTTACGGCAAGGTAAAGCGCTCATTGGGCACGGGCTTTCCAAATACCAGGCTCCGGCCGCGGCAACCCGGCTGTTGGTTAAACAAATCGGGTTGCAGGCGCAGGTACGGTCGGCAATGGATTATTATGTGCTTATTACAGGCTTAATTGTTTTAACGCTTATAGTAATAGCCTTATTTCCATATGTCAATCGTACGGCAATACGCTGGAGGAAAGACCAGCCCGCCCCGTTCTAAGTTTTAGTCAAGCACTGTCCAGCTGCGTTTGGCTTGTATGGTTTGGATAACCTGCCGCTCGGTCACAACACTATTTTCTTTACGCTGGCCTATATATTCAAGAGAGCTTAGTTTGTTCCACAGTGCCACTATTACGCGTAAATTGGTTGTATAGGAGAAGTACGAGCTTATGAAAGCTGGATTTTAAACACAAAAAAAGGGAGTAATATTATTACTCCCTCGTGATCCCGCTGGGATTCGAACCCAGGACCCCAACATTAAAAGTGTTATGCTCTACCAGCTGAGCTACGGAATCGTACCTGTTTTTATTTATTGTAATTATATGAATTAAAAAGCCTCTCGGTTTTTAAGAGAGGCTTTTGTGATCCCGCTGGGATTCGAACCCAGGACCCCAACATTAAAAGTGTTATGCTCTACCAGCTGAGCTACGGAATCTTACTTTTTACTTTCGCGATAGTGTTACCGTTTCCGTTTAAAGTGGTGCAAATATAGAATGATTTAGAATACGATGCAAACCTTTTTTTAATTAATTTAAAAGTCTTTTTTAAGGAACTCTACACCAGTAAACTACATTTTAAAATAGGCTATTTTACCATCATTACCGGCAAGTAAAACCAATTTTCCATGCTTTGCTTTGGCACAAACATTAAAGCTTGTTGCATCAATTTTATTCCAGGTTTTACCTCCGTCTGTTGTAATATTACTCCCTGAGGTACCGGTTGAAAGATATATATCGTTTTTAAGATATTCCACACATGATTGATAACCAGCGGGTCCCTGTTGTGGATTGCTAAATACAGGAGTTGGAAGAGTATTGCAAATGGCGGCGACTAAATTGGTTTCTTTATCATTTTCATAATCGCCGCCAACTATTATTTTTTCGTTCTTTCCTATCACTACAGAAAAAGCACCCTGGCTTGCTTTTCCATAAATAAGGGGTAAATTATTATAGCTCCAAACATTTTTACCCGGGGGCAGGGTAATCATCCTGCTGGTTTTACCGCCCGAAACTATGTATAGGCAACCATTATTTGATCGTAAACAAGTACCGCTGGCTGCAAATGCTGCTTCTCCAGGTAAGGCATCAGGAAGGTTTGCTGCATTGGCCCATGTTTCACCTCCATCTTTTGTTTCCATTAATAAAAACTTGTTATTAATGGGGTCGCCAAGAATGTATCCGTGTTTGCTATCGGTAAAATCCATAGCATCAAAAAAATATGCGGAGTCAATTTTACGGTATTTCTCTTGCCAACTCTTACCTCCATCTATTGTTTTTAATACCAATGCAGGTGTGCCAGAACTCATGATGATAGCTTCGTTGTCTGAAAAAGCTTCAATATCTCTAAATTCAGATTTCTCATAGCCTTTTATTTGTTGCCAATCCCATGTTTTTCCGCCGTTATTTGTTACGGCTACGTAGCCGTTGCTGCCGCTTACCCACGCTGTTTTGTCATTTACCACCGATAAACCTCTTATAACAGAAGGTTTCTTTTGCTGTGAAATTTGTATGCTTTGAGCTTTAATAATTAAAGGAAAGAAAAAGGAGTAAAGTAAAATACTGAAAATGAGTGTATAATTGTTCTTCATTTGTTTTGGTGTTGAGACTAACGTTCACCCGAAATTAATTTTAAAAGCAACAAGTAACAACAAGTGTTCAAATTTTGCATTATTTATTTGCATTTTGATTGAAACGATTATATTTGCACGCTTGTTAATAAAACGGTGTTGTCAGATAAGAAATAAAGCTCCTTATCAAATGAAGCACCGAAATAAATAAGCCCGGATGGCGAAATTGGTAAACGTTGCGGTCTCAGAAGCCGTTGAGAATTGTCTCTTGAGAGTTCGAGTCTCTCTTCGGGCACGCCTAATTTGAAGAAAAGGGTCATAAGTCAATCTCGTTGGCTTATGACCTTACTTTTGTAAACAAAAGCCCAGGTGGCGAAATTGGTAGACGCACCATCTTGAGGGGGTGGCACTCGTAAGGGTGTGGCAGTTCGAATCTGCTCCTGGGCACTTCAAAATTAATATATCATTGAACGGTATTGGTAGTTTTAAATTTATGCTCGTAATACCATTGAGATAAATATACGCCATCACTCCAACTTAGTTTTCCATCGGCGACTGTTTGTGTTATCAAAATAGACAATTGATGGGTACGCCAGGCTTAA
>Ga0247742_10001654_pt1 | contig 15154 bp, 12 predicted proteins | sample UWRJL208509C2_FD_180944 | JGI IMG/M metagenome (GOLD analysis project Ga0247742, IMG submission 180944) | Plant litter microbial communities from Arlington Agricultural Research Station in Wisconsin, United States - UWRJ-L208-509C-2 | ecosystem: Environmental > Terrestrial > Plant litter >...
TGCGTGCTTTGACAAGTCAAAGGCAGCCGGATACAGACGCTATCGGGGGCTCGGGTCGGCGCGTCCGTTCAACGGCAAGATTCTTCCGCAAGCGGCGCATCACTTCCACTGCATAAAGAGGTGGGCAATTATGCAGATTGCGAAAAATATTTCAACCTGCTTTTATGATTGTTTTGCCCAAGGAGCACCCGATGGACTATCGCCTGCTAGGCCGGACCGATCTGAATGTGAGTGCAATCTGCCTGGGCACCATGACCTGGGGTGAGCAAAACAGCGAGGCTGAAGCCTTCGCCCAGATCGAACGGGCCAAAAGTGCCGGGATCAATTTCATCGACACCGCCGAGATGTACCCGGTGCCGCCCAAGGCAGAAACCTACGCCACCACCGAGCGCTACATCGGTAACTACTTCAAAAGCCGTGGCGATCGCGCCGACTGGATCCTGGCCAGCAAGATCGCCGGCCCCGGCAACACCATCGACTACATTCGCGACAAAAACCTGCGGCACAACCGCGAGCATATCAGCCAGGCCGTAGACGCCAGCCTCAAGCGCTTGCAGACCGACTACATCGATCTCTATCAGTTGCACTGGCCCGAACGCAGCACCAACTTCTTTGGCCAGTTGGGCTACAAGCACAAGATCGAAGCCAACCTGACCCCGCTCGAAGACACCCTCGAAGCGTTGGACGAACAAGTGAAGGCCGGCAAAATCCGCCACATCGGCCTGTCCAATGAAACCCCGTGGGGCACCATGCGTTTCCTCGCCCTGGCCGAAGCCCGTGGCTGGCCGCGCGCGGTGTCGATCCAAAATCCCTACAACTTGCTCAACCGCAGCTTCGAAGTGGGCCTGGCGGAAATCGCCATTCGCGAACAGTGCGGCTTGCTCGCCTATTCGCCGCTGGCATTCGGATTTTTGACAGGTAAGTACGAAGGCGGTGCTCGTCCACCGAAAGGTCGCCTGAGCCTCTATAGCCGCTTCAGCCGCTACTTCAACCCGCAATCGGAAGCCGCGTGCAGCCGCTATGTCGCCCTCGCCCGCGAACACGGTCTGGACCCGGCGCAAATGGCCCTGGCCTTCGTCACCCAGCAGCCGTTCGTGACCAGCAACATCATCGGCGCCACGACCCTGGAGCAACTGGACAGCAACATCGCCAGCTTCGATTTGAAGTTGTCGGATGAAGTGCTCGCCGGGATTGAGGCGATTCACAAGGACCACCCGAACCCAGCGCCTTGATCGGGTCTTAAAAGCTTCGCGAGCGGGCTCGCTCCCACAGGTTTCAAGTGATCCTCTGTGGGAGCGAGCCCGCTCGCGAAGAGGCTCGCCCAATCACCTCAGCTCAAAGCGACCGCGCAATAATCTCCTTCATGATCTCGTTGGTGCCGGCATAGATCCGCTGCACCCGCGCATCCGCCCAGGCCCGGGCGATCGGGTATTCCCACATGAAGCCGTAACCGCCATGCAGTTGCACGCACTCGTCGAGCACCTTGCATTGCAGGTCGGTGCCCCAGTACTTGGCCATCGCCGCCGTCGGCACGTCCAGCTTGCCTTGCAGGTGCAATTCCAGGCAGCGGTCGACGAACACCCGGCCGATCTGGATTTCCGTGGCCATCTCCGCCAGCTTGAAACGGGTGTTCTGGAAGTCCGCAATCGGCTTGCCGAATGCCTTGCGCTCGCGGGTGTAATCGAGGGTCCACTGCAACGCCGCTTCGGCCGAGGCCAAGCCGCCAATGGCCACGGTCAGGCGCTCCTGCGGCAATTCCTGCATCAAGTAGGCAAAGCCCATCCCGGCCTGGCCCAGAAGGTTTTCCTTGGGCACGCGCACGTCCTGGAAGAACAGTTCGGAGGTGTCCTGCGCCTTCATGCCGACTTTCTCCAGGCGCTTGCCCTTGGCGAAGCCCGGCGTATTGGCCTCCACCAGAAACAGGCTGGTGCCCTTGGCGCCGGCCTTGGGGTCGGTCTTGGCGACGACGATCACCAGGTCGGCAAGGTAGCCATTGGTGATGAAGGTTTTCGAGCCGTTGATCACGTAGTCATCGCCGTCCAGCACGGCGGTGGTCTTGACCCCTTGCAGGTCGGAACCAGCGCCGGGCTCGGTCATGGCGATGGCGGTGACCATCTCCCCGGAGACCAGCTTCGGCAGGTACTTGTGTTTCAGCGCTTCACTGCCGTAATGCAGGATGTAAGGCGCGACGATGTCGGAGTGCAGTGAGAAGCCGATGCCCGTCAAACCCAAACGGCCGATCTCTTCAATCACCACCGTGCTGTAGAGAAAGTCCGCGGCCAATCCACCGTACTCCTCGGGCAGGTGCGAACAGAGCATTCCCGCCTCCCCCGCCTTGTTCCACAGCTCGCGGTCGATGTAGCCCTGCTTCTCCCATTGCGCATGAAACGGCACGGCGTCTTTTTCGAGGAAGGTCCGGACGCTGTCGCGAAAGAGTTCGTGCTCGGCGCTGAACAAGGTTCTGGGGATCATGGGGCACCTGTGGTTATTGTTGATGGGCAAAACGCTTATGAGACTAAGCCTAGGCTCGACCACAGGACACTGGACACATCCGACAAAAAATAAGACGATCCAGCCGCTTGGTGACCACTTTCCCCTATAAGAATAAATTGAATTATGTCTATCCAACTTTCCACGCCCCTGCGGCGTGTCAGCATCCTGGCGATCGACCAGGTTTTCGCTTCCACCCTCATGCAGGCCAAGGATTTCTTCCACCTGGCCAGCCTGCGCTATGGCAAACAACTTGGGCATGGCCTGAAACCCGCGTTCGAGACACGTCTGGTCAGCCCTGACGGCAAACCGGTGCACAGTTTCAGCGACGTGATCATGCCGGTGGACGGGGGGCTGGAAAACACCGACGTCATTATTCTCCCGGCGTTCTGGGATGACTTCGAGGCCCTGTGCCAGCGTTATCCACAGGTGCTGCCATGGCTGCGCGAACAACACGCCCGAGGCGCGGTGCTCTGCGGCGAGGCCACCGGGGTGTTCTGGCTGGCCGAGGCCGGTTTGCTCGACGGCAAGGAAGCGACCACCTACTGGCGTTTCTTCAACGCCTTCGCCGAGCGCTTCCCTAAAGTGCAACTGAATCAGGACAAGCACCTGACCGACGCCGACAACTTGTACTGCGCCGGCGGCACCACCTCGGCGTGTGACCTCTACATTTACCTGATCGAACGTTTCTGCGGCGCCAACGTCGCCCAGGCCGTGGCCCGCGACATCCTTTATGAAGTGCAACGCAGCTACGCGCCCGGACGCATCGGCTTTGGCGGGCAGAAGCTGCACCAGGACGTGATCATCCTGCAGATCCAGCATTGGCTCGAAGAGCACTTCGCCGACAAATTCCGCTTCGAGGACGTCGCCCGGGAACACGGCATGAGCATCCGCAACTTCATGCGCCGCTTCCAGACCGCCACCGGTGACAAGCCGCTGCACTACCTGCAACGCCTGCGCATCGAAACCGCCAAGGGCCTGCTGTCCGGCAGCCGCAAGAGCATCAAGACCATCAGCTATGAAGTCGGCTACGACGACGCGAGCTTCTTTGCGCGGCTGTTTCGCCAGCACACCGAACTGTCGCCGAACCAGTACCGGCAGCAGTTCCAGCAGGCGGCGTAACCGGCCGGGGCCTCGACGTCTGTTTTCCCACATGAAAAAGTGAAAACGGAACAGCGCGGCCCCGGATTTCCCTCACAGACACCGCCCGCCGAAAGCATCAACATCTTCCCTGCAATCATCATCAAGGAAGATGAACCATGACGATCGGATCAAGCTACGACTACCCTTCCTCAGCCGCCCGGGATGTGGTTCGAACAAAACGTTCCGCTGACAACAAGTGGGCCGGCCGTTTTCCCAATCCTCCTGACCTTTGCTTCGACTATAGAGCGCTGGTTGAACAGGAAAACGGCATCGCCCGGGCAATGGACCCGCAACACGGTATCTGCATCATCGGTGCCGGCATTACTGGGCTGACGGCGGCCAGGGAGTTGTATCGCTGCGGATTTACCCATATTTCCCTCATTGAACAGTCCTGTCGCATCGGCGGCCGGCACCTGACCATCCCCGGCAGCCGGCAATCCTCGCAAAGCCATACACCGTTCGAAATGGGCGCCATGCGCATGCCCTTTTTCAATCGGGCTGGCGAGCCACCGACGCAAGGCCGGTCGCTGATGGCGTACTACGCCCAGACGTTCGACCTGACGCTCTCGGACTTTGCCAACCCCGGAAGCCCCTCGGTCAGCTCGACCGGCATCTACCTGCGAGAGGGCAGCATGGGCGCCGGGGCGGCGCCGCAGATGTTGATCTGGAAAAACGCGGACGGCGCGACCCCGCCTCCCGGCGAGGCGTTGCAACGGGTCTACGCCAAGTGGAAATCCTTTGCCGATCGCATGACCCGTCACGTGGCCGAGGTGTATGCCAGCCGACAATGGGAAGTGATGTGGGCGGCCATCGTCGAGAAATACCAGGCTGTTTCGTTTCGCGACCTGGTCAGCCTGCCAGCCCTCGACACCTGGGACAAAAATGCACCGGGTGATTTCGGCGGCATGGGCATGTCCACCGAAGAATCGGCGATTTTCTACGCAATTGGTATCGGCGATGGCAGTTGGGGCGCGTTTTACGACGTCTGCTGCCTCTACCCGCTGCGCACTGCAATTTTTGGATTCAGCAGCCAATTGCAATTGGTCCATGGCCGGGTCGACGCAAAGGGCGACCCGCTGGAGGCGCCCTACCTGAACAGCGATGCCGTTTATGACTCGGCGGGCGCCGCGTTTGATCGACCCCGCTACCTTGGGCTCGCCGCGCTGGCCGAATGCCTGATGTTCATGGAGATCGACGAAACCGGCCAATCGGTCTACGAACATAGCCGTGAAAGAAGCACCGGCCTCCTGACCGACGCCTCTGTTACACGACTCAAAAAGCTGAGCAACGGGAAAATCCGCGTTTACTTCAACCTCAAACACAGCAAACCCGAGCAGACCCAGGAACATTTCGCCGACTATGATTCAGTCATTATGACGCTGCCGTCCTGGCTGATCGAAACGCGGATTACTCTGGAAAACTTCACCCCGCAAATGCTGCCGTTCGAGACAATCAACGCTTATAAAACCGCGCACTGGGAGACCAGTTGCAAAGTGTATGCACCGTTGAAAAAGTCCTTTCTTTCAAAAAACAGCAAAATCCCCCAAGCCATCGTCACCGACAGTTTTATTCACGACGTCTATACCTACCGCTATAACGAGCACTACAGCTACGACTGCATTCTGCTGAGTTACACCTGGGAAGACGATGCCACCAAACTCGCGTCATTCAGCGACAAGGAACTGGTGGCCAAATGCGTCAAGGAGCTGGATCGCATCCTCATGAATGCCAGCAACATCCAGCAGAAAATTTCGCCCTACATAGGCGTCGATCACGCGGTGGTCCAGCGTTGGGTCACCGATAAAAATGCCTTGGGTTGCGCCAAGTTATATCGGCCAGGTACCTACTACAGCGCAGTCGGCTTGATGAAATACAACCGGGATTTCTCGGCTGTTTCAGGTCTGTATTTATCCGGTGAATCATTTTCGGTCGATGCCGGCTGGACAGAGCCCTGCTTTCGCGGCGCCATCGATGCGGTCATTCACATCTGTGACAAAACCGCGGCGGCCTTCAATGGCGGTTTTTCCCTGAACGACTACCCCCATTACCAACCCAATAATCGATGAATCGCCCGATCCAGAGCCCTGCCTGCGCGCGAGTTCACTGGCTCGCAGCCCTGCCCGCTCGTGCACCTTGGGAAAGAAGCTACAGACGACACGGAAGCGTCCGACTTACAACAGCCCGCGTTTGGCCTCTTATAAACACGCAGTTAAACAGCGTGATAAACAATAAAAAGAGGTCATCGGGAATGAGCGAACCAACAAGTGCTGTACGCGTCGCCGTTGTGCAATTCGACCCTCAAGTCGGCACTGATCAACTGGAAAGCAATCTGCGCCACGGCTTGGAGCTGGCATTGGAGGCGGTCAACGGCGGGGCCAACCTCATCGTTTTGCCCGAGCTTTCAAGCAGCGGTTATTTCTTCCGAAATCGACAGGATGCGTTCGACCATTCGGAGTCGGTTCCCGATGGCACCAGCGTGCAACGCTGGATCGCGTTCGCCCGGGAGCATCAGATCTACTTGGTGGCGGGCCTGACCGAGCGCGACGGGGTGCGGTTGTTCAACACCGGTGTGCTGGTCGGGCCGGACGGTTTTATCGGGAAATACCGCAAAGCGCATTTATGGAATATGGAGAAGCTTTGGTTCACGCCGGGGAACGAGGGTTTCCCGGTGTTCGAAACTCCCATCGGTCGCATTGGCTTATTGATCTGCTGGGACATCTGGTTTCCGGAAGTGCCGCGCATCCTCAGCCAGCAAGGCGCTGACATTATTTGCAGCTTGAACAATTGGGTCTGGACGCCCCCGCCGCTGTTCGATGAAGCCGGCAAGTGCATGGCTTCGTACCTGACGATGACCGCTGCGCACGTCAACAACGTATTTATCGCCGCCGCCAGCCGAATCGGCGAAGAGCGCGGTGCTCGCTACCTGGGCTGCTCACTGATTGCCGGCACCAACGGCTGGCCGATTGGCAAGGTCGCCTCTGCGGACACCGAGGAAATCCTGTTTGCCGACATTGATCTGACCAGCGCCCGCAGCGCACCGATCTGGAACAGCTTGAATGATCTGCACCGCGATCGCCGGGCGGACCTTTACGACCCGATGCTCGGCTATCGCCAGCATTCCTGCCTCCCACGTTGAGGGGGCTGAGCCATGCAAACCACCACCGAGAAAAACCGGCAGGCCCACCGATCTCCAACCGATGTGGCGGTCCTGCTGCTGTTGATCGGCGCAATTGTGCTGATGATCTGGCTTTCATTCACCCATCGTTCGCTTTGGTCCGCCCATTGGCCTGGCTACGGCGATTTGCTGTCGAGTCTCCCCGAGCCGGGTGCCTGGCTGCGCTGGGTGCTGGGAGACATCAGTGAAGTGGCGTTCTACAAGCATGAATTCGCCTCCATCGGGCTGTTGGCAGGCGCCTATCTGGCCTACTGGGCGAATCGAACACGCAAACCCTGGCAAGGTTTTGCCATTTCGTACGGCAGCGGCTTATGGCCTTGGCTGGTCACCAGCTCTCTGCTCGGGCTGCTGCTGAGCAACCTGTTCTGGGGCTGGACGGTGACCGCAACCAGTTGGCAACCCACGTTTGCGGCGTTCGTTTCGTTGCCGGCGGCGATGGTGCTGATGTTCGGCGGTGGCTGGAAGGTCACCGTCAACGGCGCGCTCATGGGCGCCGCACTCGTCACGCCCATGTGCTTGTTGATGGTCAATTACGTGTGCAACCCGTTGGACTTGCCCGCCGTGATCGGCAATGTCTCGGGCATGGCGATCGCCAGTGTCTTGGCTTTTTTGCTCTGTCGTTATGTGCCCAGCCTGATGAAACCGCATGCCGCACCGCCACCCGCAGAGCCGGCGCCCGAACCCGCCATCGGCAAAACCCCGGACTACGGCGTCATCTGGAGTCTGCGCCGGGTCCTTGCGGATTTTTCCGAGGCGCCCTTCTTTGGCAATGAATGGGCCAGTATCGGCCTGATTGTCGGCGCGGTACTGGCGTTTACCTTGAACCCGTTGAGCCCTGTTTACGGTTCGCAACTGTTGCCGCAACTGATCGGCGCACAGGCGCTGACGTCAGCGATCGGCGTGCTGATGTGGCGTCGCCAATGGAAGACCCATGGCTGGTATCCGACCTACGTCCCGCTGGTGTCCGTCGTACCGGCAGCGCTGTTGACCTATGGCGGCAGTTGGCAGGTCATCGTCATGAGTGCACTGCTCGGCGCCTTGATTGCACCGCCCTTGGCATGGTCGATTGCCAAGCGGTTGCCGGCCGACATGCACGGTTTCATCGGCAATGTGCTGTCGATGGCCATCAGTACATTGCTGATCATCCCGTTTATCGGTTTTCTGATTGCCCAATAACCACCGTGTGAGTCGGCCAAGCCGTAATGAGGGTGAGGCCGACGTCATCAGACTCTAGCGAGGTAACACATGCAATTACCCAAACTGGCCATCGCGGCATTGGGCGGCACGGTGAGCATGCAAGCCAGGAATGCCAGGGAAGGCGTTATTCCGACCGTCAGTGGCGAAAGCCTGGTGGCCTCCGTGCCGGAATTGCTGACACTGGCCGAGGTGAAGATTGAAACGCTCGGCCTGCTGCCCAGTGCCTCGCTGGATTTCGGGTTCCTGCTGAGCGTGCTGTCCTGGGCGAATCTCCAGATCAATCAAGGCGCGGCTGGCGTCATCATCGTCCAGGGCACCGACACTCTGGAAGAAACGGCGACCTTCTTCGACTACCTGTGGGACCACGCCGAGCCATTGGTCCTGACGGGGGCCATGCGCTCGGCCGACCAAGCCGGGGCCGACGGGCCGGCAAATCTGCTGGATGCCTGCCGGGTGGCGGCAGCACCCGGCAGCCGAACACGCGGCGCTCAGGTCGTCATGAACGGGCAGATTCACGCCGGGAACGTGGTGCGCAAGACCGACTCATTGGCGTTGCAGGCGTTTACCTCGCCGATTTTCGGGCCAGCGGGGCTGCTTGTGGAGGCTAACGTGCGCTATTTACGCCCGCCCTCCCCGCGCAAAGTCCTGCCCGTGCCACAACAGACTTCGCAACGCGTTGCGCTATTGGAAGCGACACTGTCTGCTGACAGTCTATTGCTGGAGAACCTGGTCGCCATGGGCTACGACGGCTTGGTCATCGCGGGGTTCGGCGCCGGGCACGTTTCAGCCGATTGGGCGCAGGCCATTGGCGACGCAGCCACAACGATCCCGGTGGTGATTGCGACCCGCACCGGCAGCGGCTCCACGGCCCGTTCAAGCTACGGTTTCAACGGCAGCGAGATCGACCTCATCGGCAGAGGCGCCTTGATGGCGGGGTTTCTCTGTCCGCGAAAGGCCAGGATTCTATTGTGGCTGCTCATCGGATGTCAGCGGCAACATGAGCTGGCGTTTTTTCTGACCCACGATCAATAGGCCAGAGGTTCTCCAGCGCACAAAAAAAGGCCCGCATCTGCAGGCCCTTTTCATTGGAGCAGCAAGCCTACGGCTTATGCGCCCGCGACAGGAATTCGTGGGACTGCATTTCCAGCAAGCGGCTCAGGGTGCGCTGGAACTCGAAGTTCAGGCGTCCACCGGTGTAGAGGTCTTTGAGCTCGACTTCGGCGGAGATGATCAGCTTGACGTTACGGTCGTAGAACTCGTCGACCATGTTGATAAAGCGCCGGGCGATGTCGTCGGTGGTGACGCTCATTTGCTCGACACCGCTAAGCAGCACGGCGTGGAAGATCTTGCCCAGTTCGATGTAGTCGTTTTGGCTGCGCGGGCCGTCGCACAATTCGCGGAAGTCGAACCAGGCCACGTCGTCACAGGTGCGGATCGCGCGAATCTTGCGGTTTTCGATGATCAGGTCATCGTTCTCCACAGCCTGGGTGCATTCCGGGGTCAGCGCACGGAAGCTTTTGCGCAGGCTTTCTTCGGACGCTTCGTTGAGCGGGAAGTGGAACAGCTCGGCTTGCTCCAAATGACGCAAGCGATAGTCGACGCCGCTGTCGACGTTGACGATATCAGTGTTCTGCTTGATCAACGCAATGGCCGGCAAGAAGCGCGCCCGTTGCAGGCCATCCTTGTACAAACCGTCCGGAACGATGTTCGAGGTCGCAACCAGGGTCACGCCGTTCTTGAACAGCTCTTCCATCAAGGTGCCGAGGATCATCGCGTCGGTAATGTCCGAAACGAAGAACTCATCGAAGCAGATCACCCGCGACTCATCGGAGAAGCGCTTGGCGATGATGGTCAGCGGGTTTTTCTCGCCGCCAAGGGTTTTCATTTCTTCGTGCACACGCTTCATGAAGCGGTGAAAGTGCGTACGGGTCTTTTCCTTGAAGGGCAGCGCTTCGAAGAAGGTGTCCACCAGGTAAGTCTTGCCGCGACCCACGCCGCCCCAGAAATACAGGCCCTTGACCGGCGTCTGGTCTTTCTTGCCAAACAGCTTGCTCAGCAAACCCGGCTTGTTGTGCGAGGCCGCGACCAGATCGTCGTACAGGCGCTGCAAATGACGCACGGCGGTTTCCTGCGCGGCGTCATGGAAGAAGTCCGGGCGTTTCAGATCAGCTTGATATCGTTCTAGGGGCGTCATAATTCGTTAGCAAGGCAACAAAAACGGGCCGTCACTGTAGCGACGGCCCGGGGGAATGGCAATCCGCCCTTGGTCGGGCGGAACTCTTGGTTATTCCTGAACCGGCGTCAGCGCAACCCGCAAGGTCTCGATGGCCGCATCGCGGGCGCTGCTGTCGGCGAACGCCGGGCTGTCCGCCACGCACTCGCCTTCGAGCCACACGCTGAAACTCAGGTCTTCACTGCGCACGTCCAGCGGCTGGCCGGATTGCAGCTGTTTGGTCACGCCACCGGCGGCCTTGCCGTCAGCGAAGTTGCGCGACAGCAGCAGTTGCTCGCCATCGGCCGCCAGCAGACGGAAACGGAAACTGCCGTCGTCTTCACGGAAGCTGACGAAGCGCGCGGCTTTCGCGGCTTTCTTCTTGGTGCTGGCCGCCACCTGGGTCTGCGCCACAAACGAACGCAGGCCGACCGCTTCGCGCAGTTCATTGAGGAACGGCGTGGCCACGGCCCGGGCCTTTTTGGCGCCGAGTTGCAGCATGTCTTCCAGATCCGCCGGACGTTCGATCAGTTGGTGATAACGCTCGCGGGACTCGCCCAGCTCGCTGTCGAGCAACTGGAACAGCCGGTTCTTCGCCTCGCCCCAGCCCAGGCCTTGCGACAATTCGCTGCGGAATTCGTCGGACTGCGCAGGAGTGGCGAAGGCCTGGAACAGGGTGAACAGGTGCGAGTTGTCCGGGTCCTTGGCTTCGCCCGGCGCGCGGGAGTCGGTGACGATCCGCGAGATCGCGTCCTTCATCTCCTTGGCGCTGCTGAACAGGGGAATGGTGTTGTCGTAGCTTTTCGACATCTTGCGCCCGTCGAGGCCCGGCAGGGTGGCGACGCTTTCCTCGATCAGCGCTTCAGGCATGGTGAAGAATTCCCTGCCCTGACCGAACAGATGGTTGAAACGCTGGCCAATGTCGCGGGCCATTTCCACGTGCTGGATCTGGTCGCGACCGACGGGAACCTTGTGCGCGTTGAACATCAGGATGTCCGCCGCCATCAGCACCGGGTAGCTGTACAGGCCCATGGTGATCCCGGCATCCGGGTCTTCGCCGGTTTCGACGTTCTTGTCCACCGAAGCCTTGTAGGCATGGGCGCGGTTGAGCAAGCCCTTGGCGGCGACGCAGGTCAGCAGCCAAGTCAGCTCGGGGATTTCCGGAATGTCGGACTGGCGATAGAAAGTCACCCGATCCACATCCAGGCCACCGGCCAGCCAGGTCGCAGCGATTTCCAAACGCGAGCGCTGGATGCGCAGCGGGTCATCGCATTTGATCAAGGCGTGGTAGTCGGCCAGGAAGTAGAACGAATCGGCATTGCTGTCACGGCTGGCGACGATGGCCGGGCGGATGGCCCCGGCGTAGTTGCCCAGGTGTGGCGTGCCAGTGGTGGTGATGCCGGTGAGGATGCGGGTACGAGTCGTCATGGGTAATCGCTTGTCAGACTGCAATCAATTCGAGAGGCGCGGCAGGATCAGATCCTTGAGATCGGTCAGCTTGCCATGGAAAAAGTGTCCGCATTCTGCCACTTTCAGCAGCTCATGGGGGCGTTCCAGTTGCTCGGACCAGTCGTAAACCCGCTGAGGCTCGACCACTTCGTCGTCTTGCGGCTGGATCAGCGTCAGCTCGCCGTGCTGCGGCAACGGGTCCTGATCGCCCAGGCGCATGACCGCCGGCGCCACCATGAACAGGTGCTTGAGCTGTTCGCCCTGGGCTTCGAGACGCCCGCCGAGGCTGGCCGCGACAAAGCCACCGAACGAGAACCCGAGCAAAGTCAGCGGCAGGTGCGGGTGTTTGGCCCGCAACCACGCGGCCACCGCCTGCGCGTCATCGACTTCTCCGTGGCCCATGTCGTGCGTGCCTTCGCTGGCGCCAACGCCACGGTAGTTGAACCGCACGGTAATCAATCCGGCATCGCGCGCAGTGCGCTGCAAGGTCGAGACGACTTTGTTGAGCATGGTCCCGCCCTGCACTGGGTTGGGATGGCAGACCAGCGCGATGCCGCGCGGCTGCTCGATCTCCTGGTACAGGCTTTCCAATTGACCCACAGGGCCGTCAATCACTACGGGGGTTTCGCGCATTAGCAAGGAAGGAACTCCGTGACCTCGAATCAGGTCGACTCGTCTAGCAAATTGTCTGTGCCAATCTATCTGCGAGTGAATCGCGGTATACAGCGCAGGTTCGAGCCGTTAACGTAAAGCAAAGCCGTTTATAGAGGAAGGACTCGTGGAACACTCGCTCTTAGTTTGGTTGTTGCCGACTCTTGCCCTGGTTGTGGGTGTCGCCATTGGTTTCCTGATCGCTCGCCTGGTGCCGAATGCTGCGCCGAGCAGCACGCAACGTCAGCTGGATGACATTCAGGAACGTTTCGACAGTTATCAGAACGAAGTGGTCACCCACTTCAACAGCACCGCATCGCTGGTCAAGAAGCTGACTCAGAGCTACCAGGAAGTGCAGGATCATCTCGCCGAGGGCGCCAACCGCCTGGCCCTGGACGAGCAGACCCGTCAACGCCTGCTGGCCTCGCTGCACTCCGATGCGACGGTGGCCCCACGTGAACGCCTGACGCCACCGCGCAATCAGGAGCCGCCGCGCGACTACGCGCCCAAGGCACCAAACGCACCGGGCATGCTCGATGAGCATTACGGCTTGAAGAAGTAGGCCGGCATTACGCCAGTAAAAAGCCCCCGGACGAGTGATCGTTCGGGGGCTTTTTTATAGTTTTGATCCTTGCAGTCTGTACTGGCCCTATCGCGAGCAGGCTCGCTCCCACAGAGAGAGCGCAGGTCTTTGTGGGAGCGAGCCTGCTCGCGATGGGGCCTTGGGCCTCACTGCATTAGCTTCAGCCCAACACCTCTCCCGCTACCTGATCGATCGCCTCCTTGGCGATGCCCACGATCAGGTCGGCCTCGGCCTCGGTCAGAATCAACGGCGGTGCGAAGCCGAGGATGTCGCCGTGGGGCATCGCCCGAGCCACCATGCCGCGCTCCAGGCAGGCCGCCGAGACTTTCGGGCCGACCTTCAACACCGCGTCGAACGGCGTGCGCTGCTCCCGATCCGCCATGAACTCGACGGCGGCGAGCATGCCATCACCGCGGACTTCACCCACCAGCGGATGGCCTTCGAGGGTTTCGCGCAACCGGCGATTGAGGTAACCGCCAACCTTCTCGGCATTTTCCGTGAGGTTCTCACGTTCCAGGATATCGAGGTTGGCCAAGGCCGCCGCCGCGCAGATCGGATGCCCGGAGTAGGTCCAGCCATGGCCCATGGCGCCCTGGGATTCTGAGGCCTTTTCGATCACGTCCCACACTTTTTCGCCGACGATCACCGCCGACAATGGTGCGTAGGCGCTCGTCAGCCCTTTGGCCGTGGTGATCAGGTCAGGCCGCATGCCGTAGCGCTGGCTGCCCATTTTCGAACCCAGGCGACCAAAAGCGCAGACCACTTCGTCGGCGATCAGCAAGACGTCGTACTTGTTCAGCACCGCTTGAATCGCCGCCCAGTAGCCAGCCGGTGGAACGATGATGCCGCCGGTGCCCATCAGGGGCTCGCCGATAAAGGCAGCCACCGTGTCCGGGCCTTCGGCCAGGATCATTTTTTCCAGCTCGTCGGCGCAGTAACGCACAAAGGCGGCTTCGTCCATGCCGGCGGGAGCCTTGCGATACCAATGCGGACAGACAGTGTGCTTGATCCCTTCGGCGGGCAAGTCGAAATGCTGATGAAAACTCGGCAGGCCCGTCAGACTGCCGGTCATGATGCCCGAGCCGTGATAACCACGGTCGCGGGAGATGATTTTCTTCTTCTGCGGCCGCCCCATCACGTTGTTGTAATAACGCACCAGTTTGATCTGAGTTTCGTTGGCGTCGGAACCGGAGAGGCCGTAGTAGACCTTTTTCATCCCTTGGGGCGCCCAGTCAATGATGCGGCTCGACAGCTCGATGATGGCCTCGGTCGAGTGACCGACATAGGTGTGGTAATACGCCAGCTCCTTGGCCTGCTTGTAGAGGGCGTCTGCCACCTCGGTGCGGCCGTAGCCGATATTGACGCAGTAGAGGCCGGCGAAGGCATCGATCAGTTCACGGCCCTCGTGGTCGCGGATGCGAATGCCCGACGCACTCTTGATGATGCGCCCCTTGAGTGCACCGCTGGCGTGGTCATGGGCGTGCGTCGAAGGATGCATGAAGTGTGCACGGTCTTGTTCGAACAGTGAGTCGAGTTCTTGCTTCATGGTGGATCTCCTTAAAACTGGCCTTGATGGTGCAGGCAGAAGTATTTGGTTTCGACAAAGGCTTCGAAGCCTTCGGTGCCGCCCTCGCGGCCCAGCCCCGAGGCTTTCATGCCACCGAACGGAATCGGATGGCCGGTGAACTTGACGCCGTTGACCGCGACCATGGCGTGGTCGAGGCGGCGGATCAGCGGGTAGATCAGGTCCAGGCGATTGGAGCAAATGTAGGCGGCCAGACCATATTCGGTGTCGTTGGCCATCTCGACGGCCTGGTCCAGAGTGTCGAAGGGCATCACCCCGGCAATCGGCGCGAAATTCTCTTCGCGGTAGATGCGCATGTTCGGGGTGACATCGGCCAGCACCGTCGGTTGGTAGAACAGGCCGCCAAGGGCATGGGCTTCACCACCCACCAGCCGTTGTGCGCCCTGCTGCAGGGCATCGGCCACGCGCTCGGCGGTCACGTCGAAGGCCGCCTGGTGCATCAGCGGGCCGATATCGACCTGCTGCTCGCGATCACCAAGCATCGCCGGGCCGACACGCAGCTCGCGCACCGCTGCAGCAAAGCGCTGGAGAAATTCCGGGTAAACCGAGCGCTCGACCATGATCCGGTTGGCGGCGCAGCAATCCTGGCCGGAGGTCTGGAATTTGGCCTCTAACGCCACTTTCACCGCCAGCGTCAGATCGGCGTCGGCGCAGACAATGAAGGGCGCA
>Ga0247742_10001655_pt1 | contig 15151 bp, 10 predicted proteins | sample UWRJL208509C2_FD_180944 | JGI IMG/M metagenome (GOLD analysis project Ga0247742, IMG submission 180944) | Plant litter microbial communities from Arlington Agricultural Research Station in Wisconsin, United States - UWRJ-L208-509C-2 | ecosystem: Environmental > Terrestrial > Plant litter >...
ACACGACCAACGCGTTCAGCAGCCGCCACATCGATATCGCCAAGGGCTCCACAGCCGGCGTGTCGGTGGTCGCTGCGGGTGGGCGCACCCGCGTCACCATCGAGTTGTTCCGCGAATCGGCCTACCGCACCCGCGCTGAGGGCAAAAACCTCATCGTCACGGTGAACAATGGCCCGACCGGCGCGACGACGACCACGGCCATCGTGTCCGATCCGACCAAGGCGCTCCCTTCGAGTGCTGGCACGCCGGTGTCGAACATCGATTTCCGCCGCGGCCCGAACGGCGAAGGTCGTGTGCTGGTCACCCTCGGCAGCTCGGCGACGACGCCCGAAATGCACCGCGAGGGTGATCATGTGATCGTCAGCCTCGCCGGTTCCAGCTTGCCCGCCAAGCTGGCCCAGCGTCTCGACGTGCTCGATTTCGCTACCCCGGTGCAGTCGATCGACTCGAAGGCCTCGCCGGGTGGCGCCCGCCTCGACATCCGCACCAAGGGTGAAATCGAGACCTCGGCCTACCAGAGCGGCGCCGACTACGTGATCGAAGTGGCCGCCAAGAAAGTGACCGCGCCGACCGGCAAGGCCGCGAAGGGTCAGGAACCGACGTATTCGGGTTCGCGTCTGACCTTCAATTTCCAGGACATCCCGGTCCGTTCGGCCCTCCAGCTGATCGCCGACGAAGCCAAGCTCAACCTGGTCGCCTCCGACAGCGTGGGCGGCAGCGTCACCCTCCGTCTCGTGAATACGCCGTGGGACCAGGCGCTCGACGTGATCCTGCGTGCCAAGGGCCTCGACAAGCGTCGCAGCGGCAACGTCATCTGGATCGCACCGCAGGCCGAACTCGCCAACTACGAGCAGAGCCTGGCCGACGCGCGCCAGAAGGCCGAGGAATCGGCCGAGCTGATTTCCGACTACATCCCGATCAGCTACGGCAAGGCGGAAGACATTGCCAAGCTGCTGACGCAGGGCGCGCTGCAGAGCACGGGTGGCGGTTCGTCGAGCAACGCTTCCCGAGGTTTCCTCTCCAGCCGCGGCAGCGTCTCGTTCGACGACCGCACCAACACCTTGCTCGTCAACGACACGCCCGACAAGATCCGTGACCTGCGTGAACTGATCGGGACGCTCGACCGCCCCGTCCAGCAGGTGCTGATCGAGTCGCGCATCGTCGTCGCCACCGACCAGTTCACCCGCCAGCTCGGTGTTCGTTGGGGTGCGCAGGCGTTCAACACGAACCCGAGCGGCCAGGTCATCGGTACGACGCCGGATCTTTCCAGTGGTACCGGTACGCAGCTGGGTACGTCGGGTCTGGTGACCAACGTCCACAACATCAATAACGGTTCACAGACTGACAACACGCTCACCTACCCGGGTGGCTATAACGTCAATCTGCCTGTGTCGAATCCCGCTGGCAGCATCGGCCTGGCGATCCTCGGCGCCAACTACCTGGTTGACCTCGAGCTCTCGGCCGCGCAGACCGAAGGCCGCAGCGAAGTCATCTCGAGCCCGCGCGTGATTACCGCCAATCAGCAGGAAGCGGTCATCAAGCAGGGTACCCAGATCGGCTACGTGACCTACCAGGCCTCGAGCTCGGGCGGTGGTGCGCAGAACGCGACGGTGCAGTTCAAGGACGCCGTGCTCGAACTCCGCGTCACGCCGACGATCACGGCCGACAGCCGCGTGTACCTGAAGATCAACGTCAAGAAGGACGCGCTGGCCAGCCAGACCCCGTCGCCGGGCGGTGGCTTCGTCCCCTCGATCGATACCCGCGAGATCAACACCTCGGTGCTGGTCGACAACGGTCAGACGGTGGTCCTGGGCGGTATCTACGAGATCACCAAGTCCAATACGACGGACAAGGTGCCGGGTCTGGGCGATATCCCGGGTCTGGGCGTACTCTTCCGCCGCACGAACCGCCAGAACAACAAGGCCGAACTGCTGATCTTCGTGACGCCGCGAATCCTCTCCGATTCCCTGCGTTAACCCGGACTTGCAGTACATGAAAGGGGCGGCCTTCGGGCCGCCCTTTTTTTTGGCCCGCCGCCGGGGATGACTCATGGACCTAAACTTCTCCGGCCGGCTGTGGTCTCATCGTCCCTCTACCCGTACGAGAACCGCCGATGTCCGAGCTGCCGATTGCCACGACGCCCCTCCAGGAAGCGTTCGTCCGCCTGCGTGGGGAGCTGTCCCGCGGCATCATCGGTCAGCCGCACCTGGTCGAATGCCTGCTGATTGCCCTGCTGGCCGATGGTCACCTTCTCGTCGAGGGCGCACCGGGCCTGGCCAAGACCACGGCGATCAAGGCCCTCGCGACCCGTGTGGAGGCGGACTTCCACCGGATCCAGTTCACGCCCGACCTGCTTCCGGCCGATCTCACCGGTACCGACATTTTCCGTCCACAGACCGGCACCTTCGAATTCGAGCGTGGGCCTTTGTTCCACAACATCGTCCTCGCCGATGAGATCAATCGCGCGCCGGCCAAGGTCCAGTCGGCCCTGCTCGAGGCCATGGCCGAGAGGCAGATCACCATCGGGCGCCGCACCTGGCCGCTGCCGGACCTGTTCATGGTCATGGCAACGCAGAATCCCATCGAGCAGGAAGGGACCTTCGCCCTGCCGGAGGCCCAGCTCGACCGCTTCCTCATGCATGTCACCATCGGCTATCCCGATGCCGACGCCGAGCTGGCGATCCTGCGACTCGCCCGTGAGCAAGCGCGCGAAGCCATGCACCCGGTCACCCCGCCGGCGCACGTGCTGCGTCCGGCGGATGTGTTCGCCGCACGCGACGCGGTCCTTGCCGTGCACATGGCCGCACCGCTGGAGCTCTACATCACCCAGCTCGTGGTCGCTACGCGTAACGCGGCGACGTACGGGCCGGAGCTTGCCCGCTGGATTGCCTGGGGTGCCAGTCCGCGTGCGTCCATCGCACTGGACCGCTGCGCCCGCGCGCACGCCTGGCTGGCCGGTCGTGACTACGTCATACCGGAAGACATTCATGTCATCGCGCACGAAGTGCTGCGTCACCGCGTCTTGCCCAGCTACGAAGCCGAGGCCGAAGGCGTACGTATCGACTCGGTGATCGACCGCCTGCTGGATCTCGTACCGCTGCCGTGAGTGCCGCCGTCCCCATCCCGGATGGGCGCGTCCATGTGTCGCTGCCCGAACTGATCGCGTTGCGCGCGCGCGTGGCCCGCGCGCCGGCGCCACCGGTGGTGTCGCGCGTTCAGCGCAGTGGCCAACGGCCCGGCCGTCTGCACGGCCGTGGCATGGACTACGCCGAATCCCGCGTCTACCAGGCTGGCGACGACGTGCGCCGCATGGATTGGCGATTGACCGCGCGCAGTGGCGTCGCCCACACCAAACTCTTCCAGGAAGAGCGCGAAGGACGTCTCCTGATCCTTCTCGACAGCAACGCGAGCATGCACTTCGGCACGCGCACGCGCTTCAAGTCGGTCCAGGCCGCGCGCGCCGCGGCCATGGCCGCCTGGTATGCGGTGCGTGGTGGCGATCGTGTCGGCGTCCTCGCGTTCGGTGGTCAGCGGCAGCTGCTTCGCCCCGTGGGCGGCACGCGCGGTGCCCTGGCCGTAGCGGGCGCGATCGCCGCCTGGGACGCCTTGCCGCCTGGCGCGGACGAAACACTTTCGTCGGCCCTGCAGCGCGCGGGGCGCCTCATGCATGGTGCATCGCGCGTGCTCATCGTCAGCGATGGCTTTGCCGTCGATGACGCCGCCCGTGGACGCATGCTCGGTCTCGTCGGCAAGGCGGAGGTGTCCGTGCTCACGGTGGCGGATGCGCTCGAACTCGCCCAGCCTCCGGCTGGACGCTATCCCTTCGCGCACGCTGGCGTGCACTACGACGTCGTGCTTCAGGGCGATCGCCAGCGCGCGGAGTTCGCCCGCACGCTGGGTGACGGTGTGCGGCGATTGTCCGCCCTGTCGACTGGCCTCAACCTGCGCGAGCGCACCATCGATACCACGTCCGATCCACTGGACGCGATCGTGGCCCTGCTCGGGACGGGGAGGGCGCGCTGATGCCGACCGGCGGTCCCGAGTTGCGTGACATCCACGTTCCCCAGGTCTCGATGTGGTGGCCCCTGGCTCCCGGCTGGTGGCTGCTCATCGCGCTGCTGCTGGCGGCGATGGTGGTCGGCGCGATCCTGCTTCGTCGCCGTGCCGCGTGGAAACGTCGTATCGACGCGACGCTGGCCGATCTGCATGACGCCACGACCCGCTACGCGCAGGATGGCGATGTCGCCGCGTTCGCTTCCGTTGCGAGCCAGCTGCTGCGCCGGGTCGCCCGCACGCGCGATCCACGCAGCGTGGTCCTCAGGGATCAGGCATGGCGCGATGCCCTCGCGGCCATGGCGCCACGCCAGGATATCCACCGCCTGCTCGCGATCGACGATGCCATCTACCGTCCCGACGCGACACTCGACGTGACGCCGACCGCGCGCGATGTCGAAGCGTGGGTGCGTGCGGCGCTACGCAGGAGGCCGTCGCATGTCGCTGCCTGAATTCGCATGGCCCTGGCTTTTCGTCGCCTTGCCCTTGCCGTGGCTGTTGCGTCACGTCTTGCGTCCGTTGAAGCCCGCGCAGGCGATGAACCTGCCGCAGCCGGGCCTGGCGCTGGTGGCCGCGTCCGTGACGCGCGCGCCGTTCGCCGCCACGCTGCTTCTGGCCTTGGCATGGCTCTGCCTGGTCACTGCCGCGGCCCGACCGCAGTGGCTCGGACCACCCGAGCCGCAACAGCGCAGCGGGCGCGCGACGATGCTCGCGGTCGACCTTTCCGGAAGCATGTCGCTCGACGACATGGAACTGGCGGGTCGTAACGTGACCCGCTTCGCCGCTGTCGAAGCGATCGCTGGCGACTTCATCGATCGGCGCGCAGGCGATGAACTTGGACTCATCCTGTTTGGTTCGCAGGCCTACCTCGTCACGCCGCTGACCTACGATCTGGACGCCGTGCGCGCGCAGTTGCATGGCGCTGTCGTCGGCTTGCCCGGACGTGAAACCGCGATCGGGGATGCGCTCGCGGTCGCGGTCAAGCGCCTGGCCGACCTGCCCGAGCAGGCGCGTGTCGTCGTCCTGCTCACCGACGGCGTGAACAACGCCGGCTCCATCGCGCCGCGCGAAGCCGCTCGTGCGGCCAAGGCCGCTGGCGTTCGCGTCTACACCATCGGTATCGGCGCGAACGCCATGCGCGTTCCGGATTTCTTCGGAAGTCGCGTGGTCAATCCGTCCGCCGATCTCGATGTCGCGATGCTTACCGATATCGCCAACCAGACCGGTGGCCGGTTCTTCCGTGCGACCGACAGCAATGAACTCGCGCAAGCTTATCGGGCGATCGACGCGCTCGAGCCCGTGCCCCAGCAGGGTGCCGCGCTCAGGCCGCGCTTCGAGCTGTTCCGCTGGCCGCTGCTGGTCTCGCTCGCCCTTTTCGCCATCGCCGCACTGCCGCGCTATCTCGGTCGGAGGGCGTTCGCATGATGGCGTGGGTTGGTAACTTCCATTTCATCGAGCCACGCTGGCTCTGGCTACTCGTGCTCGTCCCGCTGCTTGCGTGGCTCGTCGGCAGGCGTTCGGCCGAAGTGCGCGTGCTGACGAAGCTGGCGGATCCCTTGCTCCTTCCGCATCTGCTCGACGGCAAGCCAGGCGCGTCGCGCGCACCCGTCGTCGCCTTCATCGTCGCCGCGGTACTCGCTGTGATGGCCCTTGCTGGCCCCACCTGGGATCGGCAGTCGCAGCAGCTCTTCGCCGAGCGCGCCGCGCAGGTCGTGGTCGTCTCGATGTCGCCGCACATGCTGGCCCATGACGTCGTTCCGGACCGACTCAGTCGTGCGCGTTACAAGGTGCGCGAGCTCTATGCCGCGAATCGCGACGGCATGAATGCGTTGATCGCATACACCGGCGAGGCATTCACCGTGGCGCCGCTGACGACGGATGCGCACAGTGTCGACGACCTTCTGACCGCGCTCTCACCGGACACCATGCCGGTCGCCGGGGATGACCCGGGCAAAGCCATCGACATGGCTGCCGACCTGATTCGTCATGCCGATGTGCGAGGCGGTTCGATCGTCCTCGTCACCGACCACGCGGATGCCGCGGCCGCCGCTGCGGCGGGACGCGCGCGCGCGGCGGGAGATACCGTGTCGGTGCTCGGCCTGGGCACGACACGAGGCGGCCCGGTCCCGAGTGACGACGGTGGTTTCCTCAAGGACGAGCAAGGTGCGATCGTCATGGCGCCGCGCAACGATGCGTCGCTTACGGCGGTAGCATCCGCCGGCGGCGGACGCTATGTCGTCACGTCGGACGACCCGTCCGACGTAACCTCGCTGGCCTCGGCGCTGCATGGCGATGGTGAAGGCAAGGCGGTCGCCGGTGCCGCCTCCGGCCAGTGGCAAGATCGCGGGCCATGGTTGTTGCTTCCGCTTCTCCCGATCGTGGCGCTGGCCTTCCGGCGTGGGTGGTTGCTCGTGCTTGCCCTCGCCCTCCTGCCACTGTCACCCGCGCGTGCCGACGGCATCGCGGACCTCTTCCGCACGCGCGATCAGCAGGCTGCAAAGGCCTTGTCCGAGGGCGATGCGCAGCGCGCGCAGTCGTTGGCTGCGAACAATGCACTACGTGGCGCTGCGGCGTATCGCGCCGGCGATTACGCGGCATCCGCAACGGCACTCGCGCATGGCACGGACAGCGATTCCCAATACAACCTCGGTAACGCGCTGGCAAAGCAGCAACGCTACGACGACGCGATCGCCGCTTACGATCGCGCGCTGAAAGCGAATCCGGCCAACGCGGATGCCGCTGCCAATCGCAAGGCGGTCGCCGACTTCCTGCAGAAGCAAAAGCAACAGGACCAGGACAAGAAAGACGACAAGAAGGACGGCAAGGGGCAGCAGGATAAGAAGCAGGGCCAGTCCGGCGACCAGGGCAAGGATCAGCAGGGTCAGCAAGGACAGCAGGGCGACGATCAAAAGAAGGGCGACCGTGGTCAGCAGCCCGGCGCCGACGGAAAGGACGGGCAACAAGGCCAGCAGGGCTCGCAGGACAAGGCGGGTGAAGGCGAGGGTGGCGACAAGGGCAAGGAGCCCGGCAAGTCGCAGGCGCCGCAAGGCGATGCCGACGCCAAGTCGGCCGCCGAGCGCCAGCAGGCGGAACAGGCGCAGGCCGCCTTGAAACAACAAATGGATGCGGCGCTCGCCGGCAAGCAGGCCAAGCCAGCGGATGACAAGGGTCACGATCTCGGCGCCATCTCGGCCGAGGATGCCTCGTCGAAGTTGCCGTCCGACGTGCGCCGTGCCCTGATGCGCGTGCCCGACGATCCGGGTGGCCTGCTGCGGAGAAAATTCATGCTCGAATACCAGCGTCGTCACGGCGCCGAGCCGGAGGAGTGACGATGCGTTACCTGCTGCTGGTCCTTGCGCTGGCGATTCCCTCCATGGCCCTGGCGCAAGCAACAGGACCGGTCGCCACGCTCGACCGCAGCACGGTCGGCGTGGGCGAGACGGTAACGTTGAACATCGAGGTCGGCGACGAGTCCACGGATGAGCCGGACCTGTCGCCTTTGCAGAACGACTTCACCATTCTGGGGACCTCGACCAACCACTCCCTGAGTATCGTCAACGGGCGACGTGAGGCGCACACCATTCTCGGTGTGGCCTTGCGCCCCCGGCGAGAGGGGCACCTGACCATTCCCGGCATCGCGGTGGGCACCCAGCGCACGCAGCCCGTATCGCTCGAGGTGGCTGCTTCGTCCGACACCAGCGCCACCGCCGGTGACCGGCCGGTGGTCTTGGAAGGCAAGGCTGAACCGGCCCAGGCCTATGTCGGCCAACAGATCGACTACACGCTTCGCCTGTATTTCGCAGTGAATCTTGCCGACGGCCAGCTTGGCGATCCTTCGGCGGAAGGTGCCGAGGTTCGTCGCATCGGACAGGACGCGAACTATCAGAACGTTCGTGGTGGCCGTCGTTTCAACGTCATCGAACGGCACTACGCGATCTTCCCGCAGCGCGCGGGCAGCCTCGAGATCCAGCCGCCCACCTTCCAGGGCACGGCGGTCGATCCCACCGATGCAGGGTCGTTTTTCGGCGCGGGCGCACCGGTCAGCGCCGTCGCCGAACGCCTCCACATCACCGTTCGCGAGCGCCCTTCGTCGTCGGCACCGGACGCCGCGTGGATCCCTGCGCGTGAGCTGAAACTCGGCCTCGAGGGACTTCCCACCGACGGCAAGGGACGCGTCGGCCAGCCGATCACCCTGACCATGCGCCTCGACGCGGTGGGCATGCCGTTCGAAGCGCTGCCCGCCTTGTCACTGCCGAAAATCGACGGGGCCGACGTCTATCCGGACAAGGCCGTTACCGGTGGCGGGACCAGCGGCTCCTGGGTGACCGGTCGGCGCCAGCAGGGCTTCGCCGTGGTGCCGACACGCACCGGCACGCTGCACATTCCCGAGACGACCCTGCACTGGTGGAACGTGGTGACCGACAAGGCGGAAGTCGCCACGGTGCCGGCCCACGACATTGAGATCGCCGCCGGCACGGGAGCGCCAGCGCCCGGCGCAGGTATACCGGTCACCCCGGCGTCCGCTACGCCATCGACACCCGGCGTCGCCGCACCGGCTTTCGCCGTGTCATCGACACCTTGGCGCTGGCTTTTCCTGGCCGCACTGGTCCTTTGGGTGGTGACGGTCGCGGCATGGCTCCTCTTCGGACGCCGTCGTCCGAAAAGCGCTGTTGCCTCGGCATCGCACGAGCCTGTCCGCGAACGCCCGGCGCGTGAGGCGTTCCTTGCTTCGACCTCCGGCGATGCGGCGACGGCCGATCGCCTGCTGCTCGCCTGGGCGCAAACGATCCGGCCTTCGCTGCGCAGCACGGGTGCCCTGGCAGAGGCGCTGGCCAGTGGCGATCAACGCGACGCGATCGCGATGCTGCAGCGTGCTCGTTTCGCCAGTGGGGCAGTCGATGGCGCGGCACTGAAGGCCGCTTTCACGCGTGGATTCGACTGGTCGGGTCGGCCCTCGGGCGACGGACCTTCGGGGCTGCCGCCGCTGTACCCAGGCTAGGCCCGGAGCAAGCGTTCGTAGACCCTGGTCATCGGTGGCCCGAAGGTACAGAAGATCACCCGCCCAGGCCGCCACGGCGCGGATCGCAGGGTCTCCACCGCGATCGTCGCCGCGGCATCCGCGGGGTAGCCGAATACGCCGGCGCTGATGGCGGGGAAGGCGATGGAGGCGACGTCATGGATCTCGGCCAATTTGAGAACATTCCTATAGCAGTCGGAAAGTCGTGCCGGCTCGCCGCGGCCGCCGCCGTGCCAGACGGGGCCGACCGTGTGGATGACGAAGCGGGCGGGCAGGCCGAAGCCCCCGGTGATACGGGCCTCCCCCGTCGGGCAGCGCACGCCTGGTTTGACCTCTGGCAGCGCCCGGCAGGCCGCCAGAAGGGCCGGTCCCGCCGCCCGGTGGATAGCACCGTCCACGCCCCCGCCGCCCATCAGGGACTCGTTGGCGGCATTGACGATAGCGTCGATCGCTAGCCGCGTGATGTCGGTCTCGATCACTTCGAACCTCATGCCGCATCCTTCTGTGACGGTGGCGCCGCAATTGGCTAGGATGGCTGCACTCCCTGACAGCTTGCTCCTACGTTATGGCCGACACGCTCAAAGTTGAAGACATCTCGTTTGGCTATCTCCTGAACGACGTGACCTTGCTCTTTCGCAAGCACTTCGACCGGAGGGCCGTGCGCTTTGGCCTGACCCGCGCGCAGTGGCGCGCCCTGAAGGCCCTGCACCGGCGCCCGGGGATGCGGCAGAACGAGCTGGCCGAGCAGCTGGACATGGAGCCGATCGCGGTGGGTCGCGTCATCGACCGCCTGCAGGCTGCCGGATTCGTGGAGCGCCGTGCCGACCCGAAGGACCGGCGCGCCTGGCGTCTTCACGATACCGAGCAGGCACGAGGTGTCATCGACGGCATGGAAGATATCGCCCGCGGGCTTCGCCGCGACGCCACGGCCGGCATCTCTCCCGATGATCTCACCATGATGCTCACGGTCCTGGACCGCATGAAAGAGAACCTCCAGAGCCTCGACGGTCCGTCCGAAGAAAGCTGATCGCCAGGTCAACCGAAGTCACGGAGATGCGTTAGCGATAACGATGTCCGAACTGAAAACAGTCCGCGCTCCCCAGCGCGGCGACCGGACCCCCAGGATTCGGCCGGAGCCTACATGCAACGTTCCCCAGGGAAGAAATTTCTCCTCTTAGCAGTGCTGGTTGCCATCGGCGCCATCGCTGCCACGATCTGGCGCCACGATGCGGGCGGCAAGGACGGCCCTAAACCCGGCGACAAGGCCGCGGCCGGGGTCCCGGTGACCACGGCTGTCGCGACTCGCGGTGAGATCGATCTCTCGTTGAAGGTGATCGGCCGCGCCGAGGCCTATTCCACGGTGAACGTCCGTTCCCGGGTCAGCGGCCAGCTCGAATCCCTGGCTTTTACGCCGGGCACGCATGTGAAGAAAGGCGACCTGTTGGCCCGGGTCGATCCGCGTCCACTGAAAGCCGCCTACGACCAGGCGCAAGGCAACGTGTCGCGCGACCAGGCGCAGTTGGTCAAAGCCGAGGCCGATCTGGCCCGCTATGAAAACATGCTTGGCAAGGGGTTCGTCAGTCGCGCCGACTACGACTTGTACAAGGCCAACCTGGGCGTCGCCCGGGCCGCCCTCGAAAGCGATCGTGCCGCTGCGCGCGCTGCGCAGACCCAGCTCGACTTCACCACGATCAGCGCGCCGTTCGACGGTGTCACCGGTGCGCCGCTGGCGTATCCCGGCGCCACGTTGACGGCCGACACCACGGATATCGTGGTGCTCAACGAGGTCGACCCCATCCGTGTCGCGTTTTCCATTCCGGAAGACAGCCTGTCCGCCGTGCGTACCAGCCTGCGAAACGGGACCCTGCCCGTGCAGGCGACGATCCCGGGCGACAAGGGCGTGCCGGTGCAGGGCGAACTCGAATTCATCGACAACGCGGTGGATGCCACCACGGGAACCATCATCCTCAAGGGGCGCTTCGAAAATGCGAACGGCCGGCTCACGCCGGGCCAGTTCGCCGACGTCACCTTGCCCACGACGCGCCTGACCGATGCGGTCAGCGTGCCGGTGATCGCCCTGCAGAGCTCCACGTCCGGCTCGTTCGTCTTCGTCGTCAAGCCGGACAAGACCGTGGAGCAGCGCAGCGTCACGACGGGTGCGACGACCGCCGATCGCGCCGTGATCGACAAGGGCTTGCAAGGCGGTGAGCGGGTCGTCATCGAAGGACAGATGCTGCTCGTCGACGGCGCACGCGTGCGCTTCGACAAGGGCTGAGGAGGGCGCATGAACCTCCCGGAACTCTGTATCCGTCGCCCGGTGATGACGACGTTGTTGATGGCTGCGCTGGTCATTTTCGGCATCGCCGCGTACCCGCGGTTGCCCGTGAACGAATTGCCCAACGTCGATTTCCCGACGATCAACATCAGCGCCTCCCTGCCAGGCGCGTCGCCGGAGACGATGGCGTCATCGGTGGCGACACCGCTCGAGTCCCAGCTATCGACCGTGGCAGGCATCGACTCGATGACCTCGTCCAGTTCGCTCGGCTCGACCACGATCACCGTCACCTTTTCGCTCGACCGCAGCATCGATGGCGCGGCGCAGGACGTGCAGGCGGCCATTTCCGCGGCGCAGCGTCAGCTGCCGCAGGACATGCCCACGCCGCCGACCTATCGCAAGGTCAATCCGGCCGACGCGCCGATCCTCTTCCTCACCATGCAGTCGTCGACGCTACCGTTGTCCACGGTGGACGACTACGCGGAGACCGAACTCGCCCAGCGGTTGTCGATGGTCGACGGCGTGGCCCAGGTGAACGTCTACGGCTCGCAGAAATACGCCGTGCGCATCGCCGTCGATCCGGATCGGCTTGCCGCGACCGGCATCGGCGTGGACAAGATGGTCGACGCGATCGCCGCCGCCAACGTCAACAAGGCTACGGGCTCGCTCAACGGGCGGCGGCAACTGCTGTCCATACGCTCGGATGGCCAGTTGATGCGTGCCGCCGACTACGGGCAGATCGTGGTGGCCTATCGCAATGGCGCACCCGTTCGGCTGTCCGACATCGCCGTGCCGCGCGACAGCGTGCAGGATGACCAGAAGGCGAGCTGGTACAACGGCACGCGCGCCATCACCCTGGCCATCCAGCGTCAGCCGGGCGCGAACACGGTGGAGACGGTCGACAAGATCCTTTCCCTGCTGCCGAACTTCAGTGCCACCCTGCCGCCATCGGTGAAGCTGGACGTGATGTACGACCGCTCCGATTCGATTCGAGATTCGGTGCACGACGTGCAGTTCACCCTGGTCCTCGCCGGCATCCTCGTCGTCATCGTGATCTACCTGTTCCTCGGCAATGCCTCGGCCACGTTGATTCCCGCCGTGGCCTTGCCTATCTCGGTGCTGGGCACCTTTGGCGCGATGTTCGCGCTCGGCTACAGCCTGGATAACCTGTCCCTGCTCGCGTTGACTCTTGCGGTGGGCTTCGTCGTCGACGACGCCATCGTGATGCTCGAGAACATCATGCGGCACATCGAACTGGGCGAAACGCCGTTCGACGCGGCGGTGAAGGGCGCCAACGAAATCGGCTTCACGATCTTCTCGATGACGTTGTCGCTGGTCGCGGTGTTCATCCCGGTCATGTTCATGAGTGGCATCGTCGGACGGCTGTTCCACGAGTTTGCCGTCGTCATCAGTGTCTCGATCCTGATCTCGGGTTTCGTCTCGATCACGCTTACACCCATGTTGTGCAGTCGTTTCGTCAAGGCTCATGCGCACGACAAACGCAGCTTTATCGTGGTCTGGTTCGATCGTGGCTTTGCGTCGATGACCAACGGTTACACGAGTACGCTGGCCTGGTGCATGCGCCACCCGCGCACCGTCGTCGGTGTCTTCGCGCTGAGCCTCGTGGCGACGGGCGTCCTGTTCGTGATCACCCCGAAGGACTTCATCCCCGCGGGCGACAGCGGTCAGCTGCGTGTCACTACCGAAGGTCCCACCGATATCTCGTTCGCGGCGATGTCCGCGCGGCAGCAGTCCCTGGCCGACATGGCGCTGAAGGATCCGAACATCGAAGGGGTCATGTCGAGCGTGGGTGCCGGCGGTGCGCGCGCCACGATCAACTCAGGCTCCCTGCTGCTCCGTCTGAAGGATCCTGCCGAACGAGGGCATACGACGCCCGACCAGATCATCCAGGATCTGCGGCATAAGTTCGCCGAGGTGCCGGGCATCCGCACTTACATCCAGAATCCGCCGTCGATCCAGGTCGGCGGCAGGCAGTCGAAGGCGCAGTACCAGTACACGGTGCAATCGACCGACCTGCACGCGTTGTACGACTGGTCGGGCAAGCTGGTCGCGGCGTTCCAGAAGCTGCCCGGTTTCCAGGACGTGACGACGGACCTCGACCTCAACAGCCCGTCGATGGTGGTTACGGTCAATCGCAACAAGCTGGCGCCGCTGGGCCTGACGATGGACCAAGTGCAGACCGCGCTGGGTTCGGCCTTCGGCGAGAACCAGATTTCGACCATCTATGGATCGGCCACGCAGTACTGGGTGATCCTCCAGGTCGAACGACGCATGCAGGACGATCCCGCCGTCCTGTCGAAGCTGTATGTCACGGCGGACAGCGGCAAGCTCGTACCGTTGAATACGGTGGCCAGCTTCGAGCGCAAGCCACAGGTGCTGACGGTGAACCACCAGGGCCAGCTGCCTGCTGTCACCGTGTCGTTCAATCTCGCGCCGGGTGTATCCCTCAGCGACGCCGTGGCGAGCATCGATCGCGCGACGACCGAGCTGAAATTGCCGCCGACATTGAGCGGCAGCGTGCAGGGCACGGCACAGGCCTTCCAGGATTCGGTGAAGGGTATGGGCCTGTTGCTCCTGCTCGCGGTATTCGTCATCTACCTCGTGCTGGGCATCCTCTATGAGAGCTTCATCCACCCGCTGACGATTCTCTCGGGCCTGCCCGCCGCAGCGGTGGGTGCCTTGTTGACGCTGGTGATCTTCAACGCATCGCTGGATCTGTTCGCCTTCGTCGGCATCATCATGCTGGTGGGCATCGTAAAGAAGAACGCGATCATGATGATCGACTTCGCCCTGGAGCGTCAGCGAGAGGGCGGCGTCACGCCGCACGAGGCGATCGCCGAGGCCTGCCGTGTGCGTTTTCGTCCGATCATGATGACGACGGCCGCCGCGTTCGCCGGCACGCTGCCGATCGCTCTCGGCATCGGCGCTGGCGCATCGACACGGCAGCCACTGGGCCTGGCCGTGGTGGGTGGCCTCGTGGTCTCTCAGATCCTGACGCTCTATCTCACGCCGGTGATTTACCTGTACATGAATCGCCTGCAGGAACGCCTGGCGCCTGCGAAGAAGCTAGAGACACATCCGGCACATTGATAGCCGGCTTTGTGTGGGAGCCGATTGATCGGCTAGGTAAATGTGGGAGCCGCTTCAGCGGCGAAACGCCAACGGAGCGGTGAAGCCGAAAAGCATCGCCGATAAATCGGCTCCCACATGTTTTGCATCAATCGTGCGCGCCGTCTTTAGCGAATGCGCCCGGCTTCGAACCGAAATCGCCATTGGCCTGGGCGGCCATGTAGGCGAACGCGGCATAGACGGCCACATTCTGCGCCAGCGCTTTCGGGTCGATCTTGTCGAGCGTGTCGTTGGCGTTGTGGTGATAGTCGAAGTAGTCCGTGCCGTCCTGGGTGAGCGATAGCGCCGCCATGCCCTTGCCATGCATCTGCGACAGGTCGGAGCCACCACCGCCGGGCTTGCTGGCATCGTAGGCGACGCCGATCGGCTCGACTACCTTGGCGATCTGCTGGATCGCGCCGAGGGCCTCGGGCTTTACGCTCGCCGTCATGCGCCAGATACGGCCGGCGCCGAAGTCGGACTCGGTGCCGAGCTGGAACTTCGCCACGTCCTTCGCATGGGCTTCGGCATAGGCACGACCGCCCCACAGGCCCATTTCCTCGTTGGCGAAGGCGATGACGCGGATCGTTCGGTCGGGGCGCTGCGGCATGTCCTTGATGAGCTTGGCGGCTGCGGCGGCAATCGCCACGCCGGCGCCATCGTCGATGGCCCCGGTG
>Ga0247742_10001658_pt1 | contig 15142 bp, 12 predicted proteins | sample UWRJL208509C2_FD_180944 | JGI IMG/M metagenome (GOLD analysis project Ga0247742, IMG submission 180944) | Plant litter microbial communities from Arlington Agricultural Research Station in Wisconsin, United States - UWRJ-L208-509C-2 | ecosystem: Environmental > Terrestrial > Plant litter >...
CGGCGGCTGCGGCGCAACCCTGAGCGAGGTCGCCGTCATGGACACCATGCTGCTCTTCACCCGTTTCTGGCTGCTGCTTGCAGCGGTGGGTGGCGCCATCCTTCCGGTGGCGCTGGGTAACGAGGCTTCGCGCAAACGTGCCGTCGTGCAGGTGGTGTGCGGGGCGATGATGGCGATCTTCCTCGCGCCCATGCTGGAACGGCGTTTCTTTCCGGATTCGCCGGCCGAGATTCAGGCCGGCGTTTCCTTCCTGGTCGGTTGCTTCGGGCTGCGGCTGACGATGATCGTCCAGCGGCTGATCGACTCGCGTGGCGACTCGCTGGCCAACCGTATGATCGATCGCATCGCCGGGGGCGATAAACCATGAACGATGGGCTTTTCTATCTCTACGCGGATCTCTCATGCAGCGCGGTGATGATGGTCTGCGGCTGTTGGCTGCTGACCGACCGCCATCTGGGCCGGCTGTTACGGCTGTGCCACGCCTGCATCGCCGCGGGGGCGCTGGTGAACGTGCTGGGGATCGTCGCCGACCGGATCGGCTTCCACGAGATCAGCTATGGCCATGTGTGGCCCGGCGAGGTGATGACCAACCTGGGCACGGCGGTGCTGATGGCGAAGTGGGTCTGGCGGTCGATGCAGCGCCACCGCGAGGCTTGTGCTTTTCCGATCCCCAAAGGCTGACAGCGACACTTGCCGGGGGGAGGGGGCCGCCAGACCCGTGCCCGCCCAAATTTGCGATAATCCCCGGCTCGTACACCCACGGAAGCCCGACTCATGCTGGATCCCGCCCTCCTGCGCGGCAAGCTCGCCGAAACGGCTGAGCGCCTGCGCGCCGCCCGGAACTTCGATCTCGACGTCGTGACGATCGAGCGCCTCGAATCCGAGCGCAAGGCGCTCTCCACCGAGACCCAGGAGCTGCAGAACCTGCGCAACACCCGTTCCAAGGCCATCGGCCAGGCCAAGGGCAAGGGCGAAAACGTGGACGGGCTCATGGCCGAGGTTGCCGGCCTTGCCGACAAGCTCAAGGCCAACGAGCAGGCGCTCGCCGAGGTCCAGGCCAAACTGGCGGACATCGCCCTGGGCATCCCGAACCTCCCCGACGAATCCGTGCCCATCGGCAAGGACGAGAACGACAACGTGGAGATCCTCCGCTGGGGTCACCCGCGTCCGTTCGACTTCCCGGTGAAGGACCACGTGGACCTGGGCGCCCGTCACGGCTGGCTCGACGGCGAAGCCGGCGCCAAGCTCTCCGGCGCGCGTTTCACCGTGCTGCGCGGCCAGCTCGCGCACCTGCACCGCGCGCTCGCCCAGTTCATGCTGGACCTGCACACCACGCGCCACGGCTATCTCGAGCACAACGTGCCGCTGATCGTGAATGCGGCCGCGATGGAAGGCACCAGCCAGCTGCCCAAGTTCGAAGACGATCTCTTCGGCACGATGGTCGACGAGGTGAAGCGTTACCTCATTCCCACCTCCGAAGTGACGTTGACCAACCTCGTGCGCGAGAGCATCGTCGACGCCGGCGAGTTGCCCATGCGCATGACCGCACACTCCATGTGCTTCCGCGCGGAAGCCGGCAGCTACGGCCGCGACACCCGCGGCATGATCCGCCAGCACCAGTTCGAGAAGGTCGAGATGGTGCAGATCGCCACGGCCGAGACCAGTTTTGCCCAGCTCGAGGAAATGGTTGGGCATGCCGAAGCGGTGCTTCAGGCGCTGAAGCTGCCGTATCGGAAGGTGCAGCTGTGTACCGGGGATATGGGCTTTGCTGCCGCCAAGACCTATGACCTCGAGGTTTGGCTGCCTAGCCAGAATACGTATCGCGAGATCAGCAGCTGTTCCAACTGCACGGATTTCCAGGCGCGGCGTATGGCCGCCCGCTGGAGGAATCCAGCTAGCAGCAAGCCGGAGCTGGTGCACACGTTGAATGGGTCGGGGTTGGCTGTGGGGCGGACCCTGGTTGCCGTGATGGAGAATTTCCAGCAGGCGGATGGTTCCATTGAGGTGCCGGAAGTGTTGCGGCCTTATATGGCGGGGATTGAGGCTATTGCCTGATCCCTTGGTACCCTCGCGTCGGGTACAATTGGCGCTGGCTGGGTGCAATGCCTGGCCGGCGCGTTAGAAAAATACGGAGAGATGGCCGAGTGGTTTAAGGCAGCAGTCTTGAAAACTGCCGTAGGTGTGAGCCTACCGTGGGTTCGAATCCCACTCTCTCCGCCAGACCATGGTTTTCCAAGTAAAATCAATCACTTGGACTGGTCAGGAAAAATCGCCACTGGGACACATTTCGGGACACATTGAGGTCTCCGATGCGCGTTCCGCATTACTTGGTCAAAACACCCTCTGGCACCTGGTATTTCCGGCGACGCATGCCCGTGTCGCTCGTTGGCATCTTCAACAAGCCGGTCATCAAGCGGACCCTTTGCACACGCGAGCTGCCCATTGCCCGTGACCTCGCGCTGAACCTTTGGCGTGCGTATGATGAGCTCCACACCTATGTGCGGACGCGCGTCATGGCAGGGAAGAAGGACGTTGCCGAGATCATTGCGGGGCTGACCGGCGAGGGTCGCCACTACCGTCTCATCCGAAAGCCTGACGGCTCGATTGAGGTCGAAGCGAAGGGCAAGGAAGACCATGCACATGCCATGGAGGCGGTCGAGAAAATCGGGACACTCGCAAACGAACCCTACGTCCAGCAACTGATGCGCGAAGCAGCGCAGCAAGCGGTCTCCGCCCAGCACGCACCGGCATTGCCAAACCAGGCGCCGTCGCCCGTAGTTGTCGCCTCGCAAACGGCATTTCCTTCGCCTGCATCCCTGGCTGGCATTCCCGCGTTGCCCATCGGCAAGGTGGTCACCGAATGGTTGTCAGACATCAAGAGCGGCACGGTCCCCAAGACCCTTTCAATCAAGCGCACAGCGGTCGAAGGCTTCGCGTCACACTATGGCGAGAAAAATTCCCTTCGCGATGCCGGGCGCATTGATGTCGGCCAGTGGGTCATGGCCCTGCGCAACGGGGGGCTCACGACACCGACCATCGTCAACAAATGCAGTTACCTTCGCGGCTTTTTCGATTGGGCGAAGGGGAAGGGCTATTACCCGAAATTTGCCAAAGACGACAATCCTGCCGCCGGCCAGATTGTCTATGGTGTGCGCGAAAAGCGCGCGGCGCAAGCATGGCTTCAAGGCATTCACCGAAGCCGAGCTGCAGATTCTCTACAGCCCGGCGTTCCTCGCCAAACTGCCGTCAACGGTGCAATTGGGTGCATGGATTGGCCTTTACACTGGAGCAAGAGTCAGTGAAGTCGGACAGCTGATGCTCTCGGACTTCATTGAAGTCGACGGCATTCCGTGTATCCGCATCAACGACGACACGGTCGGACAATCCCTGAAAAACGATGCGTCCTCTCGCACCATTCCCGTCCATCCGGAGCTGATTCGTTTGGGTCTTCTGGACCGCGTCGCAGAGTTGAAGAAGAAGGGTGAGAAGAAGCTCTTTCCCAAAGTGAAGGTCGACGCCGTCAACGGCCAGGGCAATTGGTTGAGTAAAGCCTTCTCAAGGCACGTCGAACTGGCGTTGCCGAAGCCCGACGTGGGCAAGCTTGGTTTCCACTCTTTGCGCAAGACCGTCGTACAAACCCTGCAGGTCAAGGGCGTAACGGCAGAACTTCGTGCGGCGTATGTCGGGCACGATTTGGACGACGAGCACCACACCAGTTACAGCGCAGATCCCAAGATGTCGCAGTTGCTCGAGGCCGTCTCAAAGCTGGTGTATCCGGTGGGCCCGCCGCGCACCAAGCAAAGTTGAGTTATCGCCACGAGCTGGCCGATGGGTGCCGCCCCAATCCGAGCGCGGGAGGGATGATGTCACAGTTGCTCAAGTTCTAATCGGACCTGCGATTAAAGCGCCAGCTTTTTGCCTTGAAGCCCGAAAAGGTACTGGGCGAGAGCATGCCCACTCTTCGGTTGTACGGTCTGCTTTATCCCTGCCGCTCTCGTGAGTTCAAGATTGTCCTGCGCGGACTCGAGCACATACCAACCTCATGACCAGCGCGACTTCGGGAAAGCCCTGAGACAGGTCTATTTCGAATTTGCTTGCGAGTCCTTCGATGATGGCGTGCATGCCCTTCCTTAATGACAAGTCCAAGGAAGGGTAGCGCAATCAGATTCTTTTGGGAGGTCTTGGAGCAAGGCTGGAACGCTCAATGGCCGAATCAAGCAGCCGGCGCTCACGCATTTCGAAGAGGTGGATGAATCCGTCCTTGAGCTCAGCCTTCGACCACCGGTTCTCTTGGGGCGAATGACGTCGCATGGACCCTGCCGTGCGCCACATATCCTGAATTTCGGATCCCGGGCGACGGCGTGGCGGGAAGTTCCCGATCCATCGAAGGATGGACTCGGCGGCTTCCCGGTTCTCCAGGTTATAGAAGCCCGCCAGATACTCCAGCAGGGCGTGATTCGGCGATGCCCCGCAGGAAGCGGAGACGTTTTCGAAAGCGCCATCGCAGGCGACGGATCGTGTCGCGCTGGTTGTTGTCCAAGCCTTGGCTTCGGGTTCCACTAGCGCGCTCGTCTCGGTGCCGGAGGCGTTTTCGGAAGCGGGGGAGTGCAACGACATCGGTCGCTCCGTAAAAGGAAGAAACCCATCGTTGATCGCCTCAGAAATCTGTCAAGGCCAGATTCTGCACATAGGCGCCTCGTGCGGCAGTTTGCCCAGGCAGACCGGCTGCGGGCGCTTCTGGCGTGCATCGAGTTCGATGTCGGGCGCTCGCGAGTAGCGACGTCCCATCTTTGGGGGCCAGAGAGGATTGCCCCCTAGCCCATCCACGCGTGGGTCAGCCTCGCCGGCGGCGGCATAGCCGACCACGGCCATGATGTCAATGCTTTCACCGCCCGCTGGCAGGCATATGATGTGAGCCGCGTCCCAACCTGGGATGCGCGGTTCGCACCACGGTCTCTTTGGCAGGGCGGCTGCAGTTGCCCTTTTAATCAGGAGGGGTGACTTCGATGAACACGATTCGGCGAAACAAGCTTTCTGCTGCCCGGCGCCTGCTCGAAAATCCATACGCCTACATTGACGAGCTCGATGGCGGCGATGACGTCACCGGCGTGGCCAAGGCGGCAAAGCCCCAGCACCGCGCCGACCGTTCCGTCCGGCGACACACCGACGACGCCATCGAACGTGCTGCCCACGCCCTCCACCTCGACTTGTGGCATCGCCGCCATGAACTCTGGGCCGAGCCGCCGGCTGACGCTGTTGACCTCATCGACATCGGGAAGGCGCTCGAACTGGTGGGCTATCGTCTCGAGCTAAGGGACAGCCTCGGCTTCCAGGTGGCGCGGAAAGGCCAGATTGAGGTCGCCGGGCTTATCGACCGCGACCGGCGGCTGGTGGCCGTCTCCAACCAGTTCTCGGGCCCCTCTCTTGCCTTCACCATGGCCCACGAGCTTGGTCATGCGGTGTTGCACCCCGAAGGCGGTGGCGTTCACAGGGACCGGTCGAGGGATGTACCAGGTCTGCCGAGGGACGCAGACGAGGTCGAGGCCGACCTTTTTGCGGTCCAGTTCCTGATGCCCGAGCGCCTCGTCCGCGAGCGCTTCGAGGCACGTTTCGGCCGGGCTCCCTTTGTCCTCGATGAAGCCACAGCTTTTGCGCTTATCAAGCGCAACCACGACGTGGCCAACGAGCGTTTTCCGACCTTGCGCGCGCTGTCTCGCTGCCTTGCGAACGTCGAGGCGTACAACACGCGAAACTTCGAGTCGATGGCGTCGTTGTTCGGGGTCTCTGTGGTGTCCATGGCAATCCGGCTCGAAGAGCTCGGTCTCGTTGCTGGATGATGAGCCTCTCGGGTAGGCGCCGGCCCTGGCATGTCTGGGGTCGGTTGTAGCGCAGGCAACTTAGCCTGCGTGTGCGGCGATGCCCGTCGCGCTCAGGTCTCTTGCCAGATACCAGCGCTCGCTTTGTGCTGCCAGCCGCTCGTTGAATTCGCGGGTTCGGCGGCGGCTGGGCAGTGCTGGCTCGCTTATCGGGACCAGGCACAGCATTGGGCTTATCGGAATAACGACGAGATTGCGGTAGTTGTCGGTGACAACGAACTCGTGGTCGACAGCAATCATCGTCTTCCATTTGAAGGTTCGAGCCCGGCCAAGCTCATGTCTGACGACCAAGCCGCGTACCCACCGGTCCATGTCTTTTTGATTTGTAAGCAAGGCGACGCCGTTCATCTCTGCCCGCTCACGACACTCCTCGCTTTCCCGCGAGTAATTCACGGAAGCCTGGTCGAACAAGGATGTTTGGTCGACTTCGCCGTGGGCCATGCTTCTGGCGCGCAACAACGCGTAGAACCTTGAAGCGGTCGCATTTTGCGCTTCCGTCAAAACGCAGTCACCAGTGAGCGTATCGGCAAGGCACTGGAATTCCGCCTCCGCTTCGCGCGTGCCGATTTCTACGTTGGAGTCCCAGGCGCGTGTGACTATAAACTCGTCTTTCGTTGCAGCGCGCCGGAAACGCTTTCCTGCCTTGAAGCTGTAGATGTCGACAGACTTCTTCGCTTGGTCGTAAAACCGCTTGATGCTCGCCGTCGGGAGGATGTGCTGTCTCTTCGGAACATTCAGGTCCATTGTGTGTCCGCTGTGCTGATCGTGTTGAGTGGTTTGCAAACAAAGGCCGTTAACCCGAAGGCGCGGCCCGTGTGGTGTCTGGTCTTCCCCGGTTTGCCATGCTTGCAGGCAAGGGGAGGAGAGTCGCGCCGTGAGCAAGGAGCCCTGGTCTTGCAGGCTGGTTGCTCAGCCCAGCACCCACGCCTCGGCGAGCGCGACATAGTCTTCGGACAGCGCCGCAGGGGGGTTATCCGAGGACTCGATGGTGTAGACCCAGGCAGAGACCAGATTGTCTGCCATTGCAAGGTTGAGCACATGCGGTCGCAGGTTGGCGAGCTTGCTTTCGAGCGCCACTCGGGGCAACGCATACACCGCATTGAGGGCGGTTGCGACATGCGCCATGTGGTTGCGAGACACCCGGCCCGCATCCAGCACAGCGAGCTGTTCGGCATTGACAACGCCACGGTTTTTGAGCTCATCCAGTGCTTCGCCAATCATCACTGACTTCAGCATCTTCGGTGACCGGGCGATGGTGTCCAGGGCCTGGCCTTTGACGCCTGAGTCGACCGCCGCCTTGATTCTGAGTACGCGGATGCAGTGGTCGAGTTTGCTTTCAAGACTTGCAGCCAGACACATCGTCCGTCCACAGACCAGCAGGTAGCGGTCGAGGAGGGCGGGTTCGGAAGGCGGTGCGTACGAGACGGTCCAGGGCATGGTTCTTCCTTGTGATGGTTCTCCGCGTCGCGGAGGGGTGGCATTTGCTTGTGAGGGCGTCAGGACGGCCGGAACTTAGCCCGGCTCCGGGCACCGACGGACTAAAACAGCACCCGGCGGATTTCACTCGCCGCGTTCATGCCTGCCCGGTGGTCGCTGCTGGTTTTGGAGATGATGATGGGAAAGCGACCTTCGCTCCGGAATGTGAGCTTGATGTGGCGTCCGTCTTCTTTCACATCGAACCCCAGATCCTCAAAATCCGAGCGCAACGAGGCATTCATGGAGGTGTAGCCGCGCATCATGGTCTTGATGCGCTCCATGATTTCCGTCTTCTCGCTCTGGATTTGGTTCCGCTCGACGAAGTCTTTGAGCACGGCATGTTTTCGTGTGCCCATTTCCGCCTGCTCGAAGGCCTGCCTGAGCAGTTCGACCAGGATGCCTTCGCGCTCACCCTGATACAGATCCTCGATGCTCGACCGGACGGCCACATGCCGCTCGGGTGCGTCGCCATTGTCTCCTCGCGGGACCTCGATGCGCCGCGCACGCAACCGTCGCACCTCGTCTTCGAGTTCGGTGATGCGCGACCGCTGGGCGCCGAGGTCCTCGTCGAACGCCTTGACGTACTCTTCGATTTCCTTGGACCCGCTGTCTCTCAGTTCCTGGATGCGCTTTCGGGCGCGAAGGTCCTGGACATATGACCAGTTGCAGTCGGAGAGGGTGCGCTGGAACAGCAACGACTGGCGCACCTTCCAGACGATGGATTTCTGCATCGAGTGCGCGTCTTGCTCGTCGTCGTAGTCGGGCAGGAAGGTCCACTTGCCGATGCCGTCGGGCCAGTAGATGGCGACGGCACCACCATAGGCGTTCTCGCCATAGGTCGCCCGCATCAGGCGCACCGAGAACTGGCGGGAAGGCTCAACGACCACGTGCGCCATCCCGGCCAGCAGCTTGGCGAGCTTGTAGGCGTCGACGTGGTGTCGCCCCGTCATCGTTGCACTGACAAACACCACCGGCATGCGGCAGTCGGCGTGGGCGGCGATGAGCCGCGCGGCAAGGTCAACGTCTTTTTCCTCCAGCAGATAGGGCCGGTCGGACACCCGCAGCTCGCCGTCCAGACCGCCACCGATGGTCTTCATGACGGTTTTCAGGATATACGGTGGTCGACCCTGCTCAAGGCGTTCGACAGGCAGTTCGGCATCGACGTTGAGGAGAACGGATATCCAGAAGCCGTCGTCTCGCTTGCAGCCGGTGACTTCCGTCACCCAGGTGCGGCCTTCGTCGTCGTTGTTTTCCCACCGTGCCCCGGAAAACTGCTTGCCATCCTGGTCAATGAGGCCCGCAAGCATCTGCTCGTCACCTTCGGCAAAGTGGGCGCCATCTGACAGGGGTCCGCGCTGATAACGGGCGACCCAAATAGTGCTGGACGCTCGACGGCAGCCGTCGGGGAAAGAGCGCCGCAGCGTGTCGATGGCCTCTCACCGCTTCCCACGGTGCCGGCTTTCGTTGCTTCGTTACCAATTGACGCCATTGCACCACCGTGTCCACGAATCGCCCAAGCTCCAGACCGCGCGTACGCGACAGCAGCTGGCTGACGGCGCGATGCTGTGTGTGCGTTTTCGGCAATTGCAGCACACCCGCCAAGCCGCCTGTTGACATGAACTTGCGGCAAGCGTAGGTTTTTGCGAGCCGGCTGGGGAGCCGGGACTGGGGCAAGGGAAGTTTAGACGGATGACGGACGGCTCTCGGTGCCGACGTGTGCTCGGACCCGCCGCAAGGACGGGTCTCGTGTTCGGACTTTTGCAATTGGCCAGCGTCAGCAACGCGTTCGCGGGCTCGACGGTCACCTACTACTATTCCGATCCCCAGGGCACGGTCCTCGCCACCGCTGATGCAGTCGGTGCGGTCGTGGCGACCAACGACTATCGGCCATACGGATCGCCATCACTGGGTGCGAGCCCGAACGGACCGTCGTACCACGGCTCTTTTTCCGATGCCGACGATGCGTTCGTTTACATGATGGCGCGGTACTACGACCCCGACACTGGCCGCTTCCTGAGCACGGACCCTCAGGCCACCGAGATGAATCAGTACGCATATGCATCGAACAACCCAGTCGCGATGAAAGATTCGACTGGGCTGTATACATGCACGGCCTCCGGCGATGTCTGTGACAAGGTCGAGAAAGCGCTGCAGGAAATTCGCAGTGCTGCTGCTGCGAAACAGACTACAGACCGCACCAAGGGCGCTTTGGTCCATGTCCTCAGCGCGTACGGCGCCAAGAATGAAAGAAACGGCGTATCCATTACTTCCAATCCCTCGGCGACCCCCGCTGTCACCACTTTCAACGACGACAAGACGTCCACTGTCAACTTCGACATGGCAAAGATGGACGAAGCCATTGGACCGAACGGACCGGGATACGACAATGGTCTCGAGTTTGCGGCGGCAGTTGTGCACGAGGGACAGCACCTCTTTGACCAGAACCAGAGCAATCGACCTTTCGATTTGCATCATCGGGCGGACGTGGAATTGAGCGAGAAGCATGCGTTCAATACGCAGGCCTTGTTCAATGAAAGCGTGAGAAACATCTCTGCCTGGCATCTTTGGCAGCCGGGCATGTCGCCTGATGATATGAGCAATGCCGTGCACTTCATGGGACAGAAGGCGGCTGACGAGCTCTGCAAGCGGCGTCAATGCAAATGACGCGCCGGAGACTCATTTGGGTACTTGGTTGGGTCACCACTTTGGCTACCTCCGTGCCGCAAGCAATGGCTCAGAATCCATCTCCCCAAAAAGTCATGAGCGATGCGTTTGCCAATCTCGACAAGGTGATGGGCGAACACGCTGATGACCCTGCGTCATCCAGGTGGACACCGCTTGGCGGACTGATGGTCCTGGCCCCGCGAAGTGGAGGTCGGATACAACTCGTCGGCTGGACGGAGAAAGGTTCGACAAGGCCAGCGTACGGATTGGCGAGCGACAATTTGCAAGCAGCGTGTGATGACACCGGCAGAACCGACCGGTACAAGGTCGGGGGCACCTGGTTTTCGTTCAAGGTTGTGTGTGTCGGGGGAAAGCGGGTCCTTTCGCCCCAGAGCGTCGCCGGGAAGAACGGTCTCTACGCCGTCGTGCGGAACGGTGGGAATCTGACCATTGAGTCGGGCAAGGGCTGGACAGTCGATTTTGACCTGCAAGGCGCGCCGTTCGCCGACGCGGTGCTGAGCGTCAGGGCAGCCGACGCTGCTATGCCGGAAAGACCGAAGACGGCACATCCAGCGCCTCCAGTGCTGTGAGCGACGCGGCTTCGGGGATGATCAGACATTTCGTTAAGGAGGGGGACAGATGCGCGACGCGTCGGTGCGCGTCGCAGCATCTGTCTGCAGGCTTGCGCCGAAAGAAAGCCACGGAAACACCACTCATGGCCTGAAAAGGCCCGGTTTACAGGGGACAAGGGAATGATGTTGACGATGCAAGACACGGCCTTCGGTCGTGTGCGGCGCGGTGTGAGTATCTCCAGGGCTCTATTGATTGCGACTGTGCTGGCGTCAGTGACAGGATCCGTCTTGGCACAAAGCAACGCGCAGCCCGAGGACGAGTACAAAAAACTCATCCAGGTGTCCCAGGACATCCAGCCCCTTGGCGACAATCCCTTCGGTGAGCGCATCGGCCTGTATGACGGCAGCCTCTCCTTCCGTCAGGTCGACGTCACGGTCACCGGTACCGGGCCAACCATCACTGTCGGTCGGGAGTTCGTTCTCCACAGCATGGACGACAGACCCGATTTGCAAGACCGCGCCTTTGGCGACTGGGACATTGAGCTCCCACTCATCACCACGACCACGGCCAATCAAAACAACGTGCAGGGATGGCTTGTCGCCTCCACCAACCCCAAGACCATCTGCAGCAATTTTCGTGCGCCGCCAAGCGTGGCCGCGCCAGGTGGGGATTCCGAACGCGCGGATTGGGAGCCGGCATCCTGGTGGACCGGCTACCAGCTCCACATTCCCGGCGAAGGAAGCCAGGAGCTGCTGCAACGGTCGGCGGAGAACACCGCTACGCCCGGAGTCGGTGGACTGGTCTACCCGATTGTGACCAAGCAGGACTGGGCCGTCGGCTGCCTTCCCCAGGCAAGCAATGACCCAACAACCGAAGGCTTTCTGGCAGTTGGTCCGGACGGAACCAAATACTGGCTGGACCATCTGTCTTACCGCTACATGCCAAACATCACACGGCCCCTCGACGCGGGTCCGGGCGACCGGGCAGCCAAGACCGGCGGCACGTTCAAGCCCATGGCACTCGACGGCGATCTGTTGCTGCGGCGGGAAGGACGCATGCTGGTCACCCGCGTCGAGGATCGGTTTGGCAACTGGGTCACCTACGCCTACAGCGGTGACCTTGTCACGGATATCTCGGCGAGCGATGGCAGGCACGTCACGATTGCTTATGACGCCGGAACGCCACGCGTCCATGGCGTCACCGTGCAGGGCGGGGCGGCTGGCACGCGGACGTGGACGTATGGGTATACGAAGCAAGGCGTCCTCGACACGCTGACCTCCGTGACACAGCCCGACGGGTCGGCCTGGGCGTTCAGTCTTGGCGACCTTGGCCTGCACGCGTGGGTCGACATGAGCGTGTCGTCAGGCACCTGTGACGCCGTCGGGACACCGGGAAATATGGGTGTGTCGTATACAGGCAGCATCACCCACCCCTCCGGCTTGACCGGAACCTTCATTGTCACCCCCCTCAAGCGCGGCCGCTCGAACGTGAGTCGCGTGTGTGCCGCCGGGACGAACACATCCCCGAGTCCCAGCGGGCCGGGCACTCACGCCCTGATTCCGAATGCGTCCTACGGCATGGGCATTACCCAAAAGCAGGTCTATGGCGCAGGCGTTGCCACACCGGAGCAGCCGCAAACCTGGAACTATGCCTACTCGCCGTCCAACGAGAGCTGGTCAATCAACTGCACCGGCGGATGCCCCAATACGGTCTCGACGACGGTGACGTATCCTGACCTGCATGCCGAACGCAGCACCTTCAGTAACGTCTACGACTGGTCCGAGAGCCTGCTTCAGTCAGAAGAGGTTTTTGATGGGGCCGCAGACAGCACTACCCGTCGTCGCCTCACTGAATACCACTACGTAAATCCCGAAAAGAACCCGGACGGCACGAGCAAGGACGTTCGTGCGGCGGCGTACCCACAGTACTGGGGCTTTCCCCCGTCCACCCGGGTCAACAAGGCGCAGTACCGGCAGCGCTTTCCGGTAGGCACTCAGGTCGTCACGTCCGAGAATGACACCTATACCTGGAATGCGGACGCGTTCAACGCGTTCGCAAGGCCGGCCCAAATCCGGCGCAGCAGTTCGCTGGGATACGCTGTCACCGAGAAGACAACATTTCAGGAAGACTCTCCGGACTACGCCCCGGCTTTCTTCGCACGCTGGGTATTGGGCATACCCCTGCAGGCTGAAAACCTGACTGAAGGGGTTGTCGTCAGCCGAAGCGTCTACGACCTGACCAACCTCACCCTCGCCCAGCGCTTCAGGTTCGGTCGGAAGGTGGTCGACTACACGTTTGACGGGCAGGGCGAGCTCGCCAGCTTTACGGACGCCAATGGCCACACCACTGCGCTTTCTAACTACAAGCGGGGCATTCCACAGCTCATCACCTATCCGGCCGCGCCGGTTGTCACGACCCAGAGTCTTCAGGTCGACGACTTCGGCCAGATTGCCTCCATCACCAACCAGGTGGGGGCAACGACCTCCTACGGTTACGACGCCATTGGCCGCATCGCCAGCATCACCTATCCGGCCGACGACTCGATTCCCTGGAACACAAAGACGTTCAGCTATGCGTTCGTCGCCGATGCCGCCCGCGAACTGCCCGACGTCCATTGGCAGCGGTCTGTCGTACAGGGGCCCAAGGTCCAGCTGACGGCCTTCGATGCCATGCTTCGGCCAGTCATCGACGATACCTACGGCAACGACGGAACGCCGTCGACCAGCACCCGGACCGACTACGACTGGAAGGGTCGAAAGACGTTCCATTCGTACGCATACCCGCGCAACGGGGACGGCACACTCCCATCCCTGTCGGTGATGAACTTCGGTGTTGCAGACCGGTTCGATGCCCTGGGCCGTCCGACTCAGTCGTTCCAGCACTCGGAACTTGGCGACCTCTACACCACGACCGAGTATTTGCCGGGCGGTGAGAAGCGCACGACGGATCCTCGCGGCAAGAAGACCTCAGTCTGGGCGCAGGCCTTTGATCAGCCTTCATACGACAGCGCCACCCGCGTTGTGGGCGAAGAAGGGGTCGAGCAAATCATCATCCGCGACACGTTCGGAAACCCGGTCTCCATTTCCCAGGTCGACGGCGGCAAGACGATCTCAAAGACCATGACCTACGACGGCGACAGGCGGCTGTGCCGCTCGTTCGAACCGGAGTCCGGTAGCCAGATCATGGACTACGACGCCGCTGACAACCTTGTCTGGAGCGTCTCGGGTTCGTCTTTCAATGACCCGGGCTGCGGTCGCGAGCAGGTGACCGAGACTGCAAAGACAGTTCGTGGCTACGACGCCATGAACCGCCTGACGTCGGTCAGCTACCCGATGGGCACGCCAGCGAGCACCTTTTCGTATGACGCGCTGGGCAATCCTTCCGGTTCGACCGTTGGTGACAAGGTGACGTGGACATTTGGTCGCAGCAAGCTCGGCGTGTTGACCGCTGAAGTGCTCTCCGTCGACGGCTGGAACTGGCCGCTCGGCTACGAGTACGACGGCAACGGCGCCCTGAGCAAGGTGCACTACCCCAACGGGGAAATCCTGCAGTACCACCCGGACGCGCTGGGCCGTCCCACGTCGGTGGAAAACTACGCAACATCCATCGCCTATTTCCCCGATGGCGATGTGGAGGCATACACCCTTGGGAACGGTGCGATGTATCTCGCTCAGAAGAATGAGCGCAAGTTGCCACTCCAGTTCACCTACGCCAAAGGTGGCGTCCTCAACGTCAGTGAGGATTTTACCTACGACGCCGCAGGCAACGTCAGTGGAATTACGGATGTTGCCGGCAACGGTCAGCGTAGCAAGGCGATGACCTACGACGGCCTCAACCGCCTGACATCGGCCACGGCGAGCAATCTTTGGGGCGCCGAGACGTACTCCTACGACACGCTCAACAACATCCGGACCATCGCCAACAGCAGCGGCACCAATACCTATAACTACAACGACTCAAATCTTCTCACGTCAATCAGCAACGCGTCCGGACAGGTTCATGCCTTCACGTACGACGCCCGTGGAAACACCATCGTCAAGGATACAAAGTCGCTGACGTTCGACGACGCCAACAGGCTCGTAGCGACAGCGGCAAATGGCGGGACTTATCTGTACGACGCAGCGGGACGTCGCGTGGAAAAAAAGACCCCCTCCGCCACGACCTACTACGCCTACAACAGCGCCGGTCAGCTGATGTTCGAGTACGACAACGCATCGACCAATGGTACGAACTACGTCTATCTCGGCAAGAAGCTCATCGCGAGCGCCAAAGCGACCAATTCGGTCGTTATCGGCGCCATCGACCGGTTCGTTGACGGGGCCAGCGCGTCGCTTGGCGGATGGACGTGCTCGACCGGCTTGCCGACCTCGCTCGACGTCCGGCTCTACGCCGGCGGCCCAGCTGGGACCGGCACCGCTGTGGGCGTGTACCACGCCAACCTGGCCAGTGAGGCGGCCCTGCAGTCGCAATGCCACTCGACGGGCAGTGCGTACCGTTTCAACATCACTTTTGCCGAGGCAGACCGCATTGCCCACGCTGGCAAGCCCCTGTAC
>Ga0247742_10001659_pt1 | contig 15142 bp, 14 predicted proteins | sample UWRJL208509C2_FD_180944 | JGI IMG/M metagenome (GOLD analysis project Ga0247742, IMG submission 180944) | Plant litter microbial communities from Arlington Agricultural Research Station in Wisconsin, United States - UWRJ-L208-509C-2 | ecosystem: Environmental > Terrestrial > Plant litter >...
ACGTTTTCCAGCGTGCTGAAGACGATGTGATCGACACCCGCCTCCATAGCGGCGTCTGCCAGATCCCTGCCGATATCGAACTCGTAGGTAGCTGGAGGGGCGACGACTGGGGTCATCAGGAAGGCGCCCTGCGCTCCCCGAAACGCTTTCACAAAATCGCTCCTGTGGTTGATCGCAAGCGGCACGGCGATGAGCTCAGCGCCCTGCTCGGCCAGCTTGAGGGCCTCTGGCGAGTCTGTACGACTTGTCAGCGCGCGAACGTGATACCGTCCACTCCCCAACAACGACTCCGTCACGCTTCGGCCCTGCTTGCTCAGGCTGCCTGCGACGACAATAGTAGGCTTTGCGTCAGTTGACATGCGGATCTCCGAATTTGCGGGGCAGCCCGAAATGGCCGCTTCCCTGGAGATAAATCGCAGTCGATAAGCCATATGTGAAATCGATTGATTTATGCGCTACTATCCAGCGCATGGATACGAAGCGCATCGATCTCAACCTCCTCATCAGTCTCGAAGCTCTGCTAGTCGAACGCAACGTGACGAGGGCCGCCGCCCGCCTGCATATGAGCCAGCCGGCGCTCAGCGCCCAACTGAACCGCCTTCGCGATCTGTTCAAGGATCCCCTGCTCGTGCCGGCGCACCGCGGCATGGTGCCCACTGCCAAGGCCCTGGAGCTGATCGGACCGCTCAGAGCTTCACTGGATCAGCTCCGCGGAACCCTCCAGGGCCACGACAGCTTTTCCCCCGCGACAGCCAAGCTAACCATTTCGATCGCCTGCACCGACTACGTCGAGGCTGTGGTGGTAGCGCCCCTGATCGTGGCGCTGCGCGACAAGGCGCCCGACATCCGGCTTGCCGTGCATCGGCTTGCACCAGCCAGATTAGGGCAGCAACTGGCGGATGGTGATATCGATCTGGCCATCGCCACACCAGATGCCGGGCAGGCTCACCTGCGTACCGGGCACCTGTTCGAGGAAAGCTATATTCTCATCGGTCGCCCTGGCCACCCGCGGATAGAGGAAGGGGCAACGGCCTCGGGCTTCGCTAGACTTGAACAGGTCATCGTCTCTCCTTCAGGCGGTGGTTTCTCGACGCCGGTCGATGCCACTCTGGAGGCGCTCGGCCACTCCCGCACCATTGTTGCGTCTGCCGCTTCTTTCCTCGTTGTTCCGAGCATCATAGCCAGCAGCGACCTCGTCGCCCTGGTGCCGCGACGCCTGATGCAGAGCCGTTTGGGAGAGGTCGCATGGATAGACGTTCCGTGGCTCCTGGAACGGTTCCAGGTGGAGCTCATATGGCATGAGCGCACCCACGGGCATCAGGGCCAGCAATGGATCCGCGAGCAAGTCCACGATCTCGTGGCCGCCACGTAGTCGATTGCCAACGATTAGGGCAGAAACTGAGCAGGTGGCGGTGACCTCACCGACTACCTGCCCGAGGTCCTCTATCCCTACAGCCGCATCCAGCCGCCATCGACGACAAGCGTCTGCCCGGTGACAAACCGAGCGTCGTCGCTGGTCAGGAACGCGACCGGTCCGGCGATATCTGCGGGCGTGCCGAGCCGCTTGATCGCCTGCTGCATGTAGACCTGGGCTTTCTGCTCGTTCGGCATACCGCTTGCGCCTTCCGTATCGGTGATGCCGGGGTGAACGGCATTGACGATAATATTGTCGGCGGCGAGTTCATTGGCGAGCGCACGGACCAAGCCGATCACGCCCATTTTCGACGCCATGTAATGCGAAAAGCCCATACCGGGCGGCGTCACCATGCCGACGGCATCCGAGCCGATTGCGACGATGGCGCCGCCGCCAGCTTTACGCATCAGCGGAACGATCGCACGTGCCCCCAAAAGATGCGCATCGAGACTGACCGACATCACGCGTCTCCACTCGTCAGAGGTCATTTCAGCCAGCGTCGCCATCGGATAGATCCCGGCGGCATGGACCAGGATGTCGGCACGGCCAAACGCGCTTTCGACCTCCGAGGCAACAGTCTTCCAGTCGTCTTCGCTGGCCACATCGGCTGCGATGGCGATAGTACCATTGCCGAGCGCAACGGCCGCATCGGAAGCCTTTTGCCGGTTGACGAGGACAACTGTGGCACCGCGTTCCGCGAGCAGCTTCGCCACCCCGTAGCCGATGCCCTGTTTGCCGCCGGTGACGATGGCGATTTTTCCGTCGTGGGTGTTCATCTCGTTTACTCCTTGGTTCGTTGAGGTTTGGCGAGCGCGCGCAGTCGCGGCTCCCCGATTTCAGACAACATGTCGAGCTGATGGGGTGACCAGCCGAGCGCCTTGCGCGTTTGCGCATCCCGCACCCGGCTCGATACACTCATGATCAGGGCGCCGAATTCGCCCCATATTTCTGTGGCCTCGGACAGGGTTACGCTGCGCGTCTCGCAGCCGAGATCGCGGGCAACTGCCTCGGCGATCCAGCGATTGGGAATTTCACCTGCAGCGGCGTGATAGAGGGCACCCCCCTCCCCTTTTACGACGGCGAGCTCGAACAACCGGCCAATGTCGGCGACATGCACGTTCGAATAGGTGGCAAGCCCACTGCCGACGTAGCAGGCAGCACCGACGGCCGAGACCGACCGATAGACCATCGAGACATGGCCGCGATCGTCTGGCCCCCAGATCAGCGGCGGACGAATGACCATCCCGCGAATGCCTTGCGATGAGGCACCGCGGACCAATCTCTCGGCTTCTATCCGCGCTACGGCCAAAGGCTCGGGTTCGAACGGATCGTCTTCGGCAAAACTCTCTGCGCTCCAGGCCCCTTCTGTCCGCTGGCACAGAACGCCTGAGCCTGAGAGGAACAGCAGCGTCTTGCCACTCCATTCCGGTGCGGCCAGAAGGGCCTTCATCGCTTCAAGCTCGACCGGTGGAGGAACCTGTGCGGCGAACACAATGATATCGGCTTGCCGCGCAAACCCTGTCGTCGCCAGGAGCTGCTGATCAAGATCCGCGTGACATGGGGTTATTCCTTGGGCGGTCAAGCGCTGAGCTGCGTCGGCGCTTCGTGCCAGTCCTGTCACATCATAGCCCTGCGACACGAACTGCCGAGCAATGGCCCCGCCGACAAAGCCCGTTGCACCAATCACAAAAACTCTTTGCCGCATTCGATGATCTCCTTGTTCAGTGGAGATAATGATTGCTGATCGAACGCTGTAGCCTATATTATTCGATACCAACCATCTGAAAGACAGATACATGCTTGACGGAGTGTCACTCGATCACCTACGCACTTTCGTTGCCGCTGCTGACAGTGGAAGCTTCTCCGCTGCGGGCAGAAGCTTGGGGCGGGCGCAGTCCGTCGTCAGCCAGACGATTGCCAATCTCGAGGCACAGTTGGGTGTCCGACTATTTGAGCGGATCGGCCGCTATCCGGAATTAACCTTGCATGGGATCAGCTTGCTGGTGGATGCTCGCCGCGTGGTGAGCGACGCAGAGAGCCTGAAGGCAAAAGCGAAGAGCTTTTCGGCGGGCCTCGAGCCAGAGCTGTCGATCGTCGTCGACGTGATGTTTCCACAAGGGTGCCTCTCGGATGCTCTCTCGCAATTCAAGATCGAGTTTCCACAAACGCCTCTGAGGCTGCATGTCGAAGCCCTCGGCGCCGTCGCGCAGATGGTGCTTGATGGCGGCTGTAGCATTGGGATCACCGGCACGCTCCCGTTCAATCCCCCGGGCATCACCGCCGAGAGCCTCTTCAGCGAAAGAATTGTCACGGTCGTCGCACCCTCCTCTCCCCTTGCCGTGGCAAAAGGACCGGTGAAACTCCGCGACGTGCAGGAGGAAACCCAACTTGTGCTCAGCGACCGCTCGTCTCTCACGAAGGGTGTCGATTACGGCGTCCAGGGCAAGAATATATGGCGGCTGGCTGACCTTGGCGCCAAGCATGCGTTTCTTCGCGCAGGATTAGGTTGGGGTCACATGCCGATGTGGTTGGTATCGGACGACATCGCCTGCGGTCGCCTCGTCCGGATCGAACTTGAAGGTCCCGCCGCTGGCATCATGCCCTTCCAGGCGGTTTACCGGACCGGTTCGCTGCCAGGCCCAGCCGGCCGATGGCTGATTGGCCGGTTTTGTGCAAGCGTAGGCCGAATGGACTTGTGATGGGCCAACACTCGCGGCGTTGTCCGGCCATATTCGATCAGCCTGATATCAATGCCGGAGGCACGACTTCGCGCGGCATATCCATCCCTTGTTCGTGAAGATAGATCGCAAGGTCGAGCGAACTGTCGGCGACGTCGAAATGCGTCACCAGTCCATCCTTCAGCCGCAGAAGGAAATTCTCGACCGACGTTCCGTCCTTGCCTGTCGGCACGATGCCAAAAAACGGCGCGCCGTCGTGCTTCCAGTGCAGGTTCACCGTCAACAACGCCCGGTCGCCCGCAACGTAATGGTCGATCAGGTCGATGCGAGGCCGGAATGAGGAGATGAAGGCGTTAAGCCAACCCTTTAGCGCGTCACGCCCCACGATGCCTCGGCCGGCCGGACTGTTGATCAGGACGTCGGGATGAATGACGGCGTCCAAACGGTCGAGCTGATTGAGGGCGAAGGCGTGGTATATTTCCAGCGTCGGGCTGGCTTCGATGTTAGATGCAGGCATTGTGTACTGCTCCGTTTGCGTTGGTGATATCTACGAGGCGACACCGAGCTACCGGCCGTTCGCCACGTGCACCGCCGGTCTGACGTCAAAAGGTGAGACCGATCGAGGCGAAGAACGTGTCCATGCGATCATCGAGATCGCGTTTGGATTCGGCCCACGCAGGAACCGTATCCAGGAGCCGTTGCTGCCACGCCAAGACGTTCGGAAATTCGCCAAGAGGTGGTTTGGATCGGTGGATCTGCGAGAACGGCGCGGCGATATCGATATCGGCTAGCGTCAATTCATCACCGACGATGAACTGACGGTCGGCCAGATGAGCGTCCAGAACCCCGGCCGCATCGCGGATTTTCCTGAGTGTCAGTTCAACAACCGCTTCGTTTACAGGTTTCCCCATGGCGCGAGCAGCCACACGCTCATCGAACAGGAGCGTCGCGAAAATGCGCCACTGCTCACCCGACCAGAACATCCATTGAAGGACTTCATAACGTTCCCCGGAAGACTTGCCCAAGAGGGGGGAATGGACTTTTTCAGCAAGGTAGATGTTGATCGCCGAGGATTCCCAGATGATCGTGTCGCCCTCCCGGAGGACTGGCGTCAGGCCGTGCGGATTGAGCTTCAGGAACTCCGGCGTATGGCTTTCGCCCTTGAACAGATCGACATTCATATGCTCGTAATCGACGCCCATGATCTTTGCCGCAGTAGCGACGCGTCGGAAGCTGCCGGAGCCCAGATCGCCATAGATCTTGATTGACATGGTATTCTCCTAATTCGTTCGCCGCTTCATGAGCAGCGCACGCACTAGGTAATTCAGTCCGGCCAGGCCGATTAGCCGGGGTCGGCGAATAAGATTTATTCTCGTTTGGATTTCATGCGATGCCGAATTTCGTCGCGTTCACCTGGTCCTCAATGAACTCCACGAAGGCTCTGACCTTCGCGCTCGTGCGTCGCCCGGCGGGCATCACCGCCCACAAATCGAGATCTGGTAAGCTCCAGTCTTTGAGAACCTCCCGCACAATCCCGCTGTCCAACTCGGCTTCGAACATCCACTCCGTAGCGACAGAGAGCCCGGCGCCTGAGAGAACGGCGGCCCGGACCCCTTCCGTCACATTGATCCGCAACTTAGGCCTGATGGAAACCCGTCTGGTTCCCTGCGCTCCTTTGAACGTGAAATGGTCTCCGCCTTCGCCCTGGGAAAGAACGATGGTCGAATGATCGGCGAGCTCTTCCGGTATTTGCGGCGCCGGATGATCCGCGAGATAGGACGCCGCGGCGACAACGATGCGTCTGCAGCGTCCGATCCGTTTCGCGACAAGACCGGAATCATCGAGTTGACCCATGCGAAGCGCAACATCGATACCCTGTTCGATCAGGCCGACGTTTCGATCATCGAGATGGAGCGAGATATCGATTCCCGGATGCGCGTTGAGAAACAGGGGCAGTTTCGGAATGACGTATTGGCACATGAACGTAAGTGTCCCGCTGATGCGGATTTGCCCCGAAAAGATTTGCGATTTGGCACCGACGGAAGATAGAGCGGCCTCGGCGTCTTCGACGACTTTGATCGCATGTTCATAAAATGTCCTGCCCTGCTCTGTCGGCGTGAGCTGCCGTGTCGATCGAAGGAACAAAGACACGCCAAGTTCTTGCTCAAGATGAGCGATCGCCTTGGACACAGTCGATTGTCCTACGTCGAATGATTTGGCGGCGCTGCTGAACGAGTTCGTATCGTAGACGCGAACGAAATAGCGCATCGAAGTAAAAAGATCCAAGTCCTGACTCCCGCGAGATTCCGCTATTCGTCGGCGCCTTCAAAGTTCCCCCGGTTCCCGGGCATCTCGGCAAGATAGGAGTGGCACGTACTCATCGCTAGTCGATGTTGGCAAGTGCGGCGCAGCAAGCCATTGACGTGAAACGCTCCTAAAGAGCCAGAACATCCATGAAAACGAAAGTTGCCAGCCGGAAACTCGGCAAGAAAACGTTTTATTTCATAGAGATAAGGTGGTTTCTGTCGCCGGCTTTCTACGTCAACCGGCCTGGCGAACCGGCGAGGCATTCGCCCTGACCTGAGCGAATAGCATCGGTCCAAGTGAAAACTCACCTCGCCGCGCCTTCCCGGTCAAGTCTCGTATATATCCTCCCGCCGAGTTGATGTGATTTGCCCGCTCAAGAATGCAAGCGATAGCGATTGCCGCCCCCGCCTGCCCCATTGTCTCGCACGCCTCCTCATACGCTGATGGGCTAACGCCGAGCATAGATCGAACGGTAACGGCGGCAGTCATCATTTCGCGCCAGCTGCCTATGGTTCCACCCGGCCCGAACGGAACAATCTCAGGGCAGGCGCGCAGCACCAGCGATAACGGGAACACCTCCTGCTCGCCTTTCCGCCCTATCAACTTTTTGGTCTCAGACTTTCCGCCCTGCTTCTGTTCGAAGCTAGGTTCAAGTTCACTACAGGAGTCGGTATTTGAATTCTGTATGTGCTGCCCAAATGCGATGTCATTGCCATCGGTTTTTTTGGTTTCTTCCTGCGTTTCCAGCATTCTGGAGACTTCTTCGTGCAGCAGGTGCATCTCGTCGAGGCTGGCAGCGATGTCGTTCAATGTCGGACGCCGCACAAACCGTCGTACGATGTCGATGAAGCATGCCTCAGCTGCCGTCCAATCACCTGGCAGGTTCTCTTCCATACCAACGGTTATTAGCTTTCTCACATCTCTGCGCACGATCGTGAGGCGGTCCTTCATGACGCGGAATCGTCGCTGTTCGGCTGCGACCTCCTGCGCAAGGGCTGCGAACTCGCTGGCGCGAGCGAGAAGGGGGGCAAGGCTGAAGCCATAGGCGTCCTCGATGTCGCCTTCGCCTGACTTTCGAGCGTACCGTTTGCCGTTTGGGCTATCCTTGCGGATGATGATGCCAGCTTCGACTAGCGACCCTAGGCACTTTCGCAGAGTCGTACCGGCGATGCCGTTCGCGCGGGCTGACAGCTGAACATTCGATGGAAACACGATTAAGTTTTTATCGCTGCTGAGTTCCGAGGCAGGGAAAAATGACAGAAGTGCATTCAAGACCGCCAGTGCCCGATCCTGGAGACCTAGTCGCGTACGTGCGTTCCCGACGTCGCGGAAGACGCGCCATTTGTCGACCGCCGTTGGCGTGTCCACCTTCTTCGTCTCGAACTGGCGCTTCACTAGGGCAAGCGTCATCGGTCGCCGCCCGAAGGGCGTCGTTATATAACCCGTTTCCATGTCTTTCACCTTTCACAAGGCAAAGAAAAGGCTACGCCGGTATGGCGTTGACTCTTGACTGTGATTCCGGGAAGTGCGATTCTCTAAGCGACCAAACTGAGAGAGGCCTTCTGGAACCGTGTTTCGGAGGGCTTTTTCTTTGCGCTATCGTTCCTTTCCTCGTTCGATTTACCTACTTCTTCGTCTTCTTGAACGAAGCGTAGATTTCTGGGAGAACCGACATCAGGTAGTCGCCAAACTCCGGCGCCGCCTTTTTGTCTATCATCAAAGTGAGCGTCCGTTTGTCCTGACGAAATCTTGCGGCTTTAACACCGTCGTCGGCTTGCCAAATGTCAGCCTGAGCCTTTTCTTTCTTCACCTTCTTGGGTGCGACCGCTGCGAACACGCGAGCGAAGCGCTCGTCCGACGTCAGCGATTTAACAGCGGCTTCTGACAGCAACCCGCGGGCCTTTTCAACTGCACCCTCGCTCTCCAGACGCGTCGCCAGCTCATACCAACGGTCTCGACCCGTTCTCGGCGCAGCGCCGATTGCCCGGATCACATCCGCTGGCAATTGCGTTGCCGCTTGGATAAGGCGAGAGAGATTGCTTTTATCAACGGCAAGCGCAGCCATGATGACCGTGCGTTGAATGCCATTGGCCTCGAGCTCGGCGGCATACAAGGCTCGTTCGATGAACGAGAGATCCTGACGCGCGCTGTTTTCTTGCCCTTGGGCTAGCACTAACTCGTCATCGGATAAATTCCGAATCGCGGCCTTGATCTGGAGCCCTGCAGCTTTGACCGCGCGCAAGCGCCTCCGGCCATATGCAATCTGATAGCGCCCCTCGATCGAAGGGTGCGGCCGGACGAGAATCGGAACTTGCTGCCCGTGCTCACGGATATTGCGAGCGAATTCTTCAAACTGTTCGCCATCTTCATCAAGGCGGTCGGTCACAGATGGCGCGTCAATCAGATCTGGATCAAGCTCAGCTAACGATTGAGACTTTAAGAGCTCAATCGACCGTGAAACGGCACCAATTGCTCCACGCGGCGCATACTGGGGCGTGGGACTGTCGAGACCTTCAGAACTCTTAGAGTTTCCGGCTGACAACTTTTGTGGCGCAAGGTCTGAAAGAAGATGTTTTCTAGCCATTTGCCGCTCCTCTTTCGCCAGCGTCGAACGCGAACTCACTCGGCGTTCTCAGATGAAATTTCCAAAAGTTTCCGGCTGGCAACTTTACCGCTGAAAGGTGACCGTGAGGGTGAGTTTTGGGCATTACTTTCTCCCCCACGAGGCCTGGATGAGTTGCTCGATTTCCTTGTTGACGTGGTCGAGGGACTCCATCGCGCGGTCATAGGTCGCCCGTGTAAACTGATCGCGACTGACCTCGTAAAGCGTCTGCTTGGTGATGCCGGCATCCGATATCGCCGTGCTCTTCAGCATCGGGTGATTCAGAACATGATCGCCGAACATTGTTCGCATGAACGACACCATCTGGTTCTGCGGACCGTCGCCCGGCTCGTAGCGCGTTACGAGGTAGCGCATCCAGTCGTAGTTCATGCTTCCACCGGCATCCGCGACAACAGTGAGTAGTTCGGACGTCATCAAAAGAAACTGGCACATCGACATGACGTCAAGCATTTGCGGATGAACGGTAACGAGCACCGCCGTGGCAGCACAGAGCGCCGAGATTGTCAGAAAGCCCAGCTGGGGAGGGCAGTCCACGACGACGACGTCATAATCGTCCGCCACTGAGGCGATCGCGTCATCCATGCGCGTGAAAAAGATGTTCTTGCGATCGTTCGAGCCAAGCACCTTCGCGGTGTCGTGCTCAAATTCCATGAGCTCGAGATTGCCAGGAACCAGGTCGAGGTTCGTAAAATAAGTCTTCTTAATCACGTCCTTTAGCGGCCGGCGTTCGTCATCGTATCGAACGGCACCGTAAAGGGTCTCGTTGTCCTTAACGTCAAATTCTGGTTGAAAGCCGTGAAGTGCGGACATACTCGCCTGCGGGTCGAGATCGATAGCCAGCACCCGATAGCCGTTGAGCGCGAGATATTGCGCGAGGTGAGCCGCCGTGGTCGTCTTGCCAGATCCGCCTTTGAAGTTGACAGCGGTGATGACCTGCAAATGCTCCCGCCCGCTACGCCTCGGTGAGTAACGGCGATCGCCCTTGCCGTTCTCGTCCAAATACTCGCGAAGAGCCTGAATCATCTCCACAGAGTACGAGCGACGACCATTGGCCCCTACGTCGGGTTGGGGGCCTTTGCCTTCGAGTGAGAGATGGCGAAGATATCCGTCATTGACGCCGATGAGCTTAGCAGCTTCCGTCGACGAGAAGGACCTCAGCGTTTTGCGCGCTTCCGGCGGGTAAAGCTTGATGCGATGTTCGTGCAGTGCGCCGGACAGATCTCGCGCATGTGCTGCTATCAGTTTATGGATAGCCTTCTGAAGCTTGGCGGGATTCTCCACGACGTCCTCTCGTACACACGGTAATTTTCGTAAACACAGTGATTTACCGTGGATAGGACACCCGATTCCACGGTGCTTTGCAAGATATTTAAAGTTAACAGACCATTAACAGCGCAGACGAAAGACGCTTGCAGAAAAAAGCTTTTTACAACATTTTCTGATAGTTAAGGGTCGAAGCAGGTATGTTTGTTCGTGCTTTGATCTACTGTGAATCCTACAACGCCCGCGCGACGCGCCGTTGTCAAATCCGCTTCTATCACGCTCTGGGCTATGGGTAAGAACCGCGACTCACCTCGGAGAGTTTGTAGGATTCTACAACTGCCCCTCGATTCCATTCTGTGCTGATTTCGCCGCCACAAACAATGACGGAGAAAATCATGCAGGTTCTCGCGTTCTCACTGCCTCGGACAATTCAACAGGCCCATCTTCTCAACCTTCACCATCAGCTACGTGCGCGGGTCTTTTCCGACCGCATGGGTTGGGAGGTCGACGTAACGGAAGGGTGCGAGGCCGATAGTTTCGACACGCTCCGTCCAACCTATGTGCTCGCCGTCGCAGAAAGCGGCGCGTTAGCGGGATGCGCGCGGCTTCTGCCTGCGCTTGGCCCCACAATGGTTTCCGAAGTTTTTCCGTCGCTTCTGCCCGATGGTCATCTTCGTGCCCATGCCGCGATGATCGAAAGTTCTCGGTTCTGCGTCGACACGGCGCTCGCGGAGGGGAGAGAGGACGGTTCCATCCATGAGGCGACGCTGACCATGTTCGCGGGCATCATCGAATGGTGCATTGCGAATAGCTACACCGAGATTGTCACTGTGACGGATCTTCGATTCGAAAGGATCCTCGCTCGCGTCGGATGGCCGCTCCAGCGTTTGGGCGAGCCAAAGAAGATCGGCGTGACGATGGCGGTCGCTGGCACACTTCCCGCCGACGCCGACACGTTCCTTAAGCTGCGTCCCAACAACTACCGTTCTGAGCTCACCGCTCTCAGCCAGGTAGCTTAAGGAGATATCCGTGAACCAGCTTCGCTCTCATCCACGGCTTGTTCGCAAACTTCAGGAGGCGCTCGGCGATCAGCTTTGCGTCGCCCTGGACGACGCGACTGTCGTGGAAATCATGCTTAATCCGGACGGAAAGCTCTTCATCGAAAGACTCGGCCACGGCGTTGCGCCGGCCGGCGAGATGTCGTCTGCCGCCGCGGAGATGGTGATCGGCACCGTCGCGCACGCACTTCAGTCCGAAGTGGACACGGAGCAGCCGATCATCTCCGGCGAGTTGCCCATTGGTAGCCACCGTTTCGAGGGACTGTTGCCCCCCGTCGTCGCCAAGCCTGCTTTCACGATCCGGCGCCGGGCATCACGCCTCATTCCGCTCGAAGACTATGTTCGCACCGGCGTGATGACAGAATACCAGGCCTCCACGATCCGCAGTGCCATTTCCGCGAGGCTCAACATCATCATTTCCGGGGGCACCGGTTCGGGGAAGACGACACTTGCGAACGCTGTGATCAACGAGATCGTCAAGTCCACGCCTGAGGATCGTCTCGTCATTCTTGAGGATACCGCGGAAATCCAATGCGCGGCTGAAAACGCCGTTCTTCTGCATACCAGCGATACGATCGACATGGCGCGGTTGCTTAAGAGCACCATGCGGCTGCGTCCGGACAGAATTGTCGTCGGCGAGGTTCGCGACGGCGCAGCCCTGACGCTCCTTAAAGCCTGGAACACCGGTCATCCGGGGGGTGTCGCGACCATTCATTCGAACACCGCCATGTCAGCGCTTCGCCGTCTTGAACAGCTGACCGCTGAGGCAAGCCAGCAGCCGATGCACGAGGTCATCGGCGAAGCGGTCGACCTGATCATCTCGATCGAGCGGACGCCGCGCGGGCGAATTGTTCGCGACATCATCCAAGTCGAGCGGTTCATCAACGGAAGATACGAGATCGAATCCGATCAACTCACCGAAGAACAGGAGGCTCGCCATGTCGCGTAGCAGGCCATTCATCGCCATCATGCTTCTGGCAGCACCCATCGTTCTTGCCTCTGTCTCGCCGGCGCTCGCCAGCTCCGGGGGCGGCGGCCTTCCATGGGAAGGTCCGTTGCAGCAGATTCAGCAGTCGATCACAGGCCCTGTCGCGGGTGCGATCGCCCTTGCAGCTGTGGCGATCGCGGGCGGCATGCTCATCTTCGGCGGTGAGCTGAACGACTTCGCACGGCGCCTTGTCTACGTCGTCCTCGTCGCCGGTATCCTACTCGGCGCCACCAACATCGTCGGTTTGTTCGGTGCGACCGGTGCGTCGATCGGCCTAGTCGACGGGCCAGCCACATCAATCGGTCCAGATAGGGGAGGGGAGAGACATCATGGCTGAGTCTCTGTCCGGCTTACGGCGTAACCGCATCCATCGCGCGCTGTCTCGCCCAAATCTGCTGATGGGTGCCGACCGGGAACTGGTGCTGATCACTGGCCTTGCCGCCGTGATCCTGATCTTCGTCGTTCTCACAGTTTATTCGGCACTCTTCGGCATTGCGATTTGGACCGTGATCGTTGGGGCGCTGAGGATGATGGCCAAGTCCGACCCGCTCATGCGGCAAGTCTATATCAGGCACATTTCCTACAAGCCCACCTACAAGGCGACCACTTCGCCCTGGCGCCGGTATTGATGAGGAGGTCATGGTAGCTCTCAAACGCTTCCGGGTGACCGGCCCCTCGTTCGCCGATCTCGTCCCTTATGCCGGCCTCGTCGACAATGGTGTCCTCCTCCTGAAGGACGGGAGCCTGATGGCCGGATGGTACTTTGCGGGGCCAGATTCCGAAAGCGCGACCGACCTTGAGCGCAACGAGCTGTCGAGGCAGATCAATGCGGTGCTGTCGCGGCTTGGAAGCGGGTGGATGATCCAGGTCGAGGCCATCCGCATTCCGACGGTTGACTATCCCTCGGAAGACCGTTGCTACTTCCCTGACCCGGTGACCCGTGCAATCGACGCAGAGCGACGGGCGCATTTCGAGCGCGAGCAGGGACACTTCGAGAGCAAGCATGCGCTCATCCTGAGCTACCGGCCGCTCGAGTCCAAGAGAACCTCTTTGAGCAAATATATCTATTCCGATGAAGAGAGCCGGAAAAAGTCCTATGCGGACACGGTGCTCTTCGTGTTCAAGAGCGCAATACGAGAGCTTGAGCAGTATTTTGCCAATACCCTTTCGATCCGGCGAATGGAAACCCGTGAAACGGTCGAGAGGGGAGGGGAGAGGGTTGCTCGCTACGACGAGCTCCTACAGTTTGCCCGATTCTGCATCGCTGGCGAGAGCCATCCGATCCGGCTCCCTGACGTTCCCATGTATCTCGACTGGATCGCCACTGCTGAGCTTGAACACGGACTGACGCCAAAGATTGAGAGCCGCTTTCTTGGCGTCGTCGCGGTTGACGGCCTGCCTGCCGAAAGCTGGCCGGGTATCCTGAACAGCCTCGATCTGATGCCGCTGACCTATCGGTGGTCATCGCGCTTCATCTTTCTCGATGCCGAGGAAGCCCGACAAAAGCTCGAACGCACGCGGAAGAAATGGCAGCAGAAGGTCCGGCCGTTCTTCGACCAGATCTTCCAGACACAAAGCCGATCGGTCGATCAAGACGCTATGACCATGGTCGCTGAAACCGAGGATGCCATAGCGCAGGCCTCATCGAAGCTTGTCGCCTATGGCTATTACACGCCCGTCGTCGTGTTATTCGATAGCGATCGCGAAGTACTGCAGGAGAAGGCTGAAGCGATCCGGCGACTGATCCAGGCTGAAGGCTTCGGGGCGCGCATCGAAACGCTCAACGCGACTGACGCCTATCTCGGTAGCCTGCCAGGCAACTGGTATTGCAACATCCGTGAGCCGTTGATCAACACCAACAATCTCGCCGACTTGATCCCGCTGAACTCGGTCTGGTCGGGAAGCCCAATATCCCCATGCCCGTTCTACCCGGCTAATTCTCCGCCCCTGATGCAGGTTGCAACTGGTTCAACAGCATTTCGTCTCAATCTGCATGTCGATGATGTCGGACACACGTTGATCTTCGGTCCGACCGGTTCGGGCAAGTCGACGCTTCTGGCTCTGATCGCCGCGCAGTTTCGCCGGTACGAGAATGCGCAGATCTTCGCGTTCGATAAAGGCAGTTCACTTCTTCCCCTGACGCTCGCCGCCGGCGGTGATCATTATGAGATCGGCGACGATGCGGAAGAGGGGAGGGCGCTGGCCTTCTGCCCATTGTCTGACCTTAAGACTGATGCCGACCGGGCTTGGGCGACGGAATGGATCGAGATGCTGGTTGGTTTGCAGGGCGTCAACATCACTCCCGATCATCGCAACGCTATCTCTCGGCAGATTGGTCTGATGGCTAGCGCGTCTGGCCGCTCACTGTCCGATTTCGTCAGCGGCGTACAGCTGCGCGAGATCAAGGACGCGCTGCATCACTATACCGTCGATGGGCCGATGGGACAGCTCCTCGACGCGGAAGAGGATGGCCTGACGCTTGGTGCCTTTCAGACCTTCGAGATCGAGCAGTTGATGAACATGGGCGAGCGCAACCTGGTGCCCGTGCTGACCTACCTGTTCCGCAGGATTGAGAAACGCCTGGACGGCTCCCCAAGTCTGATTGTGCTCGATGAGGCCTGGCTCATGCTCGGCCACCCTGTATTCCGCGACAAGATTCGTGAATGGCTGAAGGTACTGCGCAAGGCAAACTGCGCTGTCGTCCTTGCGACCCAATCGATCTCGGACGCCGAGCGGTCCGGGATTATCGACGTCCTGAAGGAATCCTGCCCGACCAAGATTTGCCTTCCGAATGGCGCCGCTCGCGAGTCG
>Ga0247742_10001662_pt1 | contig 15137 bp, 19 predicted proteins | sample UWRJL208509C2_FD_180944 | JGI IMG/M metagenome (GOLD analysis project Ga0247742, IMG submission 180944) | Plant litter microbial communities from Arlington Agricultural Research Station in Wisconsin, United States - UWRJ-L208-509C-2 | ecosystem: Environmental > Terrestrial > Plant litter >...
CCCCCCATTTTAAACTCAGATGTACCAGTCGGAGAACACAAGGTCCTCCTTGTTTCTGAAGCTGCAAGCTGACGTACTCCCGACTGGTCACGAGTCTAGGAGCCACCGTTTACATAGTATGTGTTCTTCGGGAACCAAGACTTGCTTCTCTCCGACCCAGCTCTGACCATATCTGGAGACAGCATAGGCTATCTAAATATCAAGGTCTTCCATCCGTGGGTCTCAGTACGAATCGAGGAGCACGACACGATGTAGCCTCGAATGCCTTCGGTGAGATGTAACCAGACGACAACCATGCTTTATTTCGTTCGCCCAGGTGACTCCCCTCCTTCCCACTCTTCAATATTTGACGCTTATTATTCGTATTGCATAGGACGTGGATTGCCTATACGGCATTACTAGGCTCCCCTAGCAGGCAGAGCTGCTCAGAAGACGATCGGTATTTCTCGTACGTACCCATTATCTCTTCACTTTTGCCTGACTGACCTCCATCACAGATGGGGTGTTGGAGCCTTCTGATGGCTTGTATGCGGACTCGTTTATCACGCCCAGTATGAAAGACTCTGAAATGTGACCGACTTTAGCACCAAGAATTCAAGACGCGTATATGCCACTACCCACCCGTCGCAGATATGTTCAGGTAACATGCCTCTTTTCCCGCCCCTCGACATTTGAAGCTTATCACCGTCACTGCGTAGGGCGCCGACTGCTACAATTGTACACTTATGTATAAGGCTTTCATTGGGAGGCATAGCTGTTCAGACGACGATCAGTACTTCTCGTTCGTACCCTTAATCTCTTCCCTTTTGTATATGACTAACCCAATCATAGATGGGCTATTGGAGAGCGTTCTGACGGCTCGTATATGAGGACTGGTTTATCAGGCGCCAAACCTGAAAGACCCAGGAAGGTGTTCAAGCGCCGAGTCGTCATCTACCACCAAAGATAGCTCACCTATCGTGGCCATGGCTTTGTTACTTCCTCCGTATTCGGTAGTGTCGTCAATAACATTTTCGAGTCGTTGACGAACAAAATAGAAGTATTAGCGCCAGGAAAGCCATCTATGAGCTCAGCGTTTCTTTAAATTTTAGCCCTGGCAGGGCATAGCCGCTCAAGCGACGGTCAGTTGCATGAGAGGCTTACAACTTCTCATCCGACTCCGATCATGAGATCCATGACGCGGACGAGGCATACAAACTATGCAAACCAGTATCCGCTTTGCCCTGTTGGGGAGACTAATTCTCCAGGACAAAGGCTTCATTGAATACAGGTACGGTTATCACACTAGCATCGGATCTTACATGATTTTGTTCGTACCTTTGAAACAGCCTTGAAGACATGCATAACAAATGTAGATGGTTTAAAACAACCGTACCGTATAGGTACTGTCCCTTTCCGTAGGGAGGCAACGGTCTGGAGGACCGTGACATTTTTTTTTTGGGATCGGATTTGGCAACGGGCGGTTAGTGAGCTGTGACTGTTGCCTCAATAGGCAACTGCTGCACTCAAGGCTTTTGGGTGGCCGCGCAGCGAGTCGACAACAGAGAGGAGGATGTTTGTGCATATAATGACAACGGGAACCAATTCAGAATGGGCGAGAATTTGCCTGTTGAACACGAGGAGAGCTAGTGATAGAATTACAGTATTTTCAACCCAATTTTACGATACTACAGCTTGTATCTCACTTGGCAACAGACCCACCGTGAGCCGTGATGTCACGGGGGATAGGCAACGCAACGAAGAGCCTGTGAGCCGTGACCGTTGCCTCCATACGGAAAGGGACAGTATGGGAGAGGGAGAGGAATGGTACTTGAAAGTTGTAAACGTAAGTAGTATGTTGGGTAATCCTAGTCAAAGCGACAGCTATGAAGACTAAGTATACATTGCATTTGTGTAAGGCTGCTGCCTTCCTTGGGTCACGTTATTGCTTACTTACACGCCTACTTAAGGCGCGCACACACATACTTACAGATAGTTCTTCTTTTACTCCGACTACTAGCTTCTCTTAGACTACTGAACTCAGACGACGATCCACTTCTGATACGTGTGAGTTCTCCTGTTAGTGTTTTCCCGCCGTTATACGGCGGGCTTTTCAATTTGACACTATAATATCAGACAGAATACACCTTTATGAACATTGATTATCGACGAAGGAAACATGGAAACACGACCAGAAGAGGTAGGGATGAGGATGGTTATTTGACGAACAGCGGAAAATGGGAATGAGAATAGGAGTTTTAGAGCTTAAGAAACCAGAATCCGGTGAATCGTTTGAAGTCTTTTGGACTTCGTCTTTGGCATTGGCACCGCCGACGAAACCAACAACTGAGCGGAGTCAGTGACGACATGGTAAATAGGCGGAATAACGACAGGGATGGGTATAGAAGCCTCCAAAGGATCGGCAAGACGCGACTTGCTGTACACTTTGAAGTGTATGGACATGGGAGTCCGGACGAGAACCCAGGGCTGGATGTGGGAACGCTGGTACGAAGGTGCTGGGTATGGCACAGGGTATATAAATCACGACATTGACGGAACGGTACGCAAGAGTCCTACAGTCGCGAGAATGTTTGATTGAGTGTTCTATAGTAAGATGAGACGTACAATGTACGACATACCTTTATATAGTTATACTAGGTGGTAAACTCTTAACTCGGAGACTTGATAGTGGACAAGTTTAACATTGCTACCACCAAACCCCCAGCTGCATCCGACGTCCTTCCAATTGCTCATGACGAGTCTTGATGTCCAAACCAACATTCCCCTCGTCTGCGTCGTTGTCATCTGGTAAGTGGAAGTAGCACATCTTCGTTCAGAGCCTTTATCTAAAGAAGAAGACATTCGTACCGTCATTTCGGAGGCTTGGAGCTTGAATAGAAGTCCGAGACCATCTGAATTGTTGAGCCTTCTTGCCTTCTGTTGAGTGACTCGTTGCAGATGCAATTGCGCATGGATAGAAGAGGAGCAAGAATAAGGAGAGGGAGAGGAGCGCCGTAGTTGGCGCGAAAGAGACATGTGCACGATAGACCGCGTCATGGCAGTATATAACACTTGGCAACCAACAAATTCTGCGAGTTGGAGGAGGATGAAACACGACGAGTTCGGAGGGGTTCTGGATAACTCCAAATGAAAACCCGATTCCATTTTTGGTTTTCTGGCCATGGAAGTTCGAACACTCTGAAGGCTGGGCTGGCGAGAAAAATAGGATGTGTGGCCAAGCGAGGAGTCTTGGGCTAGAGCTGGAAAAAGGCTGCTATAGCCTATAGGTGAGGATCGTCAGTTTTGGTTTGAGTACAGAGGAAAAGGGAATATTTACTAACCTGCGGTTCAGGCTCAGGTTCTCGGGGGTCGATTATGGGAGCTCTGCTTTAACCACTAAGCACCAAGCATTGACCAGTGCCTCTGGCCGAAACTTCTGCCTCTTCTCCGCCATTTCTTGATCGTGTTGTCGATGGGTCGAAAGGCTGTCCTGCGTCGAACTGACTCAGCATAGAGGCCTCCAAGCGTCATCAACCGGACGATAAGCTGTAGCTTCTCCATCCGAGTCCAAATATAATGCGAGATGCCATGTCAATGCCCTCATTCAAGCTGTGTGTTTCACTTGTGGTTTCGGCGTTGACCTCGCTGACACTGGTGATCTCCATGAGGATAAGAATGAAAAAAGGATACCGTCGATAATCAATCAGTCAATGAAGAGGTGACAGTTTGAATGAGAAGAACTCTGACAAGGAATGCGGTCGTGAGAGGAAGGGGAGCCACAACTGCCAATGTCATGAATCCTAGATTGAGGTGGAGAGCGAGTTGAAGCCTTGAAGCTTTTGAAGACGGATGCGTCGTGGCTCGCGGCTTGCTATTTAATGGTGATGGCGAATGTTTCGTGTCACTGTCTCAAGTTGAAAGCAAGATCACGTGGATCGATCATTGCAGCTTGGGAATTTTGCGTGGCTGTGACATTACGTTAGGGTCTCGATCAGTCTGGATCACGTTGAGCCCAAATCGAGCTAATTAAACTTTAGACGCTCATAAAAGTCATATTAAAACCTAAAAACCAAGTACCTGCGCCTCAGGCCCACTGCCACAAACCATGTGGAGATCTCCGAATATGAACGCCAAGCCACGTGGTTGGTGGCAAAGGGGTTTATTTGATAGTCATGTCGACATGTTACACGTCAACAACCCATCCCATCTCAATTCCAGCTCTACAAAAAGGCATTCAACCCGATACACCTTGCCCTTCGTCGCTCAGCGAAACTATGTCTGCGCAATTCAAGAGGGATTCTGGCGTCATAATCTTGTGAGTTATCACTCAATCATGACTTGCTGGAGGCTTACATACGTTCGAAGGGTGATGGGGCAGGCAGGAGCTGGGAAGGGCCATGTAGGTCTCGACTGTCGTCGTGCCCGACTTTCACTTTCTCAGACTTATTCTTAGTTCATCAATATTGCTGCTGGAGAGGAAATCGCTCCTGTCAACCACAGTACGATTTCCGGTGACCTCACTATCAGGTCATTTGAACTGGAGCACCTAGAATCTGGGCGCTCCCTGGTTCTCGTTGATACCCCAGGCTTCGACCACTCCTCTGCACCAGACCACGATGTACTGCACATTATTATCGACTGGATGAAACATTCGTCAGCCCCATTCTCTCAATCCGTGTCGAGCCTGCTGACCTTGCAACCAACAGGTGCTCTGCGGACGCGCAATTTGGAGGCATCATCTACCTGCAAGATATCACTCAACGAAGGACTAAGTTAGGACCCATGGATTTCTTGGCTAGGCATGGAATTGCCTCTCGCGTTGTCCTGACGACCTCAAAATGGGACGCAGTGGAGGCAGATCCGACCCCTTCAGCCGCTGCCAATGCCAATGATCGTGAAGATGAATTCATTACAAGCTCTTGGAAAGATATCATCAACAGAGGGGCCAGAACACGTCGCTTTCTGAATACTCACAGCTCAGCTCGGGAGGTCGTGAACATTGTTCTGCAGCGTGATCCCCTGGAATTTGGCGTTATCCAAAATGAGCTCAGAACACAAGGTACCAAGAAACCAGACAAAACCAGACCGAAAAGAGGATGTTTCTCATCCGTTTTCAGGTTCTTCGGTGCAAGGTGCGTATTTATCTATGCTGATGGCAATCTAACTGATATTCGTCTTCGAACACAGAAACACGTAAGCTTGGTCTCCCCTAGGCCTCGTAATACCTCCCCATCGCAAGCCAGACTCACTTCAGCCTCATTAACCCAACTGGAATCCTTGTGGATCGTTGTGAGTCCACCAAAAGGACCTCCATTAAGGTCAAGACTCAAAAGCGTGTTAAAGGTGCTTTCCGTCACTGTGTTTCTTATCTACATTCGTTCTTCATTCCCATTTATTCCTTATTTACATTCATCTCTCTTTGCTGCCCCTGCTATTACGTTGTACGGTCCCTCACCACGAGCAATGAAGACTCAGTGTTGTCCTACCCTTCTGAACCCTAGTCTGATCATTTACTCAATGAGGCTGCTCGATCACGACAGCCTCTTGAACTGACCAACTTATTCTGATGCCAAGGTGCGTTTCGTCCATTCTTCTCATTTGTATATTTCAAATGCAGTGATGGTGCTGCTAGTGTACCTTCTTGATGTATCGCTTAATTATTCTTTCAATATTGAGCGCTGAGCTTATGTGGATGAGAATCATATTTTGAATGTTCATGTGGATATATTATCTATACACTAGAACCCAGAGACGATTGGAGGACAAGTGATCGCTGGAATTTCCAAGGAATCGCAATACTGTAATCGCAAGAGTTTTGGGAACACGAGTTATTAATTTAAATACGGTCCCACCCCACCCGAAATGAGGTAACTTGATTGAAGTTTGCTGACATTCAAGGTGTTGGTGAAGGGGATGGTAATATCCGTCGCAAACATCATCGGGAAATCATGCGGCCGGCATGCCTTTGAACATGAGACAGTGGACTGAGCAGGCTTCTGAGCGGACTGCATAGGAGTGCTCTTGAGCGTATGAGTCTACCATAGAGTTTGGGCCGAACATTGTGCCGGAACGATGAACATCGTGTGGGCTGTTTCACGTACCTCCATTTGTGGCAATTACTTCCAAATTTGTTACATCAATAGCACAATGGCTGAGCCTGAGAATTTTTATATAATCCGCTCAACACTCAGGTCACCTGAGTGCTGAATGCCGGTGACAGACCGCTTTGCGGCAGGGTTGCTACCAACCAATTCGTCATGGACTTTCCCTCTTGACACCATCATCCTCTGGCCCCGTCGTCCGACTCATGAGTTTTTTCTAGAATGCTCGGGACAACACCATACATTTCCGGGACGCTTCTCTCACTGCTGTTGGCGGTGATCAGCAGAACAGCGGTTTCGTAGCGATAACTGGCCCCCAAAATATTGCCGGTAACCAAACCAATTATCTTGCAGCTCCGTTAGAAGGTGCATTACCGAAGCCACCATTTAGCTGTTTGACTGTTTGACGAACACGTAACAAATTACAGGCAGAAGTCTTCTCTATAAAAACGCCTCTCCTGCCGCCCTCCCCGATTCGAGCGCGAGGATTGATCAACCCAGGTGCATGGAGGAAACTCGCGTCGAACTTGGCCAGGAGTTAGACGACTGGGAGAAGAGTCCCATTGATGCTGCCACTATGAAGTGGGTGTTGGGAGGCGCTGGCGAAGGGAAGACGGCTCTACTTCTCACATTCGCGGACCTCTGCAGACGGCAAAAATGTTCGGTCGGGGCATTCTTTGCCTCGAATCGCATCGCTGGCTGCAGTGACGGCAATCGGGTCGTCGCCACGTTGGCCGTCCAGCTCATGCAGGCTCTGCCATCCACCGCTACATCGATACAGCTCTCATTGTCGAACCTATCAAGCGGGTCGAGAGGATTACCCGCTTTCTCGCCACCATCACCTTTGGACGCATAACATATCCGACTCTTGTTGTCATCAACGGTCTCGATGAAATTGCAGACAAGGACATTCAAACTGACATTATCAAAATCATCGGCAATGCCATGAGGGATGTTCGCCTACCCCCTCCGCTTTCTTGTCTCTAGTCGTCCGGAACCCCACATCGTCGGTGCCATTGACAAACTTCGATCGGACTTTTCGTACGACCGCGTATCTATCATGAACTTGAGAGAGGATACTCTCGTTCATCGTGACATCCGACGCTACTTCAAAGTGAAGTTCGAAGAGATTCGGGCCAAGGATACTTACCTACCGCAAGACTGGCCAGGAGAGGGCGTCATTGACCAGCTAGTGGACAAGGCCTCTGGGCAGTTCATCTGCGCAACCACAATCATGCCATATGTCATGTTTGAATACCGTTCACCGGAAGAGAGGCTCGCAGTTATACGAGGTCTATTGGAGAAACCACCTGGCGATAAACCCTACCACAATCTCGACGAACTGATTCACACGTCGTCCGTAATGCCAACCACCGAGCCGATATGCTGCGGATCATAGGCCTATTCATCGTCATTAATCGACTCATCCCCATTACCATTGTACCCACCGGCGCTTTTGCACTGCTGTGCTCTCCGCAAAAGCTAGGCGATATTCTAGGCCTTGTAGAAGGGGATGTCCGACGATGCTTAATGGACATGCGTTCCGTGGTTAACGTTCGAGACAACTATTGCGATATCCAGATCTATCACAAATCATTTCCCGACTTTCTTCTCGACCCCTCAAGATCGAAAGAGTTTCACATCAAGCTCGAAGATGATATGTATCACCGAATATACTCACATATTATCCGCACTTCACAACACCGAGAAACCATTCTCCAAATCCTCGGTCAAGTGATCATTGCTAGAACCATGCCCTCCGATGTGGATTTCTTTGGCACACCTGCAAATTCCTTGTCCCCCAATCGGCTCACCTCAATATTTGGACTAGGGCATGACGGACTGGGGTCAAGCTATTGCAGATGTTCACTTGATGCTAGGGCTCGGAGACGAAGACGAGGATATCAAGATTCTACATTCCTCATTCCTCAAATTCCTGCAGGATCAGTCCAGGTCAGGAGAATTGTTTGTAGATATCGACAAGGCTCAGTGTACGCTCCGACACGCCCCTATTAGATGAATATTCGATGACGAGGGGTATGTCAACTTGGGACTCGTATAATCTATTAAAAACTTCTGAATTGCTTCATCGCGCAGTGTTCCCGACAATTTTCGCACTTGAGTATCCGAGCGAGAACTCAGTATCGGAGCTCCTTGGGGTCGCCCTTGCCCGGTGTAAGGCTGTCGGATTAGCCTCCCTTCTCCCTGAGGCGCTCCCAGATGTAATCCTTCGTGGTTACAAGGCATTTGCCCGTTCCGCACCCTGGGACCGACACTCTACCACAGTGATTTTGAAGCAAATCTGTTCAACTCTGAGAGTCCGTATATTTCGTGGCCTTGCACTACCTCCGACCGAGCTAATATTCATCCAGGAGCGTGGGTTCTCCGGTTTCAGTGAATCAGATATTGACACCAAACTACAACTGTTCTGGGCCACTTTCAGTTGGTATATCCTCAATGACCACATTTCATCTCAAAGATTGAAAATAGTGTATGTCAAGGTGATTTTACCCCTTTGTATTTCTCTCATCCACCCTGTAGGTTGCATGGTAGACCCGGCGTGCTCATAAAGGTAAAGGAACATCAAGGCTTGTATCTCACCGACTCTTAACAAAATTTGAATAGTTTCTCTCCGCCTTATCAAACCACAAAATTTCTCTTTCGCTCTTTTCCGAGTGGATTTATGACTTCACTGTACTGTTCTTCGGTCCTGGTGAAGGTGATCCCCGCATTCTGTTCTCATTTTCCGCGTGCACGATTCCTCAAAACGAGAACCTCATTCAATTCACGTACGACTAATCACCTTTGCTTCTGATCTTACCTGATCCTTTTTCTCGATTTTGAAATAGCTTTGAAGATCCTCACAGAAAGTATTGCTGTTACGACGCAATAGGGCCATACGTATATGATGCTGGAGTGGAAGGGGAGTTGCAGGCTTGGAAGATCCTAGCTAACAGTTGGCACCTTTACTTGAAGCAAACGCAAGGCAAGTAGTATATTGGGCAATTCGTAGTGTATATTATATTTTAGTACTGCAATTTTGGACGATATATCAAGATGGTATGTGACTTGACCGTAGCCTCACAACTACGAGATGTTGGCCGCCATTCTCCTCGACATAGAAAACAAGTCGGACAGGATGTTCCTGTCCATGCCTCCACCCTCTGAGCTACATCCATCTTCCGGTCCTTCCTCCTTGGTGGTGGTATCTAGACGATGCCCAATAGGCTGGAAACAATCTGTCTGATCCTCAATAACGAGAGAAAAGCCGTAAACGCGAGGACCTAGCCATATCGCACCCGGAGTTGGGATCCAGATACAGCGTATGTCGTGTCGTCGATCCGACTCGGAGGTGCGGTTTGACAATATCAATATATCTGCCGTGGGAGCGTACGGCGGTGGTTTGATTCAGTGATGATAAACCAAGCGTTCATCTTTAACGGTAGAGGAAGAGCGTTGGATGTAGAGGGGGCATGCCGGCCTGGCGATATTGGACCATGACGGGTTGGTCATGGCGGAGAGGCGTGGAAAGTTCTACAACTGCCAGAGGATCCGGTCGTCAGTTTTATAGGCAGCGATGAGGTGAGCGATATACAACATACCCTTTAGCTATATAAATCCATCCAGTATGGTAAACTCTCAATTCAATACGTGTGGCACATGTCGGTTGGAGATGGTAGGCGAATTGGGTCGTCTCGCGTTCTGATCAAGTCGTCTCGATTCTCCTTCGTCGGGGAGGCCTATGGCGGGAACTCGAGATAAAAAGGGGGCGGATGGGTAAGGAGGAGGAGAGTCAATGTATCGTTATCGCATTATACGTAGAACGCTCGAGGACAGACCATGATCACGAGTTTCGGGGGTTGCAGTTGCAGTAGGTGGGAACGCGACTGAGGTCCTTTTGGTCAAGCGAAACGCGATCCGAGTTGCGAGGTGTTTTTGGAGCTCAAGGGTCACGTGGGAAAATCGACGAGAACGGCGGGATGTTGTGCCTTGGGGGTCTAGGCAATGATCGACATTGTCAGTTCAAGTATGAGAACAGAGGCGAGGAGATACTAACCTCAAGATCTAGAGAATCGATAGGACTAAGACCTCTGCTCTCCAATAGCCGCGTTTGCCAACCGCCGACCACACCACCCCAGTACCCTCCGTTCGGGATCTAAATCTGAATCCTAGACCTCTACCGCGGTTCCGAATGCGATCCCAGAGTCAAATCTTAAACCCCAACCTCCCCACCAAATGCAAATCCTCTGCCCATGTACGCTTCCGTTGAGGCCCAAACCTAAATTCCCAGAACCCAGTCTCTCCCAAGTGTCGGTGTCGGCATTGCTGTCGGCGTCTGGGTTATGTTGGGCCAACGTCGCCATATGCGCCAGCTCCGGCGTCCACTCCCGGCGTCCGCTTGAGGCAGATGGCGCGTGGCCGTAGCATCTGTGCGTGGCTTCAGGCGGTGAACGTCGAGCGTCGAACGTTGAATTGTATGCTGCCACCCGGCACACCCATTTTGGACCATGATTGATGAGGTGGAATGAGTCCGACGGCATAGTAGGTGGGAGAGCGAACGGTTGACGGGAGAGGCGGGATGTTACACTCTGGGCCTAGATGTCTTAAGCCCGGGTCTGACGCCGCATACGAGAAGCTTCTACGATCGGAAAGTAATGTGTTGGCTTGACGAGATGGTATAGTAGGGGCAAGGGAGTGGGGAAGGAGAGACTAGGGGCGAACAGGAGGAATGGCGACCATGAGACGATGGATCAGCCAATGAGTGAATGCGGAGGTGGCAATGAACTCAGAGGAGGGGTGCAGTTGACCATTGGTGCAGAGGAGAGACCATGCATCACGGATCGTGGATCGTAGCGGAGGACAGGTTGAAGAAGATGTAGGTCTCAACGATGGAAGATACCAACGTGGCTAATGTACGCTGTATGCTCAAGAGTTTCAAGGTGGGCGGTTAAAGTCGCTTATTCTGAAAGCGGAGGGAGGCGAGACGGATCCCTCTGCTCCCTCTCAGGTCATATTCCCACGAGCAGCTGACCGATTGTCGATACGAGGTCCTCAGCTGCCAATGGCATTGCCATAACTCGAACACTTTGTCGACTCGAGATACGAGCTGGCCCGTTCACTGCTGCCACTGAACAGCTTCACCTGAGGCCCAAACTCTCCGTAGTCTTCAACTCGCTCTCAACCTCAATCCACGATCCATGGTAGACCTGGTCTCGTTACACCCACCTACACCGACTTTGCGTGTATACTCAGTAGCGTCGTCATTTCGGCGAATGAAATACACGTTTTAGCCCCAGGAAAGCAATGCGTGAGCTGAACGTTTCTCCAAATCTAGCCAGTTTAGTAAACAATGATATGTATGAATAGTTTGGTCGACGTCGAAATCAAGAAAACATTACAGCCAGCGAAGTGAAGGACGCTGGTCGAGTCGCCAGCTCAATAGAAAGCCCTTATTATAATAGGTTTATATGTACTTAGGCATGGTAGCCAAAAGAAACGACTTCAAGTTTCTAACTGACAACGTACTGTGTAGACATTTGGTTTCTACTATGTGCCTTGTACCCGTAGTCGGGAGTGAACTGCAGGACATTCTCATTTACACCCAACTACTTGATACTATGCGATAAATGTTAGAATTTGAACAAATCTCGAGCGCCAAGAGTTGTTCGGATTAAGATCGAGATCTGGACCTACACTGATGATTGATTGGAGCGCTGTTTGGTTTTGGGGATCACTTGACCAAATTGGGGAATCTATGTCTGTCGGCTTGAAGAACTGATAAAATTCCAATTCCCAATGAGAAATCTTCAGCTCCATGATCCCCACGAGCTCAAGTAGGTAGTCGTTGTGAAGATGGAGAACGCAAGAAAAACAGTTTTCGTTGCAACCCATTCATACTACGCAGAGAACTTTTTTTGAGTCTACAATCTCTCTACAAGCGAAGTCAATTGCAAGACAGATTAATTCTCCACTTCTACCGGAACAAAGACCCATTGCGGTGTTGGACCGCCAACGACGAATCGGCGCAACATAGCCTATGCACGCATTAGTATTACGTCCAAGCATCGACATAAACATCAACTCCTCACCTCGTCGTTACGGACCTCGTCAATAGCCAAATTTACACCAGGCAGCTGATTGGCAAGGCCAATACTGATGTCCATTCGTCTTTGTAAGTGACTGCGCACTGGAAAGGGAGAGCCAGCTAAAGTACACCCATCGATAGACGTGTTCACCCTCCCCTTTGGTAATAACCCACTCCTGCCTGTTGGGCAAAAGGAGAACCGGCGTGTCTTGTCTGATGAGCCCATTGCCAGGCCCATCAAAGCTAAAAAAGAATGGGGGTCCCTCTTTCACCGTCCATTCGATATGGTAAGAATCGTCATGGACATTGATAACCCTCCACTATGTACTCACAATTCTGCATCAAGATTAAGGATGCTGGGGCTAATCCCAGGAGTCCTGAGGCTCTCATCGTGGGGAAATACCAAGTCTGACCAAGAGATGCGTTGAAAATGCATCCCATCAGAGTGATTGCCACCAATTATGACGTGGTGTAGGTGAATGCCTGCTTGCATAGTCTTGTGCTTTGTGTTGCAAATCTCCAGACGTTGAAACTTGATTTGTGGTGTTAATGTGGCTCCTCCAGAGCGGAGACCTGCCTCACTCTAGAAAAGGTAGTTCTTTACCAATCGTTGACCTGAACATCCGATGCAGTCGTTCTCGAAAATTCTTCAGAGTTAATCAGGCATCGCTCGGAGATTAATGAGTAATAATGAGGTCGTTTCGCAGCACTTGTGGATTGGGGAAGATTGTGCCGAGGACAACGATAGCGTAAATGACAGGCATACACACATGAACGTCAGCAGGTGCTGAGATGTGAGCATCGGTCACTCCGTCGCCGACTGTTGATTCGATGGGGGGTCAGGCTGGTCAGGCTGATCATAGAATAATACATGACATTTGCCTCATATTCTTCCATCATCTCACTGACCGAACTTTCAACCACATAGTGGAAAGTTACCAATCTCCATGATGATACCTACTTTATCGAATGGGCGTTGAGCCGTGGCCCCCCAATCTTTTTCAGCCTTGATGGGCCGATCAGACCTGAAGTGCCCGTTTGCCTCCTCCCCGACAGGCAGGAGTGGGTCATCTCCAAAGGAGAGGGTGAAAATGTCTATCGGTGGGTGTCTTTGGGTCGTCTCTTCTTTATTGCACATACACTTACGAAGACGAATGGTCATTAGTGTTAGCCCCGCAACTCATATGGTTGGTGTCAATTGGGCTGTTGACAGGTCTGACGAAGACCAGGTGAGAAACTATTGGACGTGTAGTTGTTGTTGCTTAATACTAAACCAATGCGTGCATAGGCAATCTTACGTCCGTACCCCATCAGCGTTCCGATCCCTCAATGGGTCTTCGCGTGTGTTCGTGATTAGGACTCATCCGATGGACGTCAGGTCACTACTGGGGCAAGGACAGGTCGAATGATTGTTGACTCAAATGGGTCATCTGTTGTAGTATTAAATTGATCATAAAGAAAGTTTGTAAAAAGCCGTCGATGATATTCCAAGTACTTATCTTTCATTGACGCGCAGCGTGAAGTCGGCAGGTCAGAAGTGAGGGTAGCTTCATGAATTCAGAATGACGCTACGAGTGAATATTTGCAACCGGATTCATCTCCACGAGGACGATTCACTCACTCAAGCTGCGACTTGTAATTTTGTCAGCTTGTGGGGAATCAATGCGGCCCGAATCACACAACGGGGCTGAGAAAGGTGATGCCAATCCCCAATTTGGTCAAGTAGCCCTCAAGACCAAACAGTGCGTCTCACACAATGTCATCGGTCCAGATGCCAATATTTAATCTTGGCCAAATCTTGGCGCCGGCACTTGAACACTGAACGGCTCTGCTGGAGTTTGGAATGTCACCAATTTATTTATTTAAATATCTACCATTTGTCATAATAGAGCAGGCTAGTCAGATAGAGAGTGCTTTCGGATATTTCATCGAAAAGTTCCCATCACATCTAGCAGTCATTTTTACTAGGACTCGAGATATATACGAACATTTTCTATATGAACATTTTCTTCAGCTCGAGACAGAAATTCGCTTGAGAGACCTGAGATATCGAATCAGGGCCCGGACCGGCGAGCGCCAACACGGCTTGAAGGTGCCTGAGATGCATTGACCACCGTAATGAACGACTAACTCAAACATGCGGCTATTTAAACCAATTATAGCTACAATTTCCATGGTTCCAAGTTTTAAGGGTCCGCGACATTAATTCCCACTACCTTTAGGTAGGGGGTTTAGCGACACAACTTTTCAACTTTTTGGCGGAAGATTTCAGATCCTAATCAAGCTGTGCTAATAGTAATAGCCTCCGACGAGTGGTCATGGGCCTATAAAATACCTTGAATGGCATTCGAGAAATGCAGACAGCTAACGGCACGGAGTCGGCATTGCGATCGATCGACAATGACGTTCGAAATAATTAGCATGGCGGCTGACTCGGGTGTCGAGGCTTAGAGTATGCTCGGCCGAACGCCGATTAATTCATTCCGAAACTTTTTTGTGATTTTTTACCTTTCCGAAACTTTTATAGTGTTTAATAGCATATGTAGCCGTAGTTTACACTGGGAAGACAAACTAAGGGATTTGAAGTCTTCCCGTAACTTTTTTTTGTCCCCAATTTTCTCCCTTAGAGGTCCCGCAACTTGTTTTTCGATGGCCTGGAGCAACGAAAGTTTTTTTTTTTGAGATCATCTAATACAAGTGCAGACTAAATTATAATGAAACAGTGATGAAATTGAAGCTCACTGAGGGCATAGGCAGCCTCCACTGTCAGTAGGTGGTGCGCGCTGAGCGCTAAGCGCATGCGTGCCTGGTAACACGTGATCAATTTAGGACGCTTGTGATGTTACACACACGTTTAGCGCTCAGTGTGCACCACCTGCTGACAGTGGAGGCTGCCTATGTCCTCAGTGAGCTTCAATTTCATCACTGTTTCATTATAATTTAGTCTGCACTTGTATTAGATAATCTCAAAA
>Ga0247742_10001664_pt1 | contig 15132 bp, 19 predicted proteins | sample UWRJL208509C2_FD_180944 | JGI IMG/M metagenome (GOLD analysis project Ga0247742, IMG submission 180944) | Plant litter microbial communities from Arlington Agricultural Research Station in Wisconsin, United States - UWRJ-L208-509C-2 | ecosystem: Environmental > Terrestrial > Plant litter >...
AAATGGCAGCATATCGCACTTCGTGTATGCACCTGGTCCACATGGGCTATCAGTTGTATTGGAATAACCAGAAGTCGTCTTCGCAAGGGAAATCTTCTTCCACGCAGAACTTGATCTTCCATCTCGGCCATTTGTTTGTGACAATCTCTGAACCCACCCTGTCAATATCCCACAGAGCGCGATTGAGGCCGACCGTCTTGAGAGATTTAGCGACATTGACGAGGTCCTCCAGGAGAATCGGTGGTCGTCCATCTGTATCATATATGTGGAGGAATGAGAGCTTAGGAAACCTTCCCATTTCGTCAACCTAAGAGCATTATTAGTTACTAGAATTGTTGTTGGATCCCGAGTGACAACCTACAAGTATCAAGAGGTTCGCTTGACTCCATGTAATCGCCAAATGCAAGGCTCGGAGGTGGGTCGGTAAGAATGGTAGCAGAACTTGGAGGTGAACTTCGTTGAGAGGGTCGTAACCTGTGTGGATGCCGAGTACGTCCAAATTCGGGAATGTTTTGATTACAGGTAAGAATTGATGCAACCCATTCCATTCGATGTTAGGCAGCCGGAGGTATAACCTTCGCAGTCTGGGTCGGTTTTGAAGAAATAGGCAGAGTGAGAAAATAGCTCCTTCTGGTAATTTCGGAAGACCGTAATCGGAAGAACATAAGAGACAAGAGGTTAGGCAAGGCAGAGCGCCAGATGTTGCGAACGGCGGTAAGAAAGAAAAGAGTTCAGGGATGAGGTAGCCTACCAAGGATAGTGATTCCAACGATGCCCCGTGATGAAATACTAGGTCGAGCCCGACAAGCTCGTCAACGTCGCCTATCGTGGAAACTATGTCAAGCCTCCTAAGGCCAGTCAAAACACGGATAGGTACACCGCGCAACTGGGAGGCGGTGATTCTCAAACACGTGAGTGGGTTGGTAAAAGTTTCGAAGATGACTTCAGCTGGTATCTCTTCCAAGTTGCCAATTTCCTCGTCATATTTCCATTGATCGTGTGCTTCTTCGTCGTCGGGATAGAAGAATGGAATGGAAAGATTAAGAGTTGTGAGGTTTTGGAGATGTTGAAGGGACTCTGTGGGTAAAGATCTAGTAGGGTTGAGCAGCTGATTTGAGTACATCGGTCGTAAATGATTGGAAATTGTATAAGGCTCACGATTTTATGTCTAGCCTCTGTAGAGTTGATGGAAGGTGTTCAGCCACTACAGTATCGAAATCTGGGCCAACACCAAACCAGCGAAATGTTTGCAGATTAGGCATGAATTTGAGGGAGTTGGATACGGTCACTACAGAAAGGGTATCAGCTAACAGCAGAACTACAGCAAATTTTCACACTAACTTCGCTCGAAGATGGATGCTCCGTCACCAAATGCAATGACAGAGAGGCTTTTGACCACTTTTGCGAAACGAGGATCCCGGGAGATGCGGTTCAGGATCTCCCAAGACTTGGACATGAGCTTCCGAGAACACTCGTCTATCCAAGATTGGTGAGTCATGTTCAACATCTCTGCACCTCGTTCCGATCCGATGAAGTATATTTTAATTGACGAGAAGAGACGCCAGATGACAATGTCGTGGAAAAGCGAGCAGACTTGCAGCAGCTGCGGCAGGTTTGGCTTCGGTACTTCATGGAGAATATGACTCCAGACTTCGGGGGGTATGGCATGCACGGGTCCTGGCAGAACAATGGGCATGATGGTTAACGTAAACCGCGAATCTCGCGATCAAAACACGGTTGAACTCATGTTTACTCATATTTGGTGTTTGGCCCCTGTCCGCAACTCGCGCAGCACTATTTTCTTCAGAAATTCTCTGAGCGGTTCAACGCAAACCAACCAATTCTTTTTTGAACAGATCTCCATCTGTTCGCTGCAGCTTTGTTGTGTTCGGGGTATTTTCTTCTCGCACACGCGGGAAAGGCCCATGACTGACTCGCTTTTTATGTAATTATTCCCAAGGCCGACATTAAACACGCGCCTGCTTTCACGCGTCAGTGCGACGGCAAGAGTCACGGATCGGGGGCACTACACTCAACTCCAATCATGATGCCACCGCACCAGCCCATTTCAATTGTCACCAGGCAGCATATAAAGGTGCTACAATGCAACCGGGTTTCGGGCAAATGAAATGAGTGGCAAACAGTCGCTCTCGGCCACTAATCTCGCTGTACACCAGCATCTCAATTGCGACCTCTACGTCCACAACGTGTATCATGGCACTTCTGCTTCTGCGTCTGCAAGTCCAGAAGCTGGAACGTCAAGTCCTTCAGAGCTTTCCAAAGCCCAGTACAAGAGGGGATTGGACTGGGAGAGCTCACTTTATTCATGGCTAGACCGATCGAACCTGCTCCTCAAAGTACCTTCAATCCCTCTGGACGCGGAGAGCCTATTGGAGAATATACTGGCCGATGAACGCGAGCAGTTATTTATCGCTGGTTTGACATTCTGGCCACCGCAAGCGAGCTTGGCGAAACGATTCACCCAAGAAAGAACCGAGCCATTGAACTTTGGACTGGCAAAGCCAGACTTATTGGAAATTAGACGATCTGCAAATGGAATCCAGTGGAGAATTATAGATGCGAAAGCATCGAGACATGTGAAGGTATGAGACAACTTGTCTATTCTTCTCACTGAGGTTCACGAAACGTTGAATCAGACTTCGCACCATATTCAAATCTACTTCTACACATTGTGTTTGAACTATCTCTTCGAGCACGATTCTTTTCATAGTGCGGAATCTGCCGGTGTATGGTTGCCGCCCAAAGACGGATTTCATCACGCTTCGCCTTCGTTGGAGGATATCAAGTCCATTGCCATTCCCCTGTTGGCACCAGCGTTGGATGCCTTTCTCTTTCGCGCCTTGCCAAAGGTTATATCGCTACATCACGACGACGTCAAATGGCATTATAACCCGTTGTGCCATGGATGTCGCTACGAACCTGACTGCAAATCGCGAGCTCTCGAAGATGGTGAAATCGGAAGTATGCCAAACATTTCGATAGATGACGCTAGGGCCCTCAAGGATCTTTTGCGCATGTCGAAAGACAAGCCTAAACATTTGACCGACATCGAAGACCTTCACGGGCTGGTAGCAAGCCCCGCGCGACTGAGTAAAGTTGCAAAATCGTCGCCGAGTCTTATTAAGAAGGCAAGACAGGTCCTAGCGCTACCGAAAAAAACTCGGAGTGAAATCATGCAGAGTCCGATGGTTGAATCCTCAAGAACTAAGCAAGTTCATGTGAGCCCAGCCACTGCTGTGAGGTGATCCTATCATTAACTCACCTCTCAAGGTCATTCCCCGACGCAATTATACATGTCCTAGTCGAGAAGACATAGCTACCTTCATCTCGATCATCAATGACCCCTCCTCCCCCAATGCTGGAGGAGATTATTTTCACGTCGCTTCGTACTCCGAACAACCCAAGATGTCGCTGCCTTCCAACATCGTATGTTCTGGCGAGCAATTTATTCCTCGCCTCGCCGACTTGATCCGCACACTCGAGTCTGGTGGACAATCCTCGCAGTTCTACGTATGGTCGTCGGGTGAACACGCCCTTCTCCAAACCCATATCATCAATGCGGCCCTCACATCTGCGGCTTCGGATTCAGACGTCAGACTCTGTATCGGCGCTCTAGCACAAGGGGCATCTTTGCTACAAACCGCATTCCAGCCTCTTCTGCTCTCTGGAGCCCTTATGAGCTTCCTCGGCAAGGGAAGGCGTCGAAAAGCAGACTATCAAAGATGCCTTGGCAGGATGGGTCTTCCTACAGACGGTACTGTTGAAGTCCTTAGTAGACGCCTGGATGCGGAGATTCGCAAACTTCAAGAAGATGCAAGTTCCTCCGGGAACGAAGACCGCCGGAAGGAGTTTGGTCAATTACCTCGGGTGGTGATTCTGAAAAGAGAGATCGAGCGACAACTTGCATTACCCATTCCTGGCTACTGGGATCTCCCGGAAATTATCACTACGCTCGTGGATGCAAAGGCCGAGTGTGCCAGCGACGAAGTTATATTCTCCGCATATAGGAAATCCGAGGAGGGTGAAGGCATAGACGACCTTCTTGCTCGCCGAAATGGATTCATGTATGCGGCATTGAAGGCTGTTCGTGCTCGTGCCATCTCCGCTGCTGGCCATTCTCTGTTCGTGAACGAAGCGAATATATTGACAACAAAATTTATGGACTTTTGCAAGCAAACGCACCTTCGCAAGTTGTTCTTCATGCAGCAGGTAAGTCTATCATTTCAATATTTTCTTGCTTCTGTAATAACGGTTTCTCTACAGTTTGAAGTGCTGGCGAAGTTGACAGAACTCTGGCAATCTCGCATTGATAGCTGCCCTGAAGCACCAACTCTTGAATACTGTGGCGTCATCCAAGCTGTCGGGGGACAGCAGCACACGTTCCGAGTCCTCTCTGGCGCCGTCGACGTACCATCTACGGATAAAGACCGTGCCTTCTATGACAAGCTGCTTGTCCTTGACACTGCCGATTCTTTGACCGACGAAGACGGTTCGGACCACTTGCCTGTCGAGGCTCTCTTTGATGATCTGGGCGTATCGGGATTGGTTTTCCCTCTCAACCGATACACCAAGGCGAACTGGGAGCGTCAAGATCCCAGAATCCAGCGAGAGCTTTGTGTAGCGGATCTTCGAAACGTATACATGGATTCTCGTGGACGCGGCACGATGGTCGCCATGCGCACATGGGGTACGTCTCCAATACCCTTTACCATCGGTGCCACGTATCGCCTGTCTCCTCGCTTGGTGGATTTCAACACCACGAAGGTTCTGTCCTCGTTATTCGAATTGGACCTTCAGTGGGAATCCGAACGTGAACTTCAGACAGACGAGGAGAAGGAGATGAGTCCTCACTCATTCGTCCCCTTCGTGCAGCTTATCTTGGAGCCGAACTCACTTGGCCAAATACCTGCCTCAAAGCTTTATGTGAAGACGGAGAATGAGATGCAGAGGTTGTTTCGCAATCTCAAGGAGTTGGGAAACGATACTGCTGGGTCTTTGGCTTTGAAGGCATCTCAACATCGAGCCACTCAGAGAATCTTGACCAATAGATTGTCCGTCATTTGGGGCCCACCTGGTATTCCCTTCTCTTTTTGGGGGATCGAGAAACATTGCTGACCTCTGGATAGGGACAGGAAAGACATACACGATTTCTTTGTCCCTTTTGCGTCTTATTGAGGTTGAGCGTCGACAATGGGGACCTTCACGAAAGATTGTTTTCATAACTGCCATCACGCACGCCGCTATCGAAGCTTGCAGAGGTAAACTTGTCCGGCTCATGGATACATACCGTTCCATCGAATCTCTGCCGACCAAGTGGCTTGAAGATGTTGGCATTGAGGTTGTCACCAGGGGGAATGATCATCCCGCTCCTCGCAAAACTGGTCAGGCCGTACAAATATATATGGGTACCATCTACCAAGTGAGTCTTCACTATCTCAAGCGTGCCCTCTGCTCGATTCTGAGTACACCTAATTTTCGCCAGCTTTACAATTTCACTAAACAGCACTCAATGGACGTGGACTGTGTTATCATTGATGAAGCTGGGCAAATGTCGCTGGGATCCATTTCACTCGTCCTTCGATCTCTTGCTTCCGATGGGCGCATAATTATCGCTGGGGATTCAGAACAATTAGCACCCATCTTGAGCGCACAATACCCACTATTGAAGACTCACGCACTATTTGGATCTGTACTCGACTGTCTAATGTTTGGCCGATCATGGAACCGTGCAGACAAGGCTCTTCCTGTTTCTCCTACGGAGGGTGACGAGTCGGAACCCACTATGTCTCAAGGCAGCATTATCCAATTGACAGAGAATTTCAGGTATGCACCTGAGTATGCACCTTATTCGCCATTCTGATGGTCTATCAGGTTAAATCCCGACCTTGGAGAATTCGTGTCTACTATCTATTCCCGTCAGTTCAAACCCCAGAAGGTTCAGGCCAAACAATTGGCGCTCGCCTTGAAGGATGTTGCCAATATCAATGGACAAACCGTCGGGGTGGAAGTCAAAGTTTTCAAAGCCGTGCAGACATTTCTTACTGCGCTCTCCGACGTGATGCTAAATCGACCACAAACGGTCCTCGTCCAACCAGAAATGAAGTCCATCACCCCTTCCACTCTCCTTGCTGGTACATCCGACCTTGCTATCACCCATCGACCAGTGTCACTCGCTTTGGTGAGGATGAGGACGTGGTCTGCTCATACACAAAACATCGCATATGAGCTTCATGTACAAGGTGAGGCCGCAGTTGCAGCTGCGCTTGTTCTGGCGTTGCAGAGGTGCTCCCCGAAGGACGACATCTTCGTAGCAACTCCGCACCGTATTCAGCGTGAGGCAGTCAGAGTAGCACTTTCACGTGCCAAAATCCGTGATGTACCCCTGGAAGACGCAATGGATAACTTACACCTCGAAGGCTCTGAGGCTGGAAAGGTTACTGTGGACACTATTGAACGGCTACAAGGTTCTGACCATATTTCATATGCCAATTAGACATTGGGAACTCACGCTCGTTTATAGGATCTGAGGCTGCTTTCGTGGTCTGCTTATTTTCTGTGCCTAAATCTTTTACCTCGGACCTTGGCTTTCTTCTTGAACGAAGACGGTTGAATGTGGCGATTAGTCGCGCGAAGACTCTTTGTATCTTGATCAGCTCGGATGAGGTACTTTGTCCATCGGTCAAAATTCTTGCCAACGAAGAGACGGCGAAAGGATATGCTTTTTTGAAAGCGTTTCAGAAGAGGGCGTGGTCTTATTATCTTCCTGTCAATATTGACAATGTTCAGTCGTGAACGCGTGAATGCCGGATTCTGCATGTAGCTAATTACTTGTGTACGTTGATACCATCTAAGGAACATGGACAAACTTAGATTTATGATTGTAATGTAACCAGCCTACCCTTTTGTATCTTGCTTTCTCAATATGTTGCCCCCTTCCCGAGTTCAAGCTGGAGACGCGCCGATTCGTGCGACGGACAACGATGCAGCTGTTGCAAGGTTATCAGCTGTCCAGAAACACTATCTGCTTGACCCATTCATCAGACATCTCGTTCCCCGTGCTCATCTGCTTCCTCCTCGGCCGCCACTGATCAACATTGGTACTTACGTTAGAACTGCTGCGATAGACTCAATAGTCGACCAATGGCTGCAGCTCACAGGCAATAGCGGGCAGAAATGCCAGATCGTGAGCCTTGGTTCTGGCAGCGATACAAGATTCTGGCGAATTGCGGCAGGTCGAATTCATTGACAACGTTGAGAGAAGTGTATTCAACGTTGTCGCATATAGGCTGGTGCTCTCAGCGAACATCTGCAGACTTATGTCGAGATCGATTTCCCTGAAAATACAACAAAGAAAGCCATGGCAATCCGGAAAAGCAAAGATCTCTCAGGTGGTCTCGGCGATCCCAGCCAGGTAACTCTATGTAAGTTTCTAGATTCCCTGGTTTTCTCTAGGCTGATTGCCATAGCCCAGGGCGGCACAACCCTACACTCTTCGAGATACCACTTACTACCAGCAGATCTCCGACTGGCCCCTTCAGACACGCTGGAACCAATGTTGGCGTCATCTTCCTTGATCGATCCCTCACTGCCCACTCTCTTGCTCTTTGAATGCGTTTTGGCGTACATGTCTCCCGCATCCTCTGCACAACTACTTGAGTGGTTCGTCAACTTCAGTAAGAGAAGCTCGAACGGAACTCTTGGGTGTATTGTGTATGAAATGTTCGGCCTCGAAGATTCCTTTGGGAAAGTAATGGTAGACAACCTGAAAGTGAATCGATTTTTTTTTTTGGTTTCCATTAGAGTTCTTCCTGACATCCTTGCAAGGAACGTGGTATCTCCTTACCAGGTGTCCAGCCATATCCAACCGTAGAGAGCTTGCCAGCACGATTTCTTCAAACTGGATTCTCAGCAGCCCGCGGGTTGACCTTAAAGGAGATACGACGGGCGTATATTAAGGAGTCTGAGCTGGAAAGGCAGGTTCATTTTACAAATCTTAGGCAGTATCATAACTGATTTATCTGTTACCAAGGATATCAAAACTTGAATTTCTTGACGAAACCGAAGAGCTCGACCTCGTTTTAGATCATTATGCCATTTCTTGGGGCCTTTTTTTAGCCTCGACAAGTATGGTCACACAGTGGGGACACTGGGGACTGGCTCAGAAGGTTGACTAATTTGACAAGTCAGGGGAAAGTCATAGATTTTTTGCTTTTGTGTCAATGGTACATATAAAAAAAGAAGACGTAGTAAGACCAAGTGGTATAAAGATGTGTCACTAAGCGAATGCCCTCTAAATAAAACCGGAACTCTATACAACCTGGAATGCTGATCCGCCAGCTTTTGCGTCAAGCTCGATAACTTCGTTGAGACCCATGACCTCGAAGAACGACTTGGGGTCCATTCCCTTTGCTGAAGAGAAATCGGTGCCAGTCTTCTTCAACGACCGCATGGCATCGCGCACTGCGTGAACCATGGCGACGCAAGAAACAAGTGAGAAGACTGAAGAGAGAAAGTCAGGGAACCAGTTGGCAGACTGTAGTCGAGATAAACGTACTGATGATCTTAGCACCCATTCTTTCGGCCTCAGCGCAAGTGAAGGAGGGGGTGAGACCGCCAGAAATGACATTGACAAGGACCGGCTTCGGCGCAAGTGCGGCGACAGTGGAACGGAGGAGCTCCTCTGTCTTGACGCCCTCAATGAAGCACACATCAGCACCGGCATCAGCAGCGAGCTTCAGACGGGTAACAGCCTCCTCCATGCCCAAAACTTGAGCAGAGTCGGTGCGGCCGATGATAACAAAGTCGGAGCCTCCAGGGATCGAGTCACGGGCAATAACCGCGGCCCTAATCCTGGTCAGGAACTCCTCGCGAGATACGACCTGCTTGCCCATCAAGTGTCCGCATCGCTTGGTCTGGACTTGATCTTCAATATGCAGACCGGCAACACCGGCTCTGACGTACTGCGTCACTGTGCGGGCGACGTTGGCTGGTCCACCGAACCTGAAGAGGAAAAAAAATCGTGTGAGGGATTTACGTCGCTTGGAACCTGGAGTGGACTTACCCAGTGTCGGCGTCGGCAATAACGGGAACGGATGGGTCCAAGCTACAGACCATTTGAGCTGCCTATTGGAAAAGACGTCAGCAACATACAACAGCAAGTGGATCTTAATGTTTACCCCAACAAAGTCATTCATAGTTGCGATAGCAAGATCTGGCTGGCCGAGGCGGGAAGCTGTCGTAGCAGCACCGCTATTACGGGGAGTTAGTACAAGCTAATATTGATAGGTGATTATGACCGACCTCTGGTACATGCAGTCGAAACCGGCCTCAAGCGCGCAGCGGGCGCTGATGCCGTCGCAGATACCAGGGGCGACCTAGGAAATATTTAGCAGACGATAAAGCGTTAAGAGGGTCGTCACATACGACAATGCCGGGCCTGGCGAGCATCTGGCGGAGGCGGGTGGCAGCATTGAGGGAAAGAGGGCCCTCGAGGTAGTTCTTTGGGTCCAGACGGGGGTTGTAGTAGACACCGGGGAGGGGAGCCTCAGTAGACTCGGTGGTGGTGGTGGCGGCGGTGTTGCTGAAGAAGTCAAGGCCAGGCATGTTGAGGTTTGGAGAGGTTGAGAGTGAGGAGAAGAAAGTTGCTGCAGAGAAGGGAAGAAAGAGTAGAGCAGACTGAAGTTACTGGATGGAAATCGAGTCCCTTTATAGGTGGGTGTGCAAGTGGGGCGATTGGGAAGGGGACCCCAGTTGGATCGCCCTTTCGCCAGCGGATGAGCATCGGACAAGCAAACGCCTCCTTCGATGCTCAAAAAATGCGTTGCAATGAGAAAACGCAATGCCCGAGAAGGTCTCGGACCTGAGTTCTGAGTCTTGGAGACGTGCCAAGAGCGAAAAGAAGGAACGCGGGAGGTGGTAAGACCATTTCCGGAAAAGTAAGCTGAGTTGTTGCTCGGGCAGATGATATCGTCTCTCTCGTTTCCGTTCCGACGAGATCATCCCTTCAGAGTCATCTGAGATGTAGCTATGTAACATCCTAGCGATTCCAGGAGTGGTCGCACTCTTAACTCGCCTGGCCGCCTGGCGGAGCATGGAAATAGAGGATCACGATACGCGTGTGAGGCGGAGGGCCGTCTCGTAAAGATAGAAGACAGAAAGGCTTGGAACCGAGGCGTCATGATTACACCGAGTCTGACGGGGGTGGCAAATTCTTCGATCTTGGAGGAGGGTGTTTGGAAGACGACAAGGCTTGGAACACAGGCTTCAGTATTACACCAAGTCGGACGGGGTGGTGAAACTGTTGCTTCGGTCTTGGAGGACAGGGTTTGGAAGACGGAAAAGCTTGGGGAACAGGCTGTAGGATTGTACCAAGTCAGAGAGAGTGGTATAATTGTTTCTTCGACCTTCGCGGGGGAGCATCTGGAAGACTGAAATGCTTGGAACTGAGGCTTCAGGACCACACCAAGTCAGTCAGCGGTGGTGCAATTGTTTCTTCGATCTTCGAGGAGAATGTCTGGAAGACGAAAAAGCTTGGAATCGAGGGTTTAGTATTCTACCAAGTTAGATGGCGGTGGTGCAAATGTTTTTCCGATATCTGGAAGACGAAAAAGCTTGGAGAAGAGGCTGAAATTTTACATCAAGTCAGACGGGGATGGCATTTCTTCGACCTTGGGGGAGAGCTTGTACATCTTCTCCCAAACCGGGTGGCATGCCAAAATTTGGCGCTCGCTTTCCTATCCGACTCGGTAAATTTAATTACTGCGCCTGACAGATGCTTCAATTATGCATGCTTTTTCAACATTTTCAGAGAGTCAGAACAGAGACTAAGCTGTAGAATACGCACCTAAAATTAGGCTTTTGAAAGCCTGCTTGGCGGATCCAGGAAACACTGGGCGAGTCAGGCAGCAAGCTGGGCGACGGGACGAGGACATCGCACAAGGAAAAGATGTAATTTACCGAGTGACATGTTGAGAGTTCGTTGGGTGTTCTGAACCAGAGTGACGACCAGAAGATCAAGCGAGGACCGGCCCGTGGTATAATTAGAACAAGGAGCTCGAGCCAAGGCCCAACGGATAAAGGTTTTGACTTTCGATAAAGGTGACGCCACTGGTCACGGTGTAACGTCACATTGTTTTCCACACACACAGCTTTTTCTTTAGCAGAAAACAGGGGCTTGCTCTGACGGTAAACCGTGCCCCGCTTATGGAGATTTAATCTTGCCACTGTTCTGGACGATGTCTTCAAGGCGTCAATTATGCCAACAGCCTGTTGACGAGGAACCTAAATGTATGCGTAAATGGGGTGCCAAGAAATGCTTCGCTAAGAACGGGGTGGTCCTCGAGACCCGAGGATAGTCTTCCAATTCCTATATAAGGGCGTATTAGCCACGTCGCATCCCAAGAGTTATGGACTTAAAATTATCAGAGAGAAGATTCGTCTGCGAGCAGACAGATCGTCCCAGAGCGCCGTCCGATAAGAACAAGCCTCTGGTCAGGATATACTGGACAGCCCAGCGACACAAAATTTCCATCATGTATTGCCTCAGTTCGTGCTGATGCGTACCTCAAAAAGTTCCACGACCGCCCATGTGAAGCTGGAATTGATGACTACGATGGCGTATTTTGAAATCTTTCAATGCGCAAAAGTCGCATATAGAACGATCGTCTTTGGGGTTGTACAATGACAAAACAAGGATGGAAACCAACGTGGTTGAGGTCAACGTTCGTTACGTTCTACGTCGCATCACGGACGGCCCGACCGGCACAATCGACGTCATTTGCCATGGTCCTCACTCTTGCCCTCAACCTCTCCGCTCTGGCTCAGGTTATCTGACGCTCAAGGGGAATCTCTCTACTTCAAAATATGCTGAGAACTTCCTTATGACTTTATTCGACTATTCGATCCGCTAAGATGCCACTGAAGCGACCAGCTCATTCGAGAGGGTCCTCTTCGGATTCTGACGACGGTTCACGCAAACGATTTCGGTCCAGCTCTCCGATCGCAGGATATGCGCCAAGGATGCTCAAGGTCTATATTGTCCAGGCTAAAATTGAAGACGAGTCTCTTCTTGAACTCTACAACCTCATTGAAATCACTCAGACTGCTCCCGATCCCAAGGACAGAGAACACAGTCTTCAGCTAGAGCTGGTCAGCTATTTTGCCGATGCAGATATCATAATAACCAGTATACGGATGAAAAAACGCTTGGAGAGGCATGTAGAATGGGATATAGCGGTTCGTCTATCCGATATACACATCTCTATCTTCTGCTAATAAGTGCGGGGTACGTAGAAAACGAAGGCCATCGTCACACCTGGGTGGCTACGCGACTCGCTCAAGGAAGGTCGTGCAGTTCCATGCGGCAACTATGCAGCTCTCAGAGAGTTACACGACGAAACCGTCGATAACTGTCCAAAAGAAGACTCCAAGGATGAGGACAAGACCTTGGCGGAGACGCCTCAAGGCGGACCATCCGCGCCTCCCGCATCTCAGATGCCGGCGGTAAGACCGACAAATCCACGTGTCTTCAAGAATTGGGCGTCGAAACATGCTTGCACTCGAGCATCCCCGCTGGTTTGTGTCAATCAAGCGCTTGCGGTAGAGTTGAATGTGCTCAGTCGGTCTCGTGAGTTGGAGGGTAAACCGGTCAATGCCCTGAGCTACGAACGTACGGTTGCAGTAAGTTCTTGTTGGCGTTTTTGTGCTGATATTGCGGACTTATACACGAACTTGGGCCTGTAGGTCATTAAATGTAAGTCTGCACATCGATGCTATAAATATTGATCTGAATGGGGCCAATAATATGAAGCCTACCCTCATATTATTACGCGCGAGACCTTCTATGGGGATATTCAAAACCTCCCAGGGCTCGGAAAGAAGACACTTTCCAAGGCAAGGTCTTATTGGACAGAAACCTAGCAGCAACACTGATAACCACATGAAAAAAGATTGAAGAATTTCTTGACAATGGCTTTATCAAAGAAAGCAGTAGGTCTCCTCTAGCCACCTGGCTTGTTGCCATTTGATCGACCCTTTTTAGGAGAAACACGCGAGTCCGAGCGTTTTCAGGCCCTCTGCCTCTTCGCATCCATCTACGGCATTGGACCGGTCAACGCACGCAAACTATACGATCTCGGCTTGCGCACCTTTGACGATCTTCAACGCTACTACGATGTTCAACCAGGCTCCTCCATCTCCGACTTCAACCTTGAGGAAGAGCTATCTACAACAACCCCGAACGGCAGAAAGATAATCGGGACCCAGAATCAGCTACCCGACATGAGCATCAAGATTGCACTGCTACTGAGAGACGAGTTGGATATTCCAATACCGAGGGATGAAGTTGCAGAAATGCATCGAGTCGTGATGAAGGAGCTCGAAGAGGTACAACCCGGCTGCGTTAGCACAATTGTCGGTGGGTAGGTACCTGTCTTTGTTGCTTTGTAGTGAACTCGTCATATAGACTGAAATTCACTCAGCTATCGAAGAGGAAAGGAGCAAAGCGGTGACGTGGACATTGTGATTAGCCATTCGGATCTGCGGAGTGGAGGAGATATGGTGAAAGGCTTGTGCAAGCGATTTACACGACGGTTGCACGCTAAAGGTGGGTACTTCTCAATTATCACTTTGCGACAAGTGAGATGATCTGTCTGAATTCTACCCTGGAACAGGCCTCGTTACCCAAATTATGCGTACGTCCGGTAAATGCCCTACGGAAACGATGGGCTGACGATATTTACTCAGACCTGTCCGGCTTTCACGCACACAACGCTTTACGTACCGGTCATTGGGACTCGCTCGAGAAAGCCTTGACGGTGTTCATCTTGCCGCCTGATAGCAAATTTAAGCGCATTCACCGGCGGCTAGACTTAATTTTTGCGGCTCCGGAAGCTTACTGGACTGCGGTAATTGGATGGTGAGTTGTTGCCCACACGAACGCCACTTCGGAGAGGCCCAGAACCCGTAAACCAAGCCTTTTACTGACAATTATGCATTGAATTATACAACAGGTCGGGATCAAAGATGTTTCAAAGGGATTTACGGCGGTGGGCCAAGGAGGAGAAGTATGTATACCAGCAAGCCTACCCTCTTCTAACTGACATCGGTAATCTGCTAGGGGAATGAAATTTGACAGTGGCGGCTTGTGAGTCGTTTTCCAGTCCTTGAAATCTATGGCAGGAATAATAATAAAATTGTACAGGACGCGGCGACATGACTCAAGGTTATTCATGCCAAGGAGCGAGGAAGAAGTGTTCGACATTCTGGGCCTGGACTGGATTGATCCTACAATGCGTAATGCTAATGCCTGATATTACTTTCCGTTGCGTATCTCGATAATCACTGCTTTGTACCTCGTAGCTGTACCATACTACTGTCTCGTCATGTATCTCGGAAGATAACAGCAACATCTACATCATAACACACGATACAATTATATATCCCTATGTTGCTTTCGATAAAGAATAACTTTATGTGCAAACAAGTTGCTTTGCTTTGAGTACGTGTGCCAATGGGGTGAAACGATCTCAGTTGGCAAAGGCAGGTATGCCAGTCATAGCCTTGCCCAAAATGAGGGCATGGATGTCCTGGAGGCTTGGTGAGACTGTGAAAAACAGGTATTCAACCGTCCATGCTCACATTTGTTCCTTCATAAGTGTTAGTCACTTGCAAGTTGGCAACATGACGGCCCACATGATACCTGAAGGACAAGCGCAACCAAGCATTCAGTGTTAACCCCGCAAAGTATCTTGAAAAAGGTTAAACGTACTCGTCTGAGCAGGCATTGCCTCCTAGAATATCAAGAATTATCCGTGATTGCTGCAGGGCCTTGCCACAATTGTTCCTCTTGATCAAGCTGACCATCTCCGGAGCCAGCTTTCCCTCGTCTTTCAGTCTGCCGACTTGTAAACTTGCCTGAAGACCCAGCGCTACTTCGGTTTGTGCATCAACGAGTTTCTTCTGAACGAGCTGGAACGATGCAAGCGGACGTTTGAACTGGTGTCGTTCAAGGGCATAGGCGCGTGTACGATCAATGCAATCTTCGAGAGCGCCCATAACACCCCAAGAGATGCCAAATCTAGTGGTTGCAGAATATGCAAGTTGGACAATAGG
>Ga0247742_10001666_pt1 | contig 15121 bp, 15 predicted proteins | sample UWRJL208509C2_FD_180944 | JGI IMG/M metagenome (GOLD analysis project Ga0247742, IMG submission 180944) | Plant litter microbial communities from Arlington Agricultural Research Station in Wisconsin, United States - UWRJ-L208-509C-2 | ecosystem: Environmental > Terrestrial > Plant litter >...
ATAAAGGTTGGAGAGGGCGCTGAAATATTGCGAAGTACCGCCCATCTTGTATCCGATGACCAGTCTCCTCTCACGCGAGCCTTCGACTTCAAATACTTCGATGACAGGTCCATGCCTTGACTCGACATTCCACATAACCTAAGACGCGTAAAGACGCGTTAGATCGCGTCGAAATGAGAGGACAGAAGATGTTCATACCTCTTGATAGATATCGAGAGTATTCTTCGTCGCCCTGTCCAGGAACGCCGAATCTGAAACAGTGCGGATGTCTGTTTTGTGGCCAGACTTCACCTCAGGCTTAGCGGGGAAGTTGCATTTGGTAACGAAGTAGCATCGGAGCTGTTGAGACGCAGTCGATGAGATCGAACCCGCTGAGCGGAAAGTCTCAAGCCTATATGCGAGCTCTGGGGTCGACTTGTTCAAGAATAGCTCGTCAATTCTGTGTCGGAAGAGGTTAGTAAAGGTTCACTGGGAACAGAGAAAATACAATGGAGACCGGAGCTTGCGCAACAGCTGACACGATCCCGGATCTCTCGGGAGTAGGCATACAAGCTCTCCGCTGCAAGAAAAAAATGAAGTAGTGCTCACCTCGTCTCGCAAGTGGCTCCCGGGCCCTCGGTCGTTGTCAGTCCAGGTGGACTGGTGTGGATGAAGGTCGCGCCATTCCCGTTCTCGTCAATACGCTCGAGGTCAATTACAAGCTTGCTGGGGTCGTGCTTGGTAAATGCCATAATCTTGGCACCAAAGAGGGCGATAATATGGTCGGAGATGACTTCGCGAGATTCATTCTGGAAGTATGTGTCGTCGATGCCGAGGTTTGCGTAGAACCAATTGACTTCGTTTGCAACAAGCTCGCGCGGGATAAACCCCTGTGGTTGATGAACGGTGATCAGATCAGGGGCGACGTGTAGAACAATCGCCAAACACCATGCACCTTGGCCGCGACGTCATTCTCAACGAGAGTGCGCTGCTCGTCCTTGCCCTTGAAGACTGGAGTATTGTAGCCCGGCATGTTCTTGACGCGATGCAAGGACGACTCGCTGCCATGAGCTGAGCCCAGCTCTTGCAATCGCTGGTCTAGGCGAGGTACCGAGAGTGTGTCAGTGGGTTCTGGGGTAGACATGGTGAAAGAAAGAGTATCGACGGATGGGTGGAGGTAAGTTGAATGTTGCAGATTGTCGGAGATCTTTTATAGTGTCGGTGCAGTGTTTACGCTTGTCGGACCAGATCCTTCTTCCGGAGCTCGTTGCTCTCGCCCCTTGTCCGCCGCCGTACATTTCATAACTAAATCGGCGTAGTCCCCCCAAAAAGTTTTGTCAACGCGAACGGAAGGAGCTTGAGCCCAAGTTTCAGGTCACCACCTGACCGCTTCACCCTCAAGTTCCCCACATCAGTATGCCGAGGCCGTCACTCAACTTACCAGGGCCAACATAATTTAATTTCTAGCAAGCTGTCGAGGGATTTCGCAATTCTATGCTCAACGTTCGTTCGGTGATTAACGCGTCCAGAAGTCTGCTAAAATCACATCGTCGCTAGAGCGCTCCCCAACATACAACCTAGAACACACGATCGTGGATTATTCGCGTACTCATTCGCCATGCATGACCCTCAACATGGCATGCGACCGTCAACGCGATTTCAGTAATCTCTGCTCATTATGCGCGTGACCCACGACACATGGGTACCTCCGAGTCTCTGGCTGCCTCAGGCTTGACCCTGACGCATCTTACCCCCCACACTCAACCTTTCTGTCGACAACCTTCTCATTCATCAAACCTTCTGATACTCGAGTCCAACACTTCATATGTTTTTACCGTTTGACCAGGTGATCTCAACAGTGTATTGAAATGGGACCGACAAGCCGATTTCTTACTCTTAAATGACGATCTACCAACACAATGTATGACCATGTGAAAGATTACAACTCTCAGTACTGATGAAATTTATATTTCAGACTTTTTCGTGGCATCTAACCGGGCTGCCGAACGGACCTTACCCTTACTTAGGCCAACGCAAACCTCCCATACTCCTCGGAACATGAGGTAACTACAGCACCGCCGTCTGCGATCTACCAGTGATTTTGACGTTCGAGCTTCGCATTACTGTTTTGCATCGGCGCACGCAAGGATTCTGGAGGAGAAATGCTACATCGGCCCTTCGGCACGGACAAGATCGCAGAGTCAGAGACTCATTTTCTACTACCTCATATAGTCCATCAATCTAACATCTTTAATTCATTCCAACCGTCCCACCCGTCATCATTTGCACAAGATTACTCCAACTGGGCCAAACCATCTCTGACATACTCTTCGTAAAGCGCCTTCCAGTTCGGATGCCACCGACTCAGCGCCGGTCTACCCTCCGCAACATCAGCCGCCGCCCACATAATCCTAAGCTGGTCCACCTCTCGCCTTGTCTCGTTATCGGGGACGAGGATGTAGAACTCTCCTTCTCGTACTTTATCGAGCATGTAGAGGACCGTCTCCTCAGCGGTCCATGCACCGGGTGGCTTTTCGGCTGCCGGGTCTGACGCGGTAATTCCTGTGAACGTCCATCCGGGGCTGTAATATATTGATTTTTGTGTGGCGCATGGGGTGGTCATATGAGGAAGTTCGGTTAGCGATGAGGACCCGACAAGTCATGATGATGGCGTTATGGATGTCATGGATGAGAGCGATGGTGAAAGAGAAGGTAACTCATGATCAGAATATGGCGTGTAAAAGATGCAATCGCACGAACATGAAAAGATGAGCTGTAACATCACCACTCGGACGTTGGCGAAGCTCGTGTGCCAGACCCTCCGTTAAGCTTTTCACGGCCGCCTTTGAGGCGTTATAAGCAGCATTTCCTCTTGACGCCAATGTCAGCCTTGTACGAACGTTTACAGTTGAGGACATACGGTGGGTTCGTAATTCCTTGTTTTGACCCAGTATTGATCACAATGGCTGGATTCTCTTGGTGAATCATACGCTAAAGAGGAACGAACGTTTGTGAGTATTCTGGGAAGGACGTAACATTCGACTCACGGGAACAAATGTCTGCTGAACATTGACGATTCTACGACCAATGGAGTTGTATAATCAGATCTCTCGACTGAAAGATAACGCCATGGCTAACCCACCCGAAGAGATTGACCTCAAAAACTTTGCGCCATGCATCGATGCCATCCCAGGAGGTTCCTTTGTCTCCAATACCCGCATTGTTCAGTAACACGGCAACCTATACAAAGTAAGTGCGTGTCCGAATGCAAAGTACACCACAAGATCAAGAGGGAATGTATGCATTGGAAGTTCGGTTGTAACTTTGGCGCGACTAGCATGCTGGCGGCTTATGAACACAAAAGGGAACACAAGCAGTACTGGGCAACGAGTGGGCGCGAATGCTAATCGAATCATGCGAAGAACATAATGACCTCGCCCATACGAATGTTAAATTTCGACGGCAGGCGACGGTGCCAGTGAGCATCTAGATGCAACAATGTTTTGCGGGTCGAGCAGATGATAGAACTTACCTCACCCCAATCTTCATATACCTTATCTCTTAGCCTAACAACTTCCTCGAGCTTGGATACATCAGTGGGCACGACTAGCACATTCGCCTCGCCAACGATCTCTGCGAGCGCCTTGCCCACTTCCTGAAGCTTCTGCTCGTTTAAGTCTGCGATAGCGATCTTTAGCCCAAGTCTAGATTAGATGCAATGACAAGTAAGCAATAGATAAGATACCTCCAATATAGAGTCTAGTGGACGCGAGCAATCAGATCTACTCACTTTGCAAACTCGACTGCAGCAGCCCTCCCAATACCACTCGCCGCGCCAGTGATAAGCGCCACTCGACCCGCATGAATAACAGGATGGAGATCATCAGCGACCGACATATTGTCAGGAACGTATGACACAGCGCTTCCAAATCCTGGCCGCAACGGCGAAGAATTGCGACTTGAACGATTCGAACTCATCGTTGGAGAATCAGCTGTGGTAGAAGAGTGGATAGAAATGGAGGAGCAGTGAGCAGTTTTGGCAGACCGCTCCGGTATATATAAGGAGGGTTTTGCGACATATGACGCGTATTCCCATGACCGATCCCTGTGGCAAACTTCAAAAGTCCTTCCCACCGCCACAAACGGCGCATAGACCTGTCCAGGCCGGCAGGATCAACCAGGATTTGAGGATGGAAAGTACATTTCTTGCGGTTGAATGGCGGTCATATGCCAACCCTAAGTGCCAATTAACCTCGAGGTCCCTAGTAATACGAAACGTTCAGGATATTAATATTAGCGGGATATAATCTGTAAAACGACTTATTCCTGTCCGAGGTATGTAGAGTATATACTAAGTACAGACAGCTGGAGCAGCACGCCGCAATAATCAGGTTGATTGTAAGCAACTTGAACTTAAAGCCCCATTGCACGAACGAGGCGTCGACCAATTGAGTCTATTAGAGAAGAAATTTTGTAGAATCGAGGAAATTAGTTTGCATTTTATCCTACAAATATTGGTTGAGCAGTGGGATTAATTCCATTAAGGAACGCTAGATGGATAAAATACTCGAAGACGAGGAATTAAAAAGCTAAAAAATAAAACATAAATGGGGTAGCCAGCCAGAGAGGACTGCCCCACATATTCTGGCCCGAACGGACTCCAACAGAGATATATAATACACTTACCTTCACCAACGATGAATCAGAATACGCCAGGATTGCGGGTGCGCCACATCATATCGAATTTGATAAGGGACTTGTGTCTATTGATATTGCGGACCATCTAGCCAACTGGCGCCTGAGGATTGTGGGTGATTTGTTGCCTACTCAGGTGACGGAAGAAAAACATATTCTTAAATTGATGCCATAATGGTGTGTACACTATAGAGAGTCTCAGGATACCTACATATCCAACATGTGAATGGGGGACTTGGATTGAAAAAATGGGGAAGAAATCACAACAGGGATCCAATAATACAAAGGTAACGCGAGCGTCCTTCATGTCGACTAGAAACGAGCTGATACAACGGCCTTCTGCGTAGACTCTGATAGACTGTTACATTGATCGGGGTGGGGAAAGGTATTGGAAAGTCGCCAGCCGTTGTCGCAGAAGATTTTGGGATTAAAGGTGTAATATTGATATTCGATTCGTCGTCATCGTAGCCTTCGTCGATCAACGGAGTCGTGCGAGCATCGAGATAGGTGAATTGGGAACTGAGTTGGGAAATGGATTCTGATATGACAAGAAAGATTTGAACCGAACGGGAATTTGAGAAAGAGAGATTTGGTATACAGGCGGCTAATCATCCCTGAGACGATCAGCCATTCCATTCGCGCCTTGCGTATCCAGCGGCGCCACTTGTCACAACAGTGAGTTGGGGCCATTCAAGGGCTCTTCAACCCCGCACTGCTGGGCACAGCACTGGAAGGCGGGCCTCCCTCAATGCCCATCTTCTTCCTCACCAACTCGAACGTCTTCAACATCTTCCTCCTGGCCCCAAGAGCTGCGACACCCTTCGCTTCGAGGGCAGCTTCGTCCATCATCACCATGTCCTGCCATTTTGCGTTCTCAAAGTTGGGAGTATACTTGTGCAGCCTCAAGCTCCTCAACCATCCGGGGATATCAGTGAGTAGCGTAGGATCCACATCTTCTTCGGCCTTCGGGGTGTTGATAGAGCTGTCCGCACGAGACCCAACGCTACGCGCAGAGCTCAACCCGGGAGAACGAGCGCTGGAGGGGCCGTTTTTGCGTCCACCACCAGGTCCCATCTGCCCCATGCCAGCACTCATCGGCTGCATGCCCAAATAGCCGGGTTGACCGAAGCCCGACGCTGCCATTTGTGCCGCGAGGAGCTGAGCCTCGGGCGTCATCATGCTGAGCATGTTCATGTTGAACGGGCTCATGGGCTGCATGCCCAAGCCAGGCATTCCCATTCCCATAGTAGGGCTACCCATACCCATACCCATACCCATTCCTCCAAAGTTGCCCATTTGCATCCCAAGTCCATTCATACCGTTGTTGCTGCCGCCAGCGTCGGACCCATCGCCGAACCGGTTCGGCTGGTTATTGTTAAGACTAGGGCTCCGCCCAGTCCACCCAGCGTTGTTTCCCCCAGGGCGTCCTCCTCGTCCGGCATTCTGCTGAACAGGATTGCCGTTATCGTCGTACATGTTGTTCCCATCATTGCCGCCGTTCCTGTCGTTTTGGTTCTTACGACGATGGATAGTGGGATCACCCATCCGAGGTACTCCGGGGCTGGGGTTCGATTGCCACTCAGTCTTCGGAGGATCGTTCGCGGGAGGAGGTCGAGTCTCCTTCTTGAACATCGGAATTAAAGGAGTAGTGACCATGCTCGCCCAGCTATCGCTAGCATTGATATCAATGTTCCTTGGTGTTCCAATGGTGCCTGAAAACTCTGTACTCTTGGGACGAGAAACATTGACCGTAATCTCCTGCGCAGGCGCCGATTGCTCAGAAACTTGGCTCAGCTGCGAAGGTCCCCAGGAAGCACGGCCATCACCTCCTGCTGAAGCAAGAACAGGGGCCGAGATTCTGTGAGATGCATTGCTTGCCTTGAGCTTGGCCCTCTGCTGAGCGAGGGTTGCAGCAGCAGCGTCATTTTGACCTGGAGGGTTGGCTGCAGAGTCTGGCGACAAAAAGTTGGAAGAACTGTCCAAGATCAATGACTGTCGATTTCCCGGTGTGAAGTTGCGTGTAGTAGGGGAAGCTGGAAGTCCAGACTTGAGACCAGGAGACTTGATGCTCGCAAGTTTGGCTTCCATCTGGCTCTGCATAGACCCTAGATAAACAATAGAGTCAGCGATGAAAGCGTCTAGAAACCTGGAAATAAGTACCACCCATGGCAGGACTGAGAAGGGCCGTCATAGGATCGGATCTAGCCATTTGCTGAAGGACAGTGATGAAAAATCTGATTTGGACTTGAGTAGAGTGTTGCAGAAGACTGTAAAGAGCGGCTGTGCGCTCTGCTTCTGAGAGGACCTTGAACCCTACGACGCAAAAATAAGCGAACAAAAATATAAAAAGGGGGCGTGTTTTCTCACATTGCTCGATGGCACTAAGCTCCTCTTTGAAATTGACATCCAAGGAGGCGGCAGCCATATCCTCCTAAACTGGACTCAACAACTGGCGATTCCATAGTGTGACCACGCTTACCAAGGTAGCCTCGTAATTCTGAAGGTTTTCGAACCACTGATCCAAAGCTTCCGCTACAATGAAGAAGCACAGGGTAACGTCAGCGCTTTGCCTGTCGGTAGGTTCGGTTCCACGTCGCAAACTCACCTTCAGGAGTCTGGAACATTGCACCTGAGCCTAGTAGCTCGCTAGTAGGCCTTGCGCTCATGAGTCCTGCTGGGCGGGGAGAAGCAGGTGCGAGAGTGGGCGTTCCACGGGCGGATGGACCCATCGACTGGCGGGCGTTCGCTTTCCCATTCTCGAGCCCTGGGCTCGGGCTGGGACTAGTAGAAGGTGGACGAAGACTCATTTCAAAATCGAAAAGATAAGAAAACTGGTGAGGTAGTGTGGGTGCTTTTGTTGAGACGTCGAGTCGAATAGACCTGCTGGGGATTGGGTTTGAAGGGCTAGAAACAAACAAAGTGCACGCCTGTTGGTTTGTGCTGCAGTGTTGGTCTAGACGAGACCAGCGGAGCCTGCCGGTCTAGCGAAGAGCTTGGTCGGCAATGAAGAATATGGGAAGGAGCAAAGGAGGGTGTCACCAGAACAAACGATTCTTGTTGGCAATCGTAGCCCTGTCACACTGTGACCGTCACAGTTTCAGCCTCTGACCTGCACTGGATTCTCATCGCCATCCTTCATCAATTCTGATTGTCCATCGATGACAAAAAGTTATTCTTGCTAAGTTACTCTGCGTACCGCCGACACCCGGTGACACTTGAAAACAAGGTGTGATATGTTTACTTTTGGGTTTGCTTCCGTTTCGTCTCGGTAATGTGTGAAGTGACCAAGCCAGCAGCCAAGGGAAGCCTCGAAAAGGAGCACCTATGAAACTCAATCTTGCACAGGATCATACTATCCAGTGGCAATGTGCCATTAGAGGCAAATGCCAATTCAAGTTGCCCTGCTTGGGGGAAACTGTTCAAGTCTTGATAGAGTTTATTACCACCCATACGGTAACGACGTGAAGTATATAGGGTTCGATTCCCACTCGCTAGCGCCTGCACTATAGTTGGAAGTTCCATCGGCCTGAAAACAGAGAGATCAGTACACAATCGAGTAAATGAACGTCAAGATTACTCACATTCATCAAAGTAGTCATATCTCATGGTGGTGTTCATATAACCATTGAAATCGATCCACGCCGAGCGCTCAGTGGCGTTCTTGAGGACGTCTTCGATCTTGACAGTATCTAGTGGAACATCAAGTAAGGGGAAACAAAAAAGAATACATAGACGTACATCGCGCATGCTTTCCTCCATCGGGATTGGCCAGAGGAGCTCTCTGCAATAAAAGTAGACATTAGATAGGTCCGGGGAGGAAGGAATCTGCACATACCTTCGTCTTATAGGTGAACCAAATATATCCAGTAGCCACAAGCTGTATCCTCCCTCGCGCCGGGGTAATGCATTGCTCATTACGAATCTGTGATAAATTTAGGCACCGCGCCAACTACATCAAGAGCGACTTGAAGACGTACTGTTCCAATGCAATGCTTGTCGGCGACAGGCGTCACATTGGTGGTCTTAATCGTTTTATTCGTAGCGACAGTTACAAAGCTTTTGCATTCGGTTAGCAAGGCTATGTGGTAAGGCGTGTAAGGTCGCAGGATACTAACCTGTTGAGCGGCGCATTGATGAACTCCCCTGGCCCCTTGATAGAATACAGCCTCTCCGATGTGATGTTGGGCATTTGGAACTTTCCAACGAAGAATTCAGCATGAGCAGCAGAGGTTACATCTATCGAGAGGGGAATGAGGAGCGCCTAGATTCAATGAGGGACAACGTACTTGTGATGTTCCAGTAGCCGGTATTTGTATAGCCCTCGTCAACCTTAATCCTGTTAGAATGGTTTTCGGGCTGAATGTCCATCCTCGAGACGTTGCAATTCGTATCACCTGCATAAGTGAGCTCATTGCGTCCGAGAACGTGGTGAAGAATAAAGACTGACCAGTAATGAGGACCGGTACTGGATCGGCAACGCACATAGTTGCGGGTTTGTCTTTGTACTGGAGAAAGAACTGTAAGCACGTAGTAAAGCATTCAACTCGAATACTCACGTTTGGAGGATTTATTGTAATCTTCCATTCCCCTTCACCCCAAGTTGTCCTCGCATACTGTTCGAGCTGACCCCAGCCCGGCACTAACAGAGGATGAGATGTGGTCAGAATATAATCGATACACACCAGGTGTAACCACCATAAAACTTCTCGGGTTCCAGCTCCAATAACCACTACAATTACCCAACAAATACGAAGATGGGACCACTCACAACTCTGCGCATCATCTAGATCCAAAAGCGAACACGGACTCGCTGTCGAAGAGGTTGATACTTCCAATAAATCATCGCGTCTCGTCAAACTCTCCTCAGACGAAAATATTGAAGCGGGTAAACAAGAAACAAGGTCAAAGGTCAAGAGAGCAACCGGGATAGCCTATGGTGCGATGCAACACGCAGGTCAGCGTTTGGATGAAGGGTAAAGCGGAGAGTAGACACACCAAAGTCAAGAACTTCATTATATCAAACGTTGTTTATAGCCTATTCGAATACCTGATTCGAATTTGCGCCCAGTCGTCCAGCGATGATGGTGGTAGAGAACCAGCTCTGAGAGAATGCAAATGCGCCCGTGCGGGTTCTTGCCGTTGGGCAACATGTCAGCAACGGATTCGTTGCACCGCCTCTTTCGGAGCTACCCTCATCATAACCCGCTAGGCTGCAGTTCTAAGCACTAGATTCGATCCACTGATATTTTGTTCTGTACCTTTGAAAATATTCTTATCATTGCAGTAACCTCCAAGTTCGAAACGATGCTCCTAGACTCGGAGCCCAGCGCCTAAGCACCCTGCTGTCCGCTCATGACATGATCGGGCCTCGACTCGAGCTCGTCCTCTTCCCACCACTTCATCAGCTGGCCTAAGGTCATATTGGAATCTGCCCTCGGGAGACTAAATAAAGCCCAGATTGAATTGAACTGCACTTCAAGGCGCTGCTCGAAAGCTGTGCATCGAGCATTACCAATGTCCAACTCAAGTCAAGCCAAATACTGACTCTTGTCCGTCCATTTACTCCCCACTCCGTCTATTGCAAACCTGTTCATTCTAGTTCCCCGGCTGTCTACATGCGCTGATATACATCTGCTTATCCCCATCTTCAGTCGGGATGTCTTGGGGCTACCCTGCTGAATCTAGTGGAAGTGCATCCACCTGGCAGAATCAGGTTGCTTATAGCTGCTACTACGGACCATCAGGTGCGATTGACCTCATTATGTATGGTATTCTACTGACCATTCCTCGCTATATCACTCTTAGCATCGCTTTTCGAGCATGCTGAAAATACCACCATCACGAATAGTCAAATATCTACGAGCATTACCCAGATACAAGCTCGTAGTACAGGTACGTAACAAACACATTTAAACCCATGAACACTCTGTCTTTTAAGCTTACGAGCGCCTACCGATCCAGGACTCATCGTTCTTGGTCATAATTCCGCACTGGGTGCCATCTACAACTCCCTAGAACGACAACAACTCGACGCACCAAAATGCCATCCAGATACACGCAAGGCGGTCATAAAGAAACTTGTAGACTGGATACGTGGGGAAATCGACTCGGAGGCTTTGATTATGTGGCTCTACGGTGCTGCTGGAGCAGGCAAATCCGCGATTGCACATACTCTTGCTGAGATATGTGGGAAATGCGGATGGCTTGTAGCTTCCTTTTTCTTCTGGAAGACAGCCAGCGAACGCAACAACGCAAATCGTTTTGTCGCGACAATTGCTCATCAAGTCGCTCTGGTAATCCCCTCCTCGCGCGAGCTCATTGAAGCAGCTGTGGACTACAACCCATGTATTTTTCAACAATCCCTTGATACCCAACTTGCTAAACTCGTCATCGAGCCTCTTGAGCGACTGTACTCAAGTGGACTCATCTTTGATACCGCTCCCCTTGTTATCATCATCGATGGCTTGGATGAGTGCCAAGGTACTGACATTCAATCGGGCTTAGTAAGGTCACTAGCCGCCGCATTCCGCCATTCGGCGCTTCGTGTTCGCATTCTCGTTGCTAGCCGTCCGGAAGTCCACCTGCAGAGCACCTTCAATTCATCTTCAATCCAACCTCGTCTGTCACGACTCCTTCTATCTAATGAGTATTCTCCCGACAAGGATATCTATCGATTTCTAGCAGACTCGTTCAAGAAGATCCGAAGCGAACATCCTCTGAACTCCTACATTCCTTCATCTTGGCCATCTTCCGATGTCCTACACGAGCTCACCGAGAAGTCTTCGGGACAGTTCATCTTCGCCTCGACCACAGTTAAGTATATCGGTGGAGATCCTCACCAACTTCCGCACCGTCGACTAGATGTCATTCGCCGCCTTCAGCCTCCTAGAGGTGATGAAGATCTTCCATATGCAGAGCTGAACTCTCTCTACAACCACGTACTGTCTAATGTCCGTGGCATTGAGAGGGTCAAGCAGGTCCTTGGAGTCCTGCTCATTGTTACTCCGTTTTTGGAAGAAAAGAGGCATCGGATGACAACAGCAGGTGGCATGGACGACTTTCTGTTATGGCAACCTAGTGAAACTGAAGCTTGTCTAAGCCAACTTGCATCCGTCATTGAATGTAACCCAGCAGGCCATTTACGCGTCTTGCATTCCTCACTTGCGGATTTCCTTCTTGATCCCACTCGCTCTCATCAGTTCTATTTATGTCGTGAGTCCATTCTGGGTGATAGTGTAGCCCAGGGACTGCGCCATATACATCAGTATGTGATCGGTGAGAAAAGTGGGTTTTTTCCGACCTCTCGAAAAATCCACTTTAAAATGCTTAACTGCACATCTAGAATTCATAGATTGCCAACCTCATGCTATCATGGTTCATACCTGCCTTAATGTTGACCTATTCTGCACCACTACACTTCAACAAGAGTTAAGCAAACTATCCCTCAAGAAACTTTACGATGCCTATGCCAGTGACTGGTCTTGGTATGCCTTCTGGTGGTTGGCGTCGCCGGTTCTCGAGATGCTACATAACCAAGTACGCTATGATGTTCTAGATGGTATCAAACACTAACCAATAATTTCTCAGAACCTCGACGATCACCCCCATCTCATCTCTGACCTTACAACTATCTGCCTCCAATTTTTCAATGGAGACAAACCGGTCAAGGATTTGACCAAAATTGATCATACATTGACTTTGCTGGTATACGAGGCACAATACTCTCACCTTCTCCAAGTTGAACCCTTGAATCTTGCCTCAGGAATATCCTTTCCAAATTCTACCTGACATAAAACCGCAAAGTCGCCAGTTTATTAAGCGATTTGTTACCATGCACCCCAGCCTTGCGCTCACGGGGGAGCATTATGCAATCGTTGTCCTACATTCGATGGGACTACTTTCGTGGTAGGTCCTAAATATCAAGCGTTTCATAGAAGGCTCTCACACTACACTCACCATAGTCGGGACTTCTGTTCGAGTGCGGATTCATCCAACACATCCGACGAAAATGCGAAGCAACAGCATTCAAGATTCCTCTTTGCGCCACTCTGGATTGCCCATGCGCTTCCTTTGGCATGTGAATCTGAGAAGGTTTTGAACCAGATCTCTCCCCTAGCCTCCTGGATTAGCTATAAGCCGACTTTCATGAAAGATGCAAGTTAGATGGATGGAATGATTATATCATTCAACCTGCTCGGGATGCCGTTTTGGAGTATTACAAAGTAAGTGCCGCAAATCACGTTTATACATTGCTCAACGTACATCCTCAGCGTTACGCAAAACCATCCGCCGTCAAACAATATATGCGTCTCCACAACCTATCCTAGTGCTATCTTTGGCCCTTTTATTCGTCCTACAGAATTCCCTATCGACAAGCATTTCGTACTTTTTGCATCCGATGACTTTATCGTTCTTAAATTTCAGTAGATCCTCTAGGGTACCTTGGAACTCGGATCAAAATATGTACCTTACAGCACGATATATGATCGGAATGGTAGTCTACACGATCCAATATCTACAGTACACAGCCAACGAGTTGTAAATATAATCTTCAACACAAAACACTCGCGAATAAGTAGTGACATATGCGATTTAGATGCCAACAAGTGGAATGAGTACGTCTTTGGGATGTACAGACTTCGTCGAAAAAATTAAGTACATAATGTGACATACTGTAGATGAAAGGGTCTGCTATATTTTGCTTCTACGTCTCCTTACACAGAATCGAGGCATGATAATTGACTAATCTGAATGCGATGACTATACCTCCGCAGACATGCGTCTCTCAGAGAATTTCTAGTCGCTGCCCATCATACCAAGAATACTTCCGACTTGGTATGTCGCATAATAAATCTTATGGACTTCCTGGAACAACACTGAGAGGCACGAGAAGTGGTATCAACAACCACTGGTAGGAGTGAGAATTACCAACTTTGGGTCCAGGATTCACGTCAAACAAATGCGAGGCGTACACGCATCGATAAAGTCGCTTTCTGAATGACCTGTAAAACGTCGAGCAGCTGTGAACACGACCGTGTAGACATCTTGCGGAGGTCAGACTATCGCATATAAGTTGAAGGCGATACATTTGAAATGGCGTAAGAAACGAAGGCGAAAAGTAAAAACTACCAACTGTCAAGGGGGATTTGCTGTTTCGTTGTAGGGCGTATCGCTGACAACACGGTTGGGTGAGGTAGAGTCGTTTGCATGGACTTTGGTCGACATGTGCTCCCGGAAACAGCATGCGAAAGTCCCATCGTTTGACGTGAACCTCGTACTGTCCCTACGGAGTCAGAGGTTACTCATTGTCTTTTGTTATGATGGGTTCGGTATAAGTTATCATCCATCTATACCTGTCACGAACATCAGTAAAAGGTGGATGCATTTGTCCATCAAACGGAACGAGACCAGAACCGGAGACATATGTGAGGCAGCCAACACACATTCCTCGATGCTAACTTGCTCTTCCTAATAAAACCGTCAATAAAACGCACCTTCAAGGAGTTATCATATCTCGTCACACGCTTCAACTAACGTCCTTGCCCTTGCCAAATCTCCATTCACGCTTACGTGCCTCCCAAGGACTGACTTGACACAGGTTTGGTTTGGGTGCGATGCCTATATCAATTATTAGCAGTGAGGTTCGAATTCATGAGATGGACGTTGTCTGCCATTCGGCGCAAGAGTCCTAGGGAAGAAGAGAGAAGCGTCAGTAATGAATAATGAACTAGGCGCCAAAGGATATAAATGATACGCACTTGTGGCGGAGTACATTGAGGATCTGCCACCTATTTCCAAATTGCCAGTCTGTCGGGCGTCTTTAGACTTTGGCTGTGTCTCCGACTTGGGGGAGCCGAAGTGACTGTGTCGAGGCGTGAACTTGAGGTAGAGTTGAAGGAGATCGTCTATTCGTGTGCAGTGTTCTACCGTGACGGTGCCTCGCCTAGGAGGGTTAGAATTCGTCGAACCTAAGGCAAAAGAGTAAGGGGAAAAGCGCACGATGAGATGCGCTAACACCGACGATCTCCGCGTCTACTTTCTCTAGCGAACGGGCAGAATCAGATGGGGGACAAGGTAACTTTGTGGTCTCTAACTCTCGTTAGAATAGGTGTTGGAGACACTTCGATTTTGCGGTGACTCACCTTCAAGTTCGACTGGACGGTGGCAGCCAGAAGCGGCGACCAAGTAGACACCCGTCTGAACACGTCCATACATAAGACCCGCCAGGTTTTGGAATAAGATAGCAAGTGATCTCAGATTCTCACTCAATCTGTGGAATAGAAGTAAGTAGTGATGATGTTGGGGAGGGTTTAAGAGGATGTGACATACCGTGTTTCAGCGGCACCAAGGTTCTAATGTTCCAACTTGACTTGAAGACTTGAAGAGTGCTGGATGAGTGAACCTAGCCAATGTTGATGACCAGCGGAAACTATTGCGGGGCTCCCGG
>Ga0247742_10001670_pt1 | contig 15102 bp, 28 predicted proteins | sample UWRJL208509C2_FD_180944 | JGI IMG/M metagenome (GOLD analysis project Ga0247742, IMG submission 180944) | Plant litter microbial communities from Arlington Agricultural Research Station in Wisconsin, United States - UWRJ-L208-509C-2 | ecosystem: Environmental > Terrestrial > Plant litter >...
GTTCGTTTCAGCGCCCACCCCTCACACACCCTAGCGTTCCGCAGCGGCGGTACTAAACATTCAGTCGCCATGAATCGTGATTAGGCTATAAGTTACCTACGGTAAAATTGTGTTCGGTTTGGGAAAGGTTTTGAGAGTTTAAGTTTCGAACGGATATTCGAATAACTTTACAGTCGTTTAGACATTTTCTCTGCGGAATAGTGTTATGGTGATATAGTTAGGAGTGGCAGGGGACACTTTTACTATAGTGATATATGCTACTTCTACCCGTAGGGGACGTTTTTGATTGTGGGTTCATAGGGTTGCCTTATGTCACATTCATCCGAAGGGTGAGGAACATACCTCTATAGGTTGTTTATCTAATACTCTCCTATGGTTGTTGTTCCTCTTTCTGTCACTCTTGCTTTTCTCTTATTGCTACTCCCTTACTGGGTTGTAGCTTCTCGTGTTCTTTATGACACGAGAACTTTGTTATTTGTCAATTGGTATACGGTTCCGTTATTGTTCTGCCTTTATAGGGTTGTGACACTTCTATTCCTTTTCGGGGTTACTTGTGTTATGGGGATTTCTGTTGGTGGTTGTGTTGCTCTAGCGGGTTTGCTATTATTGGGGTATGACAAATTATGTTACTGGTCGTAGTTACTGTAGGTTCATGTTCGGGTTGGCTATCCTGTTGGTTGTTATCCTTGCTGGGGTGATCGGGTTATACATCTGGGTTGGCATGACAGGTTAATAGTTTTAAGATAGGTGCGTTAACGGAGTGTCACCCATAAGGAATGACACTCCGTTTCTTTATGTTATAAGGGTGGGATATCTCGTATCTTTACCTGTCATATGGACGTTTATTCTGCGGAATAAAGGGGACTGAGTTTTAAACGTTTTTGTGACACCTGTAGATGGCTAGAGCTTTATCTAAACTGTTAGTTGAGATGCGCTGCTGGTGGGCTAATGTCACCATGTGTGTGACATTAAATAAATAGGGTTTCTCAGTATATTCTGAGAAGGATGAATCTCGTAATATTCTGAGAGCTTTTAAAGGTGACAGGATATTGGCGTTTAAGGCGTTCTCTTAAAGTTGTCTTTTGCTGTGTGTCATGTATGACATCCGCGAGTATCTATTGATAGGTGGAATCGCGTTTCTACTATTTGGTAGATTTGTGGATGTTTCTACTGCTGGTTCTTTCCTGTCGCATTTTTAATGTCATGGCGCAAGGGTGGGGTTTTAGGAGTCGCACCCTATTGTGTTCATTGGCGCATTATTCTGTGTGTCATATAAACTCTATATATTGACATGGTTGTTGTTTGGCGTGTGGGTTCTAAGGGTTTACCTTTAGCCTCATTCATCTGGAAGGTGAAAAAGTAATGACACTATAAAGGTTATGTCATTACTTCCTGTCATACAGAGAATTCTTCTGTTGGTTATCTTCTGTGACATATGACATCCTTTTATCTCTTTCTAACTACCCCCTAAGGGTTTAGTTTAACTTGGTGTCATTCTTACTGTCATGACGTTTTGAGAGTTTTGACATATTAATTGTCATACCAGTTATTTAAAGGGTATGATGGCACGTTCATTCTGTTCGGCTGTTGACATGACAATTGGGGGCTTAGGTAGGAATCGGAATTAGCACTGGTTGTCATATATGACATTTTCAGGAGGTTTGTCGTTGTTCGGGTTAATGCCATGTTCTGCTGACAACTGAATAACCTAATTAACCGAACATGAAACCGTGTCATTTTTGGGTATTGTGACAATAGATCGTTAGATTGTCGCAATACTATTTATGCTTATTTTGATGGAGTATTGTGACAGTTGTTATGACACCTTACAGATGAATGAGTTAGCCTGTAAGGTTGATTGTTTATGAGAGTGGGGGAAGGTTGGAGGGACGGGAAGCAAACTCATATAAATGTTTGGTTGCTTTTTTAGGGTATTGTTGTTCAGGGGAGAATTATGCTGATGATGGTTCTTAGTGTGTTGGCTATGAAGAATAGTATGGTGGTTCCGCCTGTGATGAAGAGAACAATTTCTATGAGGGCTATCATGGGTGGTTCTCCTCCTAGGGTTTCTACCCGGTAGGTGTTGAAACTTTTTGTTGATTCAGTTTCAAGTTCTGTATTGGGTTGGGTTGACATTTCTCTCATTAGATAGGGTGTTGTTAGATTATCTAAGTTTATATGATGTTTGGGTTTTACGGGTGGACAATTGTGTACGTTTAATAATTAGTCTTTTGAGGGACTGAATTATTAAACGTAGGTTTGTTCTTTGTTGAGGAATTTTTTGCGTTATACTGGGAGTATGAGACAAAAGGTTTTAGGTGTTATTGAGCGGGTTGGGCTAATCGTGATTATTGTCGCGGTTGCTTTATTTAACGATAACATTCTTTTACGGGTCATTTTTGGCATCATTAGTTTAGGTTTGATTGTAGCTGGTGTGATGTTCCTTATACCCTATATAGCTTTAAGGTATCAGTTGCGGTTAAGGGATACTGCTGTTAGGGAAGCTGCGGTAGCTAGGGAGCGTTTGGGTTTGATTCAACGGGATGCTGGTTTGTGAGGTTTTAGTTTTGTTGTGTTTGATTTTCTATTTGAAGGGTTGCTAAGGTTTATGGCGAAAAGGTATGGTTTTGATACGGAGTATTCGTATAACATTTTTGATGCGGATGAGCATTTTGATGTTAACTTGTGGGTGATGACTGATAACGGTAGTTGGAAACGTGTTGATTATTGGTCTTATGCTTGTGGTATTTTTGAGTTCCAGAGGAGTATAGCTCATGCTCGTGCTGCGAAGAAGATTAAGACGTTACGTGCTTTGTATGATGCTGAACCTATCTGATGTTAATTTGTGAGGTTGTTGCTAAGGGCAAGATGAAGAGTCTTGCCCTTGTTGATGGCTATAGGGTTTGTGGCAGGGCTGATGTTACACATATGATGGTATGCCCTGTTTGTGGTGTGGAGGATAGTTTTTTCTGTGCTGAGCATGCGGGTAAGATGTTGGAGACTATTGATTCTCTTAAGGTTATAGCTGGGGCTGGTAGGTTTGGTCGGGTTCTGGTTAAGTTACTTACCCCTTTGGTTAGGTATCGTTTTACTGAGTGTGGGCATGTTGGAACGCTTGTGGCACCTGTTGTTGTTTTAAAAAATATAACGGGAAACTAAAGTAACCTTTGGCAAGGGTTACAATTTGTTGACTTCGAGGGGTTCATACTGGTAATATGGTGATATATCTTTTTTGAAAGGAAGTTATCGTATGGCTTATGCTGTCAAGGGTCGTGTGATTCTTAAGCGTGTATTCATGGATGAGGGCACAATCATTGTTTTGGCTGATTGTGATGTTCCTGAGGGAGAGACTGTTTCGGAGCAACATTTTAAGTTGCGCGAGATCCTTTCTAAGCTGGACGAGAGGCAGGTTGCTACGTTCTGGCTGGAAGATGAGATTTATGATACCTTCTATGATGTGACAGAACCTAAGGATTTTGTTGTTGATGGTGCGGGTGCTCAACTTGATCCTGTGAAGCTTGCTGTTGAGGCTGGTGGATTTACTAACGTGAATGTGTTCACGTTAGATTTCTATGCGGATGTTCTTATCTAGAAGATTCCGTAAAATAGGTAATGCCCCTAACATATGATTCCTGTTAGGGGCATTACCTATTTTTGTTTTACTTTTGGAATAGAGCTTTCAGAGTTATAGGTTAAGCTTGGCTTATGTATAAAGGGACAGTTTTTAACGGTGGAACCATTCAAGCCATGCTTCGGCTTTCTCCCGTTTACGGTCATTATGCCATTTCATTAGTTTACGTATAAGGGTTCTCATTTGGTTGTGCCTTAATCCCAGATGGGGGTTGAGATGTTAACAAGAGTGTGGTAGTCGCCGCGCTTTGGGTAGAGCTTACCTCGCATTAGACGCATCTTGTAGGGAGCACCGATAAGGCTGAGGGTTTCATCATTATCGTATTCGGTGAGCTTAAGGATTAGTTCCTTAACAGTGGTGTATCCACCTAGAGGACGTGGGGAGTTTTCCATGTAAACATCGTTGTAGAAGTAATGCTCTTCGGGTTCGAACATCCATAGTTCACCCTCACAGCGCCAGACTGTACCATAGTCAGGGTTGCGGGGGTGAGGGGCCATGTGGCCGTAAAGAATTTTGGTGGTGAATAGTCTACGGTCAAAGTCGTTGTAGTGCTGCTCGAATGACAGAATGAGGGCTTTATCCATCGGCAGGGTGAGGAGCGCTGTGATGAGTTCCTTCACGGTGTGGAAACCGGAGGTCATCTGTTCAGGCTTAGCAACGGTTGTAGTGTTCATAGTTCAAGTTTATAGGGTTATGGTTGGGATGTCAATAGTAATACTTGTATCTGAACCATAGGGGCCGGACAATGTTGAGGGTTTTAAGGGTTTACCTTTAACCTCATTCATCTGGAAGGTGTAAAGGTTAAAGTTCGGTAAGGTTTTACTTTTAGTAGATTACGACTATGGCTGGACGGTTGCCGTGATCGCGTTCTGCGATGACTTCACTGACTGGGCCAAGGTTGCCGTCAACTTCCACGAATGAGTCACCTGTGACTATGACACTGGCTTTGGCTTCCTCTAAAGCTTTGATTATTTCATCTACTGTCATCATAATATTTTAACCTTATCATAAGTGGCTGATGATTACAATATGTAGAATTTAGAAAGTATTGTAATTAAATTATGTAGGTGGTATACTATTGGTATAAAAAATTTATTAAGGATTCAGATGTTTAAAATTAATCGCGTTCGTAAACCTTTTGCCATCATTATGGAAAATCATGGTTCGCATTATCCTGAATTCGCTGCGTTCAAAGGCGGTAACACTGATAAGTATATTATCTTCGGTGATCGTTATAAATTTCCTACATTGGCGGCGCTTATTCGTTCCGCAGAGAAAGCTGGATATCGCGTGGAAGGTTCACGCGTTCTTAAACAAAAGTAGTCTTAGCATTAAGAACTTATAAGAACTGGTGACTCAACTAAAGAATAGGGCAGGTAGTCGATTGTTGACTACCTGCCCTATTCTTTATAGTTAGAAGAACTGTCCAATAATTCCTGTGGTGGAGAGCGCGAACACTACAACGAAAATGACGCCGTAGAGGACTGACTGGCGGCGGCTGAGGTTCACATCGTTACGACCACGCGCGAGGGGGTCAACATGTGCGTTACCGGTGCTGACGCAGTAAGCAAGCTCACTAACGTTGTTAAGGTACATGCTGAGGTGTAGGACGAACACTACCGCAGCGGCAATGACAAGTGCTACAAGAAAAACGATAAGTTCGATGTTCATTGTGGTTCCTAACTCTTGGCGGTTGGTATATTCAGTACTCTACTGGGATACGTATTACCTGTCAATACGTAGTTGGATGGTTTTATCGAACGATCTTTTCGGTTTGGTTAAGTCATAATGAAATATGAGCATATTATGACTTAACCGGTTATCTCATAATATAGGTGGGGTGTCAGAAAGTGGAGGGTTGTTACTGTTTCTGTTACTTTGAACCATATTTTGACACCTTTAAAACGTTTCAATTAAATGCTTGACTTTTCTTTATTAACCTATTAGATTAGGTGGTATCAGAGAGTAGTTACTTAAACCTTATATAAAGTGGAGAGACAAAATGATGGTTCGTTTGATTTTGGGTGTCATTATCCTTCTGGGTTCTATGGTCGCTAACATTGTGTTGGCGGTGTCGGCTGCTGCTGACGCTGGTGTTAGCTTCTGGGAGTATGCCATGCTGAACAAGCTTGGCGTGTTTGTGCTCATCTGGAACTATTCGCCTGTGGCGCTTATCGGTTTGATTGTCGCTGTCATTGTTGGTGGCGTTCTGGTGAAGTGGCCTTCCCGCGCTGACACTTACATTCGTCGTTCTCGCGCTCGCGTGTAATAGTTCGATTAAAGCGAAGATTAACTAAAAATCGAAGTATTAAATAAGGCATGACATCTTTTATTGGGTGTCATGCCTTATTGACTTTTGTGGAGTTTGTCGTTAAGCTTATAGTGAAACTTCTAATGAGAAACGGGAAATGTCATGTTAGCTAAGACACATCGTGTGTCAGCACCGGCTGATTTCCGTCGTGCCATGAATAAGGGTGTCAGGGTTAACTTTAACGCTGTGACAGTTTATGTTTTAAACCGTCATGACAGTGACCCTTCCCGCGCTGGGTTTATTGTATCTAAGGCTGTTGGTAACGCTGTGACGCGGAATGTGGTTAAGCGTAGGCTTCGTGACATTACTGCTGCTGTCATGGTTGATTTCCCTACAGGGTTTGATATTGTTGTTCGTCCTTTGGCGGGTTCTGATTCTGTCATGTTTGATGTTCTCATGAAGGATGTCACTGAGGCTGTTGTTCGTGTGTCTCGAAGGGGTTCTAAGTAATGTCAAGGTTTAGTTATGTTCTCACTAATGGTGAACGTGTTGATGTTGACACTAATGTGCGTTTTGTGCGTTCCCATTTTAAGGGTGTTCACTTTATGTTGGTGTCAGATACTTTGACACGTCATGGGAAGGACGATTTGTTTTTTCTTCCTCAGGATTGTGTGAATGTTGACATAACGTTGGATACTGTGTGTGACATAGCTATTGTGTCGTTGACTAGTTCCGATTATTCTGTGGAGCGTTTTGTGTCGCTTTCTGGCGTTGGCGCTATGGAGCTTGTTCGTGATGCTTCTATTGCTGTTGCTAAGGATGTGACTATGGATGCTCGGTTTGCTGCTGTTCAGGCGACACTTGATAGATTGGCGCGTTAAATATTATGGCTTCTGTTGATGAGACTGTTCGTGAGAGTATTCTTTGCCATCCGTTGATTTTCCCTAACCGTTTTGCGGTGTTGTCGCATGTGTTGACGGTTATTGGTAATGGGTATCATTGGGAGGCTGGTGAGGCTGTGAAGGATGATTATGGTCAGCCTGCTCAGGAGCATTGGTCTGAGGAGCTTGAGGCTGCTCATCGGCTTCAGTATGGTTATGATGATGTTATTTCAGATCTTCTGATGGAGCATTGGGTGAAACAGGATGCTGAGTTGCGCGCTGTTGTGGATAATGTTGATACGTTAATGTTTGATGTTACTCCTACTCGTGAGGAGCTTTACCCTAAGTCTGATTATGCTCTTGCTTTGCGTATGCCTGAGGATGTTACTGATGATTGGCGTGCGGCTTGTGAGTGGATGCTGGGTTATGCTTACCAGAATGGTTGGGCTGCTTAAAAACTACCTATTCTATATGGGGGACGGTTTTTGTTTTATGTTAAACTGTCTTTATGACTGATTTAACAATTGTGGAGCATGATTCTGCGGCTTGGCTTGTTATAGCTATTTTTCTGGCTGTGCTCTTTATGGGAATGTTTGGTTCTCTGTTGTTCCCTAAGACTATGCGTGTACGCATGTTAGTGTTTTTCCCATTTCTGGTTGTGCTTTTCATCTCTGTGTGGATTACTTCAGATAATATGAATGCTGCTCGTATGGTGTTGAGTAATAAGAATGATGTTGCTGTTCAAGAGTGGGTTTCAGATAATTATGGGTTGAATCTTACTGCTGCTCAAGCTTCCGATTTATGGTTACCTTTATGGCATGATGGTGCCCACATTGACCCTGTTATTGTTTCTGTTGATGGGGAAAGTACCAAAGTGACTTTAGAGGTAACGGATAAAGGATATGAGTTGTTCTCTACTGAGGCTTTGCCTTTGGTTAGGGGTTAAGGATTTATGATTAGATATTATTTTGAGAGTCAGTATGAAGCTGTTGGGTATTCGGATGAGTTGTTTTCTGCTCTTTTGGATGAGGTAGCTGCTGCTCTGTTTAGTTTAGATGGTGGGCAGGGTGCTAGTTTTTCTGGTTCTCCTCGGCAATCTTCTATGGTATTTGGTTTGATGGTGGATGCTGCTGATTTGGATGAGGCTTCTGCTAAGGGGACGGACATTACTAATGAGGCTATCAGTCTTGTATGTGGTGATAGTTGGGAAGGTAACATAACTCCTGTTCGCAAACTGGTTTGTGTGGAAGCTTTAATGAAGGATGAGAATTAATGATTGAGACTGTTCGTAAATCACATGTGGGAACTTATGTGTTTCTGGTGTTAGCGGTTTTATTTGTTGCTGGTATGGTTGCTGTTTTTATGATGTTCCAGTCTCATCGTGGGCATACAGCTATTTTTACTGTCACGGGTGGTGTTGAAGCTGTTGATGAGTTGAACTATGGGGTTGTTCCTAATGGTGGGAATGATCAGGCTGCTGGTGAGGTTTCTCATACAGATTTGGTGGTGCCTTTCACTGCTGAGGTTGTTTATGGTCAGGCTGAGATGGATGAGCAAAGATATGTTTATGTGAATTCTTTTGCTAACTCTCTAAGGGTTGCTGATGATTCGGATACTTTCCTTACTTGTACGGTTTCAGTTGATGGAGTGGTTGTGGTTGAGGATAAAGGGCCGCGCTGTTCTGCGGGTTTTGTTTTGAACCCTGATGGTAGTTTTAATTTGGGTGGGTTAGAATGACTTTTGGTGAGATGGTTGAAGTTATCGCTATTAGTTGTGTGTGGTTGTTTGTTGTTTTAGTGACTGCTATTGCTGCGATTGTTATTCGTAAGTTTTGGTTCAGGTTGTTACTTGTTTCGGTTGCGGTAGCTGCTATGGGTTTAACAGTGGTTATTAACGTGAATGCTTTCCAACAGTATGGTTCAGGTTATTATGATGAGTCTTCTTATTTGGAGATGGTGAATTATGGATAGAGTTGAATGTGCTGATTGTATGAGTGAGGCTCTTATGACTGTAGGTATTTACGATAACCGTAAGGTTCCCAAAGATCTTGTTAAGAGGGTTGAGCAAGCCTATGATGATGAGGTTTATCATAACCATGAATTAGATAGTAAACCTGTGCGGGTTTAAATAAGTGAAGCCCCAAAACCAGCTAACGGTTTTGGGGCTTCACTTATTTAGTGCTTGTTTAGATGTGGGCGTTCGTTGCTGCGATAGCGATACCCCAGATGATGAGGGTTACGGTTACTGCGATAACGGGGATACCCACAAGGTTGAAGATTCGGCTGTGGTTGATGAGGTTAATGATGAAGTTCATTTTCTCTTCCTGTTCTCTCTTGAGTTAAGTGTAGCAAAAGTTTATTAGATGCGCAATATTATTCTTTAAGGAATTTAGACATTTCTTCTGCGGTTTTTAGGGGACTAACTTTTAACGGTTTTTATTATTGACATTGTGAGTGTTGGGGCTATAGGATTTAGTTTAATAAGTTGTTTTAGAATTCCAAGTTGGAGAGAGTAATGATGCGTAGGGTTCTTGGAGTTGTGGCAGTTGCTGTAATGCTGGTGGCTCTGTCTGGGTGTGCTTCGATTCGTCAGGGTACTGTTTCGGATAAGGTTGTTGAGCCGGAACGTCATTACATAGTTTATTGTGGTAAGGGCTGCTTCGCACCTCGTACTGATGATGAGGATTACTGTTTCACTCTGAATGGTGTTAATGATGATGGTGAGACTGCTACAGCTTACATCTGTGTGGAGAAGGATGTTTGGGATTCTCTCACTGAGGGTGACTATTATGACGTGGATGCGTAAATAGTTTTATAAGATTTAAACAATGGGTTCTGCTATATTTTTGTGGCGGAACCCATTGTTCTGTGTTAGGCTTGATTTAAATAAGCTTATCTAAGAGAAGAGACAAAAGAAAATGGCTATTGAGATTCCGTCTTATAGTGCTAGAGTAACTCATCCTGCTTCTGAGGAGGAAGTTTCTGGTTTCATCTTTTCTGCTACTGCGGTAGTGGATGGTGTTGAGTTCACTGCTACCCATAATGCTAACAACATTAGGGTTTTGGCTAATAACCTGATTGCTGTTATTCTTGAGGGGTCACCTGAGGATTACACGTTTGAGGTTAACATGTTGACTTCTAAGGGGCGTATGTCTGTTCGCCATAATCGCCCTCGTTTGGGTTAGTCTTTATATTCTTATACGAAGAGTGCGATTATAAACGCTGTAGACCATGTGAAGTAAGAAAGAACTATTAACCCTGTTTGGCGAAGGTTGCTGATGGGGAGTTTACCTTTAGCGCGATAGTTAAGTACACGTAGGGTTATTTCATAACCAGTGAATATTGCTATAGAGATTAACAGAGTTGTTATTATTGCTGGAAGGTTCACTTCTCCACCTGTAATTGGTGAAGCTAATACTAGTTTTAATAAATTCATATCCTTTTTCTTTTCTACCTTTGCTCAAGGATACCATATATGTATTGTTTTGAAGGTAGGATTTTCAATTTTTTATTTCTTGATAGGTAGTATACTTATTCATGTAAGCTCTATAAAAGGATTTGAGTTAATGGGATATTCAAGAGAGAACTATACGGGGTATGGTATTAGGATAGCTGAGGATGAGTTCCCAGTAGCTTCTGAACTTCGTTCTTATGAGTATGAAGAAAATGATGGTGATATTCAATATGCCATGATTATGTATATTCGGGACAGGTTTCCTCTTCTATCTTTTCAGGTTTCTGGTGATACCAGAGATGCTGAGATGCAATTTGTTATTGTGGTTGATTCCTCTCTAGAGTTAGTTGATGAAACTTACTCTAGTTATGATGATGACGATCTTTACCCTGAGGAGTTAGATGAAGGGGACGCAAATAATATTGATGTGGTGGCGATTGAACAGTTGAAGGCTTTTATGGTTCAACAGAATATTACTCGTGATCTGTCTTGGCTTGCTTGGTCATATGTCGTTTAATAACTTTCTATGTGGGTAGCTTTTTATGAGTTCTGGGTGTATACTGGAATCGGAAAAGTTAATTAGGAGATGAAGCAGAAATGACTACTGCTACGAAGTTGAAGTTCGAAGATAATTGTGTGGTGGCTTCTGAGAACCCTACGATTCTTTATATCGAGGGTGATGGCATTGGTAAGGATATCTGGGCTACGGCTGAGAAAGTATTCGATGATGCTGTTGATAAAGCCTACGGAGGTCAACGCCGGGTTGACTGGCGTGAAGTTCTTGCGGGTGAGAAAGCTTTTAATCAGACCGGTGAATGGTTACCGGCTGAGACAGTTGATTTAATTCGTGAGCATCTGGTTGCGATTAAGGGGCCGCTTGGTACTCCTACTGGTGGTGGGCATCGCTCATTGAACGTTACGATGCGTCAGGAACTTGATCTTTATGTGTGTTTACGACCTGTTGAATATTTTCCGGGTACTCCTAGCCCTGTTAAGAACCCTGAAAAGGTTAACTTAACTATTTTCCGTGAGAACACTGAGGATATCTATTCTGGTATTGAATGGGATAGTGGGACTCCTGAGGTTCGTAAGGTTATTGATTTCCTTATTCAGGAAATGGGTGTTAAGAATATTCGTTTCCCTGAGACTTCCAGTATTGGTATTAAGCCAATCTCGGAGGAGGGAAGTAAGCGTCTTATTCGTGCTGCTATTGAGTATGCGTTGTTACATGCGCTTGGGACGGTTACTATTGTCCATAAGGGTAACATTCAGAAGTTCACTGAGGGTGGTTTCCGTAAGTGGGGTTATGAGCTTGCCGAAACTGAGTATGCGGATCAGCTTGCTTCAGGTGCTCTTGTCATTAACGATATTATTGCTGATAATTTTCTTCAGCAGGTTTTGTTACGACCTGAACAGTTTAAGGTTGTGGCGTTAACAAACCTTAATGGTGATTATGCGAGTGATGCTGTCGCTGCTCAGGTGGGTGGCATTGGTATTGCTCCGGGTGGTAACATTAACTACGAGACTGGCCATGCTATCTTTGAGGCAACTCATGGGACTGCTCCTGATATTGCTGGTAAGGATTTAGCTAACCCTTGTTCAATTCTTTTGAGCGGCGCTATGATGTTTGATTACATTGGGTGGCCTGAAGTTAGTATGCTTATTACGGAGGCGATTAAGACAGTTATTGCTAGTGGGCATGTTACTGGTGATTTTGCTCGTCTTATGGAGGATGCTACTCGTGTGGGAACCGTCGAGTTCGGTGAGTTACTCATTAAGGCTATGAAGTAATTCTTAAAATGAGTAAAGCCCCAACCTAATAATTTAAGGTTGGGGCTTTACTCATAGGGGTTAGGAGTTGTTAATAACCAGTCCGACGATACATACGATTGCGGCTATCGCAAGGACAACGTATGCGTAAAGCGGGAGAACGATTTCCATTGTTGCAACAACTGAACGGACGTTCTGTTTAAATTCCTTGAACATGTGGTTTCCTTTATCAGGAGTGGATGTTGCTTAGAGTTTTTATTATGACAAAAATATTGGAAGGTTGTCAAGTTCATATCATAAATTTTTTAGATATGTGAGGTAAGATTAAAGTATGAAAAGGTTTGATAGTTTCCATGACGCGTTCCATGATGTGTTGGATAATCTTTTGGAGATTCCCGCCTCTGCTGGTGTTAGTTCTTCTCGTTCTATAGGTTCCCAGTTCTCCGGTAATGTCCGAGGCACTCGGGAGCTACTTGCTCATAGTTTTATTATCAGTAATCCTACAGATAGGCTGCTTCCTTGTAGAGGGACGGACATTAGGTCTGCGATAGCGAACTTCTTCTGGACTATGGCTGGCATTGGTGATCCTGAAGCTATTATTCATTACAATCCTAAGGGTAAGGTTTTCCTTGAGGATTCTGAGTTGAAGTGCGCTATCCCCGCTCGTATGAGTAATGGGTTGTATCGTTCGCAGTTGGTTGACGCGGTGGAGTTGCTGCGGAGGGATTCAGCTTCACGTAGAGCATTAGTTACATTCACTCGTGCTGATGATATCATTGAGGATGCTTTAGACTTCCCCTGCCCTACTTCTATCCATTTTATGATTAGGGGTAATAAGCTGGTAGCTATTGTTAATATGCGCTCTCAGTCAGCTTTCGGGGTTATGCCGTATGATGTTTTCCTATTTACCATGATTCAAGAGGCTATGGCTTTAGAGTTAGGTGTTGAAGTCGGAGACTATATCCATATTTCTAATTCAATCCATATCTATGAGGATGAAGTGGAAAGAGCCTTAAGGCTTTCTGGGTGCGAGGATAGGTCAACAGCTATGGAGAGTATGATGTGGCCAACTCCTATTTATAATACTGGGTTACTTGAAGCTGAAGAATCTATTCGTAAAAATAACGTCTTTGAAAAGACGGGATTATTTTATTGGGATAGTTTACTTTTTGAGCTTCTAGCTCAATAGGTCGTTACGTAGATTCCGTTGAAGTTCATAATGTCGCCGGTTTTGATGAGGAAGCAGTCCGTAGCGTAGATTGTTCGTGCGAGTCCGGTGGTTCCATCTTCACGGGTGAAGGTTACCATACAGGAAGCAGGAGCATCCCCTACAGGGCCAACATAGATAGCGTTGTTAACGGTTACGGAAACCGGAGTGTAGTCCGCACCTGAACACCCTGTGAGCGCAGCAACAGCAACGATGATTGCGGTTGTGGCGATAACCATTTTCTTGAACATTTGGTTTCCTTCGCTCGATGACTGGTGTTTGCTATTTAGACAGTAACATTTTAGGGGAGGAGATGTCAAGCCTGTTAATGTCTTTTAACGGACATTATTTTTGTTGACTATTTTTGTTATAGAGTTTATGCTTATTCCATGCGTAAGGTTTTCTTGTACCGCTCCTTTGAGAGTGACAATTTACAATCGGAGCTTCATGCTGCCCAAAAAGCTGGGTTTACTCTGATTGATAACCGTGATGACCTTCACTCTGAAGATATTGTTCTTCCTCGTTTTTATCCTTTCTGGAATTATTTGAAAGATGAGTTTGACCAGATTAATGTTAGTATCGCTGCTCCTTATGGACAGCATGATTGGCTTGCTGATATCCGACAGTGGTATCCTGTCGTTAAAAGTTTTACTCCTCGTACTTGGCTTTCGATTGCTGATGTTATAGAGGATGACGCGACTGGGCCTTTCTTTGTGAAGGGTATTGATAAGAGCTTGAAGCATGATTTCAATAAGTTTTGTTATGCGGAGAATCTTGTAGAGTTACCTAAGACTTTAGCTGCGTTACAGGATGCTTTACCTGTTGAGCAACCTTTAGTGATTCGTGAGTTCAAGAAGTTAAGTTCTTATGGAAATAATCCTGTAGGTGGAGCGCCTTTAGCTCATGAGTTTAGAGTGTTTGTTTATGATGGGTATATTGTTTCTCAAGGGTTTTACTGGCAGAGTCTCATTGCTAAGGAGGGCATAACTAACTTTAGTGTTACCCCTCCTCAAGATTTTTTACAGGATGTAATTGATTTGGTTGGAGATAAGGCTAAGTTCTATAGTCTTGATGTTGCTCTTACTGATGAGGGTGAATGGATTGTAATTGAGTTGAATGATGGTTTCCTATCTGGTTTATGTGATGTTGATCAGGATTCTCATTACATGAATTTATTTGCGTTACTCGGGAAGTAAGTATTGCTTTTTGTCCGATGATGGGTATATGCTTAAATTAATCGACTAAGGGAAAGGAAGCTCAAATGGATGACGAATTCGGCTTCGCGGTAAGCGCTACCGAAACTATTGTTATTGAGGGTAGTTTCTATAACTACAACCGTAGTCGTAAGAGCTTCGTCGCTTGGCTTCAGGTCGATGGTGTGAATGTTGCTATGCTTAAATATCTTGTTGGCGGAAGTGAGTATGACCTTCCGATGATTTGCGATATTGAAGTTAAGGACTCGCACCGTGGTCAAGGTATTGCTATGCGACTCATTAACCTCATTGAGGAGCATGTTATTGATGGGAAGCTTTTCACTTCAGGTGGGTTTACTCCTGAGGGTTTGAAAGCTTTCGGTGGGAAGATTCCGATTGCCCCTTGGGAAGACCAGACTCTTAAGGCTCGGTATAGCTCTATGGGTTTTGTTGAGAATTGGGAAAAGTTTTACTTGATTCACTAAGGTTGCTTTATAGGCAATTAGGATATAGGCTTTAGTTTGTTAGAACATCAACGGAGGTAGAGTATAATGGATAAGCACTCTGGAACTGGGCAGGCTAGCCTGAGTATCAGTGATTTCTTTGAAGCTCAGGATCTGGCTTATGCGGAGGGGATGAAGGAATATAACGACAAGTACCGTCATTTCTTCAGCCATCGTATCCGAAACTTTTTTAAACGATTCAAGAAGTAACTA
>Ga0247742_10001671_pt1 | contig 15097 bp, 5 predicted proteins | sample UWRJL208509C2_FD_180944 | JGI IMG/M metagenome (GOLD analysis project Ga0247742, IMG submission 180944) | Plant litter microbial communities from Arlington Agricultural Research Station in Wisconsin, United States - UWRJ-L208-509C-2 | ecosystem: Environmental > Terrestrial > Plant litter >...
TTCATCACTGCAGAAGATCGCGCCACCTTCCCCGGTATGGAATAATTTAGTAGCATGAAAGCTACAGGTACTTACATCCCCATAACTGAAAATCGATTTATCCAGGTAATTTACCCCAAAACAGTGTGCCGCATCATATATAACCTTTAGGTTATGCTTTTTAGCTATTGTTGCAATAGCTTCAACATTACAGGGATTCCCAAATACGTGTGTAGCAAGTATAGCTGTAGTTTTTGGGGTTATGGCGGCTTCTATTTTATTTTCATCAATAGTAAAATAGTCAGGATGGATGTCTACAAAAATGGGGGTGCAGTTTTCCCATACTATCGCAGCAGTAGTGGCTACATATGAAAAAGGTGTAGTTATTATTTCTCCTGAATTGCCAAGCAATTTTAAGGCAATCTGTAGAGGAATCGTGCCGTTATTAGTGATAATTATATCAGAAATTTTTAAATATTCCTTTAGCTTTTCTTCTAATTCCAAAACAAGTTCCCCCCGGTTAGTCAGCCATTCATTATTCCATGCACGCTGAACCTGAAATTGGTATTCCTCAATTGGCGGCAAAAATGTTTTGGTAACGTTTATTTTCATTGCTGATTTTGCCAGTTAAATGTTGGTTTTATATATCCGGGCTCTCTGCCCATATAGATGCCCAATTCCCGACCTCCGTCAATTACGGTGAACGATACTATATCTTTTTCAATAAAAACAGCCTCTCTCTTATCTTTAACAATAAAAAGCGAAAGAAAATATTGTCCTGACTGAAAGAAATCTTTTGGAAAAAAACATTTAATACGGTTGTTACCCTGTCTTAAATTTACTCCATCTTTTGCATTTGAAAATGAAAACATTTCTTCTCCCATCTCATTATAGAGATGATAGGTAATAATGTATCTATAAAATTCTTTGTCTTTTATATCTATGTCGGTTAGAAGTTCTATGACTTCGTTTTCTGTTATAGGCTCTATAAATTCCTTACCAGTGTTTTTTAGGGATATGCTATTCAGTTTATATACTTCAGTATCATATAACGCCGATGGGTCAAACTTCTTACTATTAATAACATCCCCTCCTCCGCTAAGATAATAAGCAATTGCTTCCTCGATTTTCGCATCCAACACTACAATGCCGTTTTCTATTACGATCCCTCTTGTACATAAGCTTTTGACTGCCGCCATATTATGGCTGACAAATATTACTGTCCTTCCCTCTCCTTTACTGATATCCTGCATCTTTCCCAATGCCTTCTTTTGGAATTCAGCATCACCAACGGCCAGTACTTCATCAATGATCAATATTTCCGGTTCCAGAAAAGCCGCGACCGCAAAAGCCAGGCGAACCGTCATACCTGAACTGTATCGCTTTACCGGTGTGTCTATATAACGCTGACATCCTGAGAAATCTATAATCTCATCGAGCTTGGACGCTATTTCTTTTTTGGTCATTCCAAGTATGGCACCATTCAGGTAGATATTTTCACGGCCTGTAAGCTCTGGATGGAATCCTGTTCCTACTTCTAATAAGGAGGCAATCCTTCCATTAAACTTGATAGAGCCTGTAGTTGGGCCCGCAACCCTGGACAATAGCTTCAAAAGCGTAGATTTACCCGCACCATTCTTGCCTATCACACCTATAACCTCACCACTGTTTACCTGAAAATTAATATCCTTAAGTGCCCATACATACTCACTTTTACCTTTTGTAGTACGGTCATTGGTATCACCTATTTTTAGATAAGGATCTTCTTTTCCCCTTATTTTATGCCACCACCTGTTAAGGTCATGACTGAGGGTCCCTGTTCCTACCTTACCCAAACGATATTGCTTGGAAACGTTCTCTACTGATAATATAACTTCAGGTTTCAATATAATGGAGGTATTAAATCTAATTGTTTAGACAGTATCTATAAATGTCTTTTCCGTTTTATTAAAGATCAATAGCCCTATAAAAAATACAACTACTGTAAAAATGATGCAGTATAACATGGCGCCTAGCGAATAACTGCCTTTATTGAGTAACATATATCTGGTAATCTCAATTACGTGGGCCATCGGATTATATTCCGCTATCCACGCATAATCAGGCATCTTTTCACGTATAAGCGACAGCGGATAATTGACAGCGGATAGGTACATCAGCAATTGCACGCCAAAACCAACCAAAAAACTTAAATCCCTATATTTGGTAACCATAGACGAGATGATCATCCCCAGGCCTAATCCAAGCATCCCCATAACAACAATAAGTATTGGAAAAAACACTATAGTGATATTGGGACTGACATTCTTGCCAATCAAAAGATAATAGATATAAAATGCAATAAATATCAATAGCTGCAGGCCAAACTTGATCAGGTTTGATATTACGGTAGACAGTGGCATAATGATCCTGGGGAAATAAACCTTGCCAAATAAACCCGCATTGGATTTAAAGGTATCCGAAGTGGAATTAAGGCAGCTAGAAAAATAATTCCATGCCGTAATACTCGCAAGATTGAACAAAAACGGAGGAACATCTCCCGTATCAATACCCGCAATATTATTAAAAATGATTGTAAAGATAACAGCTGTAAATAGTGGTTGGATAAGATACCATAAAGGACCCAATATAGTTTGCTTATATAAAGTCACTACATCCCGCTTTACAAACAACATCAACAAGTCCCTGTATTGCCATACCTCTTTCAAATGAAGCCTAAAAAAGTCATCTTTTGGGTTTATCTCATATAACCATTCCTGGTTCTTATTCTCGTTCATCTAGGATACTTTTAATACTGACTCAGCGTTAAAGCCTTATTTACAGTACTTTTTTTGATAGAGTCCAAATATAATAATTAAAACTCATAACTGCATAGATTCACTGTAAATGAATAGTAATGTTTACTTACAAAAGCTATTAAAGAAAGAAACTTACAATTAATCAATTTTTACGACATTAACCTAATGTCGTCATGACATTAGGTTGATGTCGTTATGGCATTAGGTTAATGTCGTCATCAGAAAAGTAATTAAAACTCATTTCTTAACCAGTTAATTATTACATTGAATATAACTCTTATTTAAGACACAATAATATTCCTTCCAAGACTCCTTTTCTTATGATTTTTGCTTTTTTACCATAACCTTTCCTTACCTCAAGTATATAATTTCCGGGTACAATATTTTTTGGAATAGAAAATTCAAGCCTGCCCTTAGTACACTGCGAAAAAAAATCAACCTTCATAAGAGTTTTATCCATTGCGACAAAAAAAATGCCTTCATCATCATTCTCTATATTGAACTTTAATTCTGCACCATATATCTGACCTATACCTCCAGGAGTAATTATACTATTAATAGTGTTTGAATGTATATCCTCATACTTTTTAAGCATTGGCCTTTTGGTCGGGCGATCAATTTTATTTGTTTCTACTTTTTTTACTGATTCCCTGAAAATCAGGCTTGGGCGAAAATCCAATCTTAATGTATGGCGTGAAGAATCGTAAACATCCTTTATACCATTAAATTTACCTTTTATGCTTGGCCGGATACTTACAATCGGCAGATTAACATTGTGTCCCTCAGATACTTCTGTTATTATTTCCGTAAAAAACAGGTTAAATACCGCAATAATATCTGCTTCACTGACAGTACTTCCCCGAGAAAGCATTCCTTTAATTATTTTATCAAGATCGCACTTACCCATATCGAAAATTCTTGCTATATATTCCTCAGGATTAGACGAGACAGTATTAGGTCTTAGGTAGTAATTGATAGGCATAAGATTTTGGATTATAATTATACATTTTATGAAATTACATAAAAAACAAATACACTCCCCTTCAATAATCTATATTGCACCCGTTTTTCTCGCTTTAAAATAGCTGACAAATATACTTTCATTAATCAGTTCCGCTAAAAAGCAAAAAACCCCTTAGTTTCCTAAGGGGCCTTTTTATAATAACTAACTCAAACTATAAAACTATTTTTTAATAATTTTAATATTTTTAACCAGTCCTTTAGACACTACATTAATAATATAACTTCCTGAAGCCAGCGTAGTCATATCAACTTTCACCTGTTGGGTTGTAAAATTGTTTTTGAATACCCTTTGTCCTAAAAGGTTATATATTTCAATAGTATCAATAGCATCGGAATAATCAATAATCAGGATATCCGAAACTGGATTTGGATAGTAACTTAGCTTAGCTAAATCAAATCCTGGAGTCCTCAGGTTAACTCCTGCCGTCACTGCTAAACGTGTTACACTTTCACATCCTCCTATAGTCTGGGAAGAGTAATAAGTAGTTCCACTTACAAGTAAAGTTGTAGATGGCAATACATTTCCATCGGTAGCGGCATCATACCATATGATTTGATCACCAACTACAATGAAGTTTTCAAGAGTATCTCCAGTTGTAAAATCTTGTGTCGCTGTACCTGTTGGCGCAGCTGTTACATTAATCGTTACAGTAACCGGAAGAATTACAGAACACCCACCTCCATTAGTTGCTTTTATAAAATAAGTACCTGAACCTGTTATAGCATTTGGGTCCGGGAAACTGATTGTTGCATTTGGATCTGCCCAATAAGTATAAGTAAGTCCTGTTCCTGAACCTGCTGTCACTGCTTCATCAGTTAAATTAACTGTAGCTGGAGAGCATACTGCAGCTGGATTGGTGACAACTAAAGTTGGCACATCGCTAACTGTAACAGTAACTGAAGAAATCACAAAACAAAAATTAGTATTCGTTGCTTTTATAAAATAAGTTCCTGAACCTGCTATAGCATTTGGATTCGGTAAACTAATTGTTGCATCTGGATCTGCCCAGTAAGTATAAGTAAGTCCTGTATCAGAACCTGCAATAACCTCAGGAGTAGTTATATCTACTGTAGCAGGAGTACATACTCCGGCAGGATTAGTAATCACTAAAATTGGAGCACTATTAATTGTTACTGTTACAGGAAGAATTACTGAACACCCTGCAGTAGTCGCAGCTTTAATAAAATAAGTACCTGAACCTGCTATAGCATCTGGATCCGGCAAACTAATTGTTGCATCTGGATCTGCCCAATAAGTAAAAGTAAGTCCTGTATCGGAACCCGCTGTAACCGCAGTCGTAGTTATATCTACTGTTGCCGGAGAACACACAGAAGCAGGATTAGTTATAAATGCTACAGGCAATGCATTCACTGTTGCTGAAACCGGAACTATCACATAACAACCACTTGTGTTAGTTGCTTTGATATAATAAGTTCCAGCTGTCGCAGCATTAGGCGAAGGCAATGTTATAGTAGCATTTGGATCTGCCCAATACGTATATGCAAGACCTGCATCTGAACCCGCTGTTACTTCCGTTGCTGTTAAGTCAACCGTTGAAGGAGAACAAACCGCAGCAGGATTAGTAATACTAACTGAAGGCAATGCATTTCCTGTTATTACTACTGTCGCAGGTGCCGCAGCACATGATGTAATTGGATTTTGAGATGTAATAGTATACGTAACAGGACCTGCTACTGTAGGTTTAACATATAGCGTCAAACCTTTATCTTCTAATACTGGTTCAGTTCCGGTATATGGAACAGTAGCCGCAGCATCAGTATACAGATTAGTCATAGGAGACCAAACTATTGCTCCTGCTACAGCTGCATTCAATTTCACATTTAGCCTATTAACAGAAAGCGTACCTGTAGTAGCACTTACACTATTAACCCAAAGCACTTTATTATCTGTAGTAGCAGTAAAATAAGTCTGTGAATTATTAGTCGAATCAGCACCACTCATAGAAGTCTGTATTACTATATTGGATTCTCCATCCCATATAAAAGGAGTAGTAAATGTTATAGTATTCCAGCCTGTAGCAGTATGCGTATAAGTCGCCGGTCCAAACACAGTTGTAAAAGCTGCTGTACTTAAAAACGTAGTATTTGCAAAATTAACTCCTGTAGTTGTACCAATCTTAACTGTAAAATTAGGATTCGTAGCTCCATCCCCCAAAGTATTGAGATTATAAGAAAGTGCGCTTATTGGCCCTTCCATAATCCCAGCCGCTTCCAGTTCAGCTTTAGTATAAATCGTTTGGCTTGTATAATTAGCCCAACGGTTGTTAAATGCTGTTGGCTGTTCCTGATCTCCTGTTAATGTAGTAGCTGTTCCAATGGTTTTTACTCCTGGAACGGCACCTCCTGTAACCGGCATTTTTAATATCGATCCTATACATACTTCAGCATCATTTGTTTCAATTGCAGAAGGCACAGGATTAACGGTAATTACTAGACCACTTACGGTACTGCATAATGAACCTGTTGATTGCGAAGCAGTCATGGTGTAAGTAGTAGTCACTGTCGGATTGAATACCCATCCCGATACCGCATCACCTGAAACTCCTGTAGAAGGAGACCATACATAAGTATCATAATCGGCACTATCTGACAATATTGTTACCGGTACAGAACTCTGTCCCGCACAGAAGGCGGCAGGAGTAGTGCTTAAAGTAAATACTGGCGGAGTTGTAACTGTTGCTACAACAGGAATCCTTGGGCCGGCACAGGCTAACTGACCACTAAAGGTCATCCTTGGCCTAACTGCTGAGAGAGAGAAACTAAAAGTTCCTGCTCCTGTAGCTCCTGTAAAAGCACATGGAGCAGCCTCTGTATCTTTTCTATAACTTTGGCTCACATTCAAACCACCTGAAACAGTATCGGTTTTTACATTTGCAGCAGGTCCTGAAGTTGCTGTAGCACCATATGTCCAGCATACCGATACTATTATATTAGATGCTCCATCCCATACAAAAGATCCTGGTGTAAATAAGAACGAATTAGTTCCAATAACCGGAGTAAAGGACGCAGTTGTATAAACAGTCGCTAGACCTCCCTGGATATTTCCTCCTGAAGGAAAACTAGCTAAAGTTGTATTACCAACGCTCATCTCAAAATTATTGAAAGGCCCTCCTACCGAGGTAAAATCTAAGGCCAGGCTTGAAATAACACCAGCTCTTAAGCCGGTAGCATATAATTCGGCCGCTGTAAATATATATTGTCCTTTTAAACTCCCATAACCTCCATTAAAAGGCATGGCAGAGTCAGAAGACGTAGATCCTCCAGCTCCAATACTTAAAGAACCTGCAGATGTAGTTTCTGCCTGTGCATAGAATGTTGTTGTAGCACTAATTACCGGTGTAGTGAATGGAGAAGCTGTCCCTATTGCGCTACCACCACTAGCATTAGCATACCATTTTACAGTTGCATCCTGAGATGCTGTGGCTGCTAAATCTACAGTTCCCACACCACATCTTGCAGCAGCTGTTGTATTGGTAATAGTATTATTGAAAGTAACATAAACTGCTGTCGAAGTCCCTGTATCAGTACCGCCACCACAAGTTACTTTAGCTCTGTAGTAAGTAGCTTCGGTAGGAATAACAATATAGGTAGCTGCTGTCGCATTTGCAATAGGAGCATAATTACTTCCATCTGTAGAGCTTTCCCATACATAGGTTACTCCTGTGCCTGAAGTTGAATTTTCCAGAGAAAATGATACAGTGGTTCCCGCGCAAATCTGGGTAGCACTAGCTATCAGGTTTCCTGGAGTAGGCACTCCCGAACATACATTTGATTTTGCGAAAGAAAGATAACCCGTATAACCAGCAAATGCTGTATTCGACTGGGTAGTATTAGGAACAGTAACCGTACCTACGGCATAAGTTGCCAGACTTCCAAATGCATTAGTATAAACTCCCGCTGCTGAAGATGCCTGAACAGGAATACTGCTGGTAATAACACTTGTATTTCCAACTCTTACATTTACGTCAGTGACAGTTCCTGAAACTATGGGAGCTTCCCATCTTTTATCTGTTGACAGGTCTGTTATTGACGCATCCGTTGTTCCTGTATTAGAATCAAAAGATTCCGCTTTCATAACCGCCAGAGTGGTGCTAGTTGGTGCCAGCCAAACTGGAGAATAATCAGTTTTTCCAACCGGGTAGAATATAAAATTAGTATTTGCGTTCCCTGATGCTATAGTCCTTTTAAGAGGTCCATTAACATAAGAAGTGAAACTTCCTCCCGTAATCGTACCCGCCGCTGTAGCAGTTCCCACGGTAAGGATATTGGCTTCGGTGGTATTCACCTTACCTGCGGTCAGACCTAGAGTTCCGCTAATCGAAAGTGGTGATAAAAGCGTCAAACCTGCCGCGTTAGTGTTATTAACACTTAAAGCTGCGAAATTGGCTGTCGCGTCTGCCGTCAGATTTGAAATTGTCCCATTATTAATAAATGTCTGGGCATCTGTTACCGGTGAAGGAATTAGATTGCTGCCAGTATTGCTGAGAACACGGCTACAGGTAGTACCTGTGGTGTTGACAAATTCCGCCCCTGTATTCACATTCAGGTTCCCTCCAATTATTAATGAAGCTATGGTCAGGTTACTCGCTGAATTTATTTCAACATTCCCGTTAACTGTTAGTGCATATACAGAAGTAACTTTTCTATTGGTTCCTGATCCTCCATTTATAATAATGGTCCCCAAAGCCAGATAAGCAGTATCTTTCCAGTTATTAATATAAAAACCATTAGCGTGGCCACCGGCATCAGTGGAAATACCATCACCAAACTCAGTAGTATGAGCAACGGATGCCGCCAAGGTTAAAACGGATGCCGTAGGGTTATCTAAAAGGATAGTATAACCATTGGTATTGGTAGTGGCCGTATGCGGATCTACAAACAATAGTGTACCGCCGGTCAGGTTAATATTAGTACTTTTCGAACTAAATAAGGCTGTGCCAGATGCTACTGAATTCGCAATGATACCCGCGTCATTTCCATCAATCCTGATAGTTCCTCCTGATTGGTTGAATACCGATGTAACCAAAGCGTTATTAATATTCCCGTTAACGGTAAGTGTTCCTCCCGAAACACTCAATGTACCATTATTTATTATGAAATTATTGTGAAGTGTACAGCCTACCGTCAGATCTCCGGAAGCAACGATTAATGTTCCTCCTGTATTAATGGTAAGACTTTTTACTACGTTGGCAGTTGTTGAAACTGTCACCGTTGTACCTGCAACTATAGATACTACATCTGTACACGCAGGAACAACACCTTTATTCCAGGTCGACGGATTATTCCAATCGCCGCTGGTTGCAGATACAAAAAGTAAGTCAGCCGTATTAAAGCCCATATACAGTCCTGTAGCCGAAGTCAGGTCCCCGAAAGACACACCGCTTCTCTGGGCTGAACTGGCAGTCGAATTAAGATGTGTACCACTCAACGCTGTTGACTGGCCCAGTACTCTTCCAACTCCATTAATTGGAGAAAAAACATTTGGTGCAAAAAGGGTAGTAAAATAACTCTGGGCAGCTGGAGTTGTACTCTCAGTGCTGACATCAAAATGCCCATCCCATCGGTCAGTTATAGGGTAAACCCCGTCGACAATATTCAAACCTGTCGTTATTGTTGAAGCATTTGTATAACTTACAGCATATTGGCCTCCAACCGTTGGAAGCGTTCTACCCAAATATAGAATTCTTTGGTCACCATTTGGGCTATAGAAAGGATATCTTCCACCCTGTCCTGTAGGTATAGCAGAAGGACTTGCGGTAGTATAACCTGTTGCTCCGGCAGTCCACCATCTGCTAAATTTACCACCGGCCATAAACCCACCGTTTGTAAATGTAAAAGTCCCTGTATTTGTTATACTGGTACCGCTTGTAAGTTTGTTTGTTCCAAGACTGATCTTAGCATTTGAAATGTTCAGTGTATTATCTACACTGATATTATTAACTGACCAATAAATATTAGGTATAGTTGTATTCGCATTATTGAAAACAAGATTCCTTATTATACCGTTTACAAAAATCCCGCTTCCGCTTACTGTCTGTACGGCAGAGCCATTCATTGTAAGATTACCGGTCGCTCCTGTTCCTACTGAAATATCAACAGTTCCATTATTAACTAAATTACCGGCAACGGTAATGGTTTTCCCTACGCTGCCACTAAATGCATTCAATGCTCCTCCTGCGTTGACAGTCAGATTTCCTGCAACAGCAAATGATGTGGGAGTTGAAGTATAACCTAAAACACCGTTTATTGCAATATTATTTACCGATTGTCCGGCAACATCAATTGTTACGGTATGACCGGTAGCTATAGTAACATTATCTACATTAGAAGGAACCGCGCCCAAATCCCATGTGCCTGGAGAAGACCAGTTTCCAGAAGCTATGCTTACATAGTTAGCCGGAGCTAGTGATGTAAGCGAAATAGCATCTATTGCGGCAGGTGGCTGTGTACCATCAGTATCATTCTTCCAGGAAAATATAAGCCTGAAAGTAGTTCCCGCTAAACTTGTCGGCAAAGTATAAGTTGCTGTCTGAACACCTGAGGCCACTTGTCCAAAACCAATAGCTGTTGCCCCACTGAGTACTAATGGTACATTTACTGTACCCGACCCCGGATGAATTGTAGCTCCTACAGGGGTTACAGTAGTAGGTGCATAAAATACCTGCCAGTTATCCCAATTTGTTTCTCCCTGGCAAATCCATTTAAAAGTCAAGGTAATTTTGCCTTCTCCAGCTGGTACCGTAACGTCCCTCCAAAAGAAATTATTGGACTCGTTGTCGGGAGTATACGCATTGGCAACACCTCCGTTATTTGAAATATATGCGCTATTACCCGCAAATGGTGATGTTGTTACGGCTGTTCCTATAACCCATGGGTTATTTGCCCCATTGGCGACTGACCAGCCATTAGCTGCAAATGTAGCCCCGCTTTCAAATCCTCCCTCTGCTGCAGGGTTAATAAGGATAGATTGCGCATTAATTGTATTACCTGAAACTGCAAGTAATAAAACCAATAAAAACATAAAATATTTCGTGCACCAGAAATTTAGTAAGCCCGAATATCTAAGTGGTTTATTTAAAAGATCACGGCGACCCATTAAATCTGAGTAAAATTCATCCATATAGTTTGGTTTTGTTAAAAAATAGATAGCTAATTTAAGCAAATATTAACACTATACGTTAATTAATTACTAAAAAACATAATTATCATTAATTATTTAAAAAAACACGCAGTAATGAGCATTTTTATAACAACTATACAAGAATAAACAATACTTTATAATTATTTTTCATATTTTTTACATTAATATTAAAATATAAACATATAAATAATAAAAATATAAGATAATTTTCATCTATAGTACTAATATAACGATGTGAAACGAAAATAACCTCGGAATAAAAAACAAAAAAGCAGCTGACACAAAAATCAGCTGCTTTTAAAGCAAAAAGACCACAATAAATGTGGTCTTTTTTTATTTATGCTTGTCCGGTAGGACCGAAATTTAATGGAATCGGAGGTTGTTCAGTATCCTTGATTTCGCCATGGGCGGCTTCAAATCTATGAATATTCTCTCCCATTGCCTTAAGCAATCTTTTAGCATGCTGTGGAGTCAGGACAATTCTTGACTTCACTTTAGCTTTTGGAGTACCAGGCATAATACAAACAAAATCCAATACAAACTCTGATGCAGAGTGATTGATAATAGCAAGATTGGAGTAAATCCCTTCGGCTATTTTTTCATCCAGTTCAATATTGATCTGTCCTGACGGTTGTTGGTTTGAATCGCTCATATCTTAATAATTATATTCTTCTTTAGCAGCCATCATTTCATTGAAGTCTTCTTTAGAGCCTACGATAGTGTTATCATATTCTCTCATACCTGTTCCTGCTGGTATTCTGTGTCCAACAATAACATTCTCTTTCAAGCCTTCAAGGTAATCAATTTTACCCGCTACAGCTGCTTCATTCAATACTTTCGTAGTTTCCTGGAACGATGCCGCAGAGATAAATGATTTCGTCTGAAGTGATGCTCTTGTGATACCCTGTAAAACCGGAGTAGCTGTTGCAGTGATAACATCACGTGCAGATACTAAGTTTTTATCAGTACGTTTCAACAATGAGTTCTCATCACGAAGCTGACGCGGTGAAATAATCTGTCCAGCTTTAAGGTTTTCTGAATCACCAGAATCCTCAACAACTTTCATTCCGTAAAGCTTATCATTTTCAACGATAAAGTCTTTAGTATGGATCAATTGATCTTCAAGGAATAAAGTATCTCCAGGATCCTGAACTCTTACTTTACGCATCATCTGACGGATAACTACCTCAAAGTGCTTATCATTGATTTTTACACCTTGTAGACGGTATACTTCCTGAATCTCATTTACAAGATACTGTTGAACAGCAGCAGGTCCCTGGATTCTAAGAATATCATCAGGAGTAATTGCTCCATCTGACAATGGCACACCAGCCCTGATAAAGTCATTTTCCTGAACAAGAATCTGGCTTGATAATTTCACAAGATATTTCTTGATTTCACCAAATTTAGACTCAATAACGATCTCACGGTTACCTCTTTTGATTTTTCCAAAAGAAACAACACCATCAATTTCAGAAACTACTGCAGGATTAGAAGGGTTACGTGCTTCAAGAAGCTCTGTAATCCTTGGTAAACCTCCCGTGATATCGCCTGCTTTCGAAGAACGACGTGGGATTTTTACTAAAATCTTACCTGCCTTAATTTTCTCACCATTCTCAACCATAAGGTGGGCACCTACCGGTAAGTTATAAGAACGGATTAATTCGTTGTCTTTACCGTAAATCAATAAAGTTGGAATTAATTTTTTATTTCTTCCTTCAGAAATTACTTTCTCCTGGAATCCTGTCTGCTCATCGATTTCAACCATGAACGATTGTCCTTGTTCTAAATCTTCATAAGCAATTTTACCAGTAAACTCAGAGATAATAACTCCATTATATGGATCCCATTTACAGATAACATCTCCTTTTTGGACGCTTTGACCGTCTTTTACAAATATGCTTGAACCGTAAGGAATATTGTGTGTGTTTAAAATAATTCCGGTTTTTTCATCTACCAATTTCAACTCAGTTGAGCGTGACACAACGATATCTACAGAATTACCTTCATTGTCTTCACCTTTTACAGTTTTCAAATCTTCGATTTCAAGACGACCGTTGAATCTAACAACGATGCTTGATTCTTCAGAGATACCACCCGCAACCCCACCAACGTGGAATGTACGTAATGTTAACTGTGTACCTGGCTCACCAATAGATTGTGCTGCAATTACACCAACTGCCTCTCCTCTTTGGGTCATTTTACCTGTAGCAAGATTTCTACCGTAACATTTAGCGCAGATACCTTTGGTAGCCTCACATGTTAATGGAGAACGCACTTCAACTCTCTCAATAGGAGAAGCCTCAATAGCACGCATTTCAGCCTCAGTGATTTGTGTTCCAGCGTGAACTAATATATCATTTGTAAGTGGGTTTATTACGTCCTGCAATGCAACACGGCCTAAAATTCTCTCACCTAATGATTCAACGATTTCCTCATTCTTTTTAAGTGCTGATACTTCAACACCTCTTAAGGTACCACAATCAACTATATTAACGATAACATCTTGTGAAACGTCATGTAGCCTTCTTGTTAAGTAACCAGCATCCGCCGTTTTCAACGCCGTATCCGCAAGACCTTTACGCGCACCGTGAGTAGAGATAAAATACTCAAGGATCGAAAGACCTTCCTTAAAGTTGGAAAGAATCGGATTTTCAATAATCTCACCACCACCGGCAGTAGATTTTTTAGGCTTAGCCATCAAACCACGCATACCTGTAAGCTGACGGATCTGTTCTTTAGATCCCCTTGCCCCAGAATCAAGCATCATATACACTGAGTTGAAACCTTGCTGGTCTTCTCTAATGTTTTTCATTGCAAGTTCTGTCAGTTGTGCATTGGCAGAAGTCCAGATATCAATAACTTGGTTGTAACGTTCGTTATTGGTAATAAGACCCATATTATAGTTTACAGAAATACCGTCAACTTGTTCTCTGGCATCTGCAATCAATTGTTGTTTTTGTTCAGGAATTCTAATATCCCCTAATGAGAATGACAACCCACCTCTAAAGGCAAATTTGTACCCCATATCTTTCATATTGTCAAGGAAAGCCGCAGTTGTTGGAACATTGGTAACACTTAAAATATGGCCGATAATATCTCTAAGGTTTTTCTTGGTCAATACATCATTGATATATCCTGCTGCTTCTGGTACTACTTCATTAAATAATACACGACCGGCAGTTGTCTGGATAATTTTGAATACCAGCTCTCCATTTTCATTGAAATCTTTTGCACGGATTCTTACCCTTGCATTCAATTCCAGTCTTCCTTCATTCAAAGCAATATTTACTTCTTCAGCAGAATAGAAAGTAAGTCCTTCTCCTAAAATTTTGTGTTCAGGAGTTGATAAACGCTCTTTGGTCATGTAATACAGACCCAAAACCATATCCTGGGAAGGTACAGTGATCGGAGCACCATTAGCAGGGTTAAGGATATTGTGAGAAGCAAGCATTAATAACTGTGCTTCCAATATAGCCTCTGGTCCTAAAGGAAGGTGAACCGCCATCTGGTCACCATCAAAATCCGCATTAAATGCCGTACATACTAAAGGGTGAAGCTGAATCGCTTTTCCTTCAATAAGTTTTGGCTGGAATGCCTGGATACCTAGACGGTGCAAAGTAGGAGCACGATTCAGTAATACCGGGTGTCCCTTGATTACATTCTCAAGGATATCCCATACTACAGGCTCTTTTTTGTCTATGATCTTTTTAGCAGACTTAACTGTTTTTACGATTCCTCTTTCTATCAGTTTACGGATAACAAAAGGTTTGTAAAGTTCAGCTGCCATATCTTTTGGTAAACCACATTCGAACAATTTCAATTCAGGTCCAACGACGATTACCGAACGGGCAGAATAATCCACACGTTTACCTAAAAGGTTTTGACGGAAACGACCTTGTTTACCTTTTAACGAATCAGAAAGTGATTTTAATGGTCTGTTAGATTCAGTTTTAACTGCAGAAGCTTTTCTTGTATTATCGAATAACGAATCTACAGATTCCTGTAACATACGTTTTTCGTTACGAAGGATTACTTCAGGAGCTTTGATCTCCATTAATCTTTTCAAACGATTGTTACGGATGATTACCCTTCTGTACAAATCATTTAAATCTGAAGTTGCGAAACGACCACC
>Ga0247742_10001672_pt1 | contig 15076 bp, 19 predicted proteins | sample UWRJL208509C2_FD_180944 | JGI IMG/M metagenome (GOLD analysis project Ga0247742, IMG submission 180944) | Plant litter microbial communities from Arlington Agricultural Research Station in Wisconsin, United States - UWRJ-L208-509C-2 | ecosystem: Environmental > Terrestrial > Plant litter >...
TCATTAGAGCTCGACATAATCGACGTTGAAAATCTAGATACCAGGATGGTAGGAAAATGTGGACGAACATCATAACCTCGTCGCGCAACTTGGCTCAAATGGTAGAGGGTTATTTTCCTGGAATTTTTATTTGACCTGACTTGGCCAATAGATCTGGATTCATGTGCCAGTCGAGGGGCGCAAGGGAGATGCTGCAAATACCACAATGCTTCAGAATGTTATCGAGAAGAAATCTATGGTCAACCTCGTACGTCTTGCTTGCGGTTTTCGGTTCTACATCACTGAATCCGAGGATTTTATCAGGTTTCTGCGTTTTCTGTATCCATTAAGGTGTGCGAAAGTGTTCTATGTCTGTTGTTCCTGACTGAAATTGTGGTCGCGTGCCAGCATTTCCTTCGAGGGGAACGTGGTGTTTACTACGAGGATCTGTATCCATTGATCTCTTTCCTCCCTCGTTATGCGAACGGAAAGCTTGAAGGCTCAGAGGCTGAGAAGCTTCCCCTATGGTACGACGATGAAGATGATCAGGATCGTAAGATCGACACGCCTGCTACCGAGCTTGGACGTCACGAATCTCTCGACCAGGATAGTTCTGGGTTTGATCCCGAGAAGGCACTTCCTCAGGTTGCGAGCGAGCGTCCATTAAAGCCAGCCCGCAACCCTCCCGAGACCAAACTTCACGATTATATTCCACTCATCAAGATGTTCAGGTGGATCGCCCGTCGAGTGTCTCGTCGTGCTCGTGCCCGTCCTGAAAGGCGTCAAAAGAAGAAGGCTTACCAGGAATATGTCGAGAGCCACGTTCCTCTTGAGATTATCCTGGTCCTGTCTAAGTAAGCCCATAAGTTATGATTGCCGCTCAACGTTTTTCTGATAAAATGTGCCCTGCAGCTATACGGCCTGTGCGTCGAGCCATCTAGTTCTTAGTGTTGGATTTCATGTACTTACTTTGAACAGGGTGCATGAGAAATGGATTGATGCAGCCCGCCATTGCTACTGGTGTCACCAATAACTTGACCACCCTTCAAGATACACTTTCTAATCTGGAACGTATTTGCAATACCCCTTTGCCATTCGCATACCAAGCCCATCTGCGCATGTCACTTTGGTGAGTATGTTTTCTATTCTGTGCTGGCAATTTCTCACACACCACCTTAAGGCTCTATCTGTTCTTCCTGCCAGTAAGTAGATGATTGATTTTTCTTAAATGTTTGTTCGGCCTCCTCATTGATTGCATCAGTTCCAAATCTATACCGCTTTCAAATGGGTCACTATTCCAGGGACTGCTTTCGCCTCGTTCTTGCTTCTTGGATTCCTCGAGATTGGTCAAGAAATGTATGTGACCTTTTGACATCAAGAAGAGTCTGGTATCTGATCAACCTCACTCAGCGAAAATCCTTTCAACTATGACTTGAACGATCTGGACCTGGACCACTTCTGCCTCGCCGTCCAACGCGAGCTGCACCTTATCACTGCTGTAAGACTAACTTTTTCTTGGTCGATCCGTGCTGATGCCCCCGGCAGCATACCATGCCCCATCCAAGCGAGTACTTATTCAGCTCTCTGTAAGTCATCCAACATGCCATTCAGATTTTATTTACTAAACTCAATGCTCTTCCAAAGTAACCAACCTTTCGCGCCAGCAGATCGCCGAAGCGCCAAAGAGCTCACAGCCAGCAGTGACACTGTCTATCGCGCCCCAGGCGATAATGGTGTCGAGCCAGGTATCTCAAGTCTGCGTCGCACCCTGGTCAAAGGCTGGAAGGATGTTGATATTCTCACTCGCAAGTGAGATTGTGTTATATCTTGTAATTTCCTGTAGCTGCCTGCAGTCGGGTTGGGGGTGCGTGTCGCAGACAAACATAAGTACTAATCATTAATGCATTTCTATACCAATTGTTGTTACTCATGTAGCTGTTGATTGGTGTCATACCTTTTTTTACCTATCTTTTCGTGTGTTTTGGAACGGTTGTCAATGTAAGTACTTAGTCGAAGTTCTTTCTGTGGGACTTGGTGGGATAACCGTAACGCTCACGTGAGGTTACGTTTCGCGTACCTTTCCTGATGCGCTTAGTCTATTGAGGATTTTCTTTGAAACACATTTTGCATCCCGCACCTTTTACCATCCCGCAAAATTATGGACGCAGATGATACCACACCTCGACAAGCACGGCCTCTAATCCCTTCCTTCAGCGAAACCAGCATTGCGTCTCAACTGCTTGAAGACCGCGATGAAGAAATGTCTCCTCCTGCCACAGATACTCAGGAGACAGATGTAGAGGAAGCTCTGGATTCTAAGATTTTGGGAGAGGAGAGGAAAGCTGAGGTTTCAAAAGGACCAAACTCTAGGGAGAATTCGGAAATGCAAAGTAATGAGGCCATAGGTGCCTCATTAACGGGCATGGATGTCGACTACCCCAACCCTCAGTCTCAAAGCTTAAGCAGCGTCACATCAGATTTACTTCTCAAAGGGGACACGACTGCGGTTTCCGCTCCTCATGGTGGCTTGATTCTGGCCTCGCTGAACGAGGTTGATGCGTCGTCCGCTGTGCCAACCTCACCGGCAGAGTCTGCCACTACACCTTCAGTGTCTCGTACTGCCGAGTCTGCAACCTGCCATGAAGTTTCCGAGGAAGCCAAAGATGTTCATACAGCTCTGCCTCCTAATTACCCGCCAGTTATTTACCCTGAAGTCCTAGTCAAGACTGAGCAGGTGGCACAACTCCATTCCCCTGGAGTAGCCTCGCACACCGTTCTAGATTTGACGGAGACCACTGGAGACGGAGACGGAGAGCAAGACAGCGGTTTCGAGGGCATGGATATCGATGAAGACAATGAGGATGCCCGGTCTGAACTCTCTGAAGGAGTTGATCTTCGGGTAAGTCGGATCCACGAATCTGGTACCATTTCCTGACGAAGATTTCCCTCATTAGGAAGAACTAGAGGATGCTCTCGACGACAGTAACTTCTCCTTTAATGGCAGTTTCTACCATGCAGGTCTACTTACAACCGCACCAAACCCTTGTCTCCATATCTCCGGGCTTGGACTCGTCGGTTTGCCGCTCAGTGAACGCGATGCGAAGGCCATAATCTCTTGCGCCACACTTGCCCCATTCGGGCATGGAGAGCGAACTGTCGTGGATAAAGATGTCAGAGACACATGGGAGATCGAACCTGCAAGAATTGCGTTCGCAAACCCTGAATGGGAGAAGTATATCAACAGGACTGTATGTTTCGAAGTGTGCGATTCGCTGGGGGTCACCATAGGGAACACACCTCCAAGGATGGAATTATACAAGTTATTGCTGTATGAACAAGGGTCTCAGTGAGTGCTTCATTAGGCAGAAATTACCATTAACTGAGGCTTACTCGTTTCTCTAGTTTTCTGCCTCATCAAGAGTAAGCCTTACTGTCGTCAGATGATTGCGTTAGGCTTTATTAATGTCCTTTTAGTACCCAGAAGGCGAATGGTATGTTCGCGACGGTCATTGTCATCCTTCCATCGGCCTACACTGGGGGTCAGGTCGTCGTGTCACATGCAACTACAACGAAAACCATTGACTTTGCCGCCAATTCTTTACTGTCCACGGCTCTCCTTGCTTGGTACACAGACGTCAAGCACGAGGTCAAGCATGTCACTTCTGGATACCGATTCGCGCTTTCATATAATCTCATCCATGTTGCACCTGCTGGAAACCCACTACCATGTCTTCCTACCATGGACGACTCTATAGTGCTTCTTAGGCGAGTCCTTGAAAAGTGGCGAGAGGACAAGTATGAGCAATCGCCCGAGCCTAGCCTCATCGCCTACCTATTGGGTCACGAATACAGTACGGCCAACTTGAGTGACGGATTCAAAACACTCAAAGGCGCAGATGCTCATCGAGTGACATTTCTACGTTCTGTTGCCGAGGAACTAGGTTTCGTGGTTGGTCTGGCCAGTCTTGAGCACAATGTCTCCGGTCCAGGAGATGACGATGGGGGTGGTTATCACCGCCGTGGCCGATATAACCGCTACGGTTATTCTTCTGACGAAGACGAAGACGAGGATGAGGAGGAACCGGGCATGTTAGAGGTGGATCATACAACCACCACCATCTCAGGGCTCGTTAGTCTAGATGGAGTCTCGTTGCTTCCGGTCGGGAAGATCACGCTAGGAGAAGATAATTTGATACCCAGAAATCCATTCGAGGACGAGACTCCGGATGACACTGAATATGAAGGGTATATGGGCAATGTAAGTCTTCTCGACACTCTTGGCGTCGTCATTTACTGACTCGTTTCTGAAGGGCGCCGGAGAGTTAAACTACTGTAAGTATTGATACTTGTTACTTTCGACCAGTGGACCCACATATATTCAGGGTACCGACGGACGGCCCTGGTCATTATGCATGAAAACGACGTGGACGATGTTTGCTTCTCCGCTGCAGGCATACCCTATGCGGTGCAGAAACTCAAGAGATCCAGCATAATCCCACCAACGTCCGAAGACAGACTCTGGGCCAGTCGTGTCATGACGAAGAGCATCTCTCTGAATAAGGAACAAGCCATTTTCATGCTGGAGCTCGCTATGAAATGGGGAGATGCGGCCATGTGGAAGCAGGTCATGAAAGGCCCATCTTGTGCTTTGGGTGTACTAGACGTCAATATGCTCCTTAAGGCCTGGAAGGCCTTTTCGTTCGAAATCGTACGACTTAGGTGAGATTATTCGCTACATCATCGTGCTCTTCTTATCATTGTCACTGGTAGCTTCGAGGAAATATTAGCGCGTTCCACCGAACTACAAGCTCGTATCAATCTTATATACAACATCAAACCCAAGGCGTCACCAGAAGAAAAAACCGTTGTTCATGCTTGGTGCAAGAAGGAATCAGATAAGGTCTTTGCTTCATACACCACTCCAGACCCGAAGGACATACCGACCATCATGACCATCATCCGCGTCGCTGGCTTCAGCACATTTGTCAAATCGTACGCCAAATGCGTCTTTTCTCTCCCAGTAAACTCTGTTGACTGTATTCATGTTGATTTTCTAGCATGCTGCCCGCCTTGCTGAAGAAACCAAATTCTTTTTCATTTTGGATTGCATTCATTAAAGGCCTACGCGAGGGTCGTCAGTCTATCCTGGATCGCCTTGCCAAGAAGGAAGCCCCCAAGTCTGTAGAAGCTGCACTGAATCCTCTTTCTACGGCAGACATCTCATCTGCCAATATCTCTCAAGAGTCAACAACAGAGCCTACCGCACCTGCTCAAAGCGTTGTGGACGAGCTGATGCGACAATGCCTCCAGGTAGCGGCTTCTCAGTGGTCGGCCGCTCCTGTACAGGCAACATCAAGATATGGGTACTACCACACAACTTCTACCGTTGCTTACACCTCGAAAGTAGATCGAATTATCGAAATCTTCGATCATGCCATTGCCTCTGGCGACATGGACATCTGCCGAACCCTGATTATCAATATCCTGAAGAGTCCAGGCAGTACTTCTGACAAGTTCACGCAAATCTATACTTCCCTGATACCTCGACTACGCACACTCCTCTCGTCCAAAAATGTCGACCTTTGTACTCCGCCTTTTGTCGACCTCCTTCAGGTCTTGATTGGTACATACCTACGGGATGTCTTGGGGAAGAAAGTTACAACGACCGTTCAACTTCGTAAAATCGGCTGTGGATGTCACGATTGTCACCCAGTGGACGCCTTTATTATGAACCCGCAAACGACGACCGGTGTCTTCCGACTAGTGCAGCATCGTCGTTTGCACCTCGAGAAATACATCGCTCAAGCTCGGGATTTATGCACATATACAGTCATCAAGTCAGGTAGCCCGCACGGCGTGCAAGTGACGAAGCGACCTGAAGTCATTTCAGCCTCGATGTGGGTGCAGCGACAAAAGGACGCGAAGGCGTTTTTGGCCTCTATTGGATCTGACGAGGTCATCGCCAAAATTATGGGCGCGCGATACCCGGATGTAGCGCATGCGATCAACGGGACTCATGTCTTTGGCTCCGTTAGGACTGCTACTGAATTGCCTGCTATTTCGGTCATCGCACCAAGTACAGTTGCGCATCCAGCTGCTGTGCCCTCATCGTCATCAAGTGACCCATCAACACCACTCGTAGCTATTGGTGGAAACCAGCTACCAAGTTTAACGAATCAGAACCACAGTGCTTCATCAAGCAGTCTCGTTTCAGCACCGACTCCTGTTGTACCTCCTGGAAATAAAAAACGCAAGAATGTCGTTCAACTGGGGCCAGTCATTGACCTCACAGCGGACGATAGTTCTTAATTACTGTATTTTATGTATTGTTAAGATTAGTTACAAACCCTATAATACTCTATCTGTTTCTACCAGTGTTGGCATGTATTTGGAAAGGCTGTGCGACTGGCGAGAGGAACAAATTGTGAATTTGCAGAGGACACGGATTCAGTTTCTGAATGAATGTGGCCGGTCCGGGATTCCCGGATTTAGTTCCTTCCAGATCTTCCCCTCATGTCCGTGGTCGTTGGCCTCTGACTGGCTAGTTACACTTATAGGGTCTCAGGAATACCCCATTTTATTTTATTTTTTGTAGCAGTTCAAATACTTTGGCAGCGGCCAACACATGTTGCGGCTCGCCTCGGGAGGCTTCCTCCTGACTCTAAGTTGCAGCTGGAAACTGTACTCATAGACAGATCCTTCACATATATCGGCCTTTCACCGTCCTTCCAATCATAGAATAATTCAGCTTTATTCCTGTTTCAGTTAGACTGCGACGAGAACTTCATCGGATATCGTCTGCATGACCGGGACATGGACGGTCACCTCTGTCTATGTGGCCTCTGTTTTAATCTGACGACCCGCGCGACGCGCCTCGGACATCTATGAGGTTCAAGGAGCCAAATTCCAGTATCCTGGCGCGCCGTGCTCAGCTTTCTTGCTCGTTTGGTTTTCAGCCATGTCTATTGCCATCGCTGACCCTTATACCAACGGGACGGCTTTCAAGGATCGAGGTCGGACCTCAGTCACATCTGTTTTCTAGTGTATGTCCATATATTACTCGCGTTGTTGTAGTGCCGTTGACCCGTACGTTGGTGAGTCCGGACCTCCCAAACCTGTGGCTACTGGAGATGGTTCATGGACCTGCGTATCACAACGACGCCTCGGCTCTGGTCGCTCCTTTATATCTGGTGTACTCCTGTTTAGAAATTTCTCCAACACAGATATCTGATTGGATGATTCGTTGCCTCCTGCTAAAAGAAAGCTTTTCCCAACCAAAGTAAGCGAAAGGTTGGAGCTTCTGATCTGAGTCCTCTCGGTCGCAGGGATCAAGTGATGGCTTACAAGGGCTGCGCGACTATGAAGGCGAGGACTATATTTTTTCGGAACCCTACGATTACTGCACCTTCGAGAGAAACGTTAAATTTTTACCAAAATTACCGCCGTAGGTACATTCTCTTTACCAAGTTAAGGCAGAGTTAGGGCTTCTGTCGCTGTCAACACGCTTCCAGGAAGAATTGTGGAGGCCAACTCCCGGAAAGTGATTGAAGATCGACTTTCCCTTCACAGACCTCACTGTCGGCAGACATCTCATGTGCCGCATGGTGTATGAATCTTTGTCAACCAACAGATCTCATCTCGAGTTCAACGGTGAGGAGTCTTCGCTGCGCCTTCTGTATACCTCTAAACTGGGAAAGAAGTTAAGTTCCGTGTGTATCTGGGGAGTTTCTTTGATTAAGCGGGATGTCCCTGCGCGAATGCCATGGACGGAGATCTCACCCTCACCGCTATTCTGGGTCCGTACTAGCGGCGGTGCGCTTGCCATGAGAGATGTTCAGTAGCTCTTATTTTATTGCAGACACTACGATACAGCTGACGACCTTTGACTTATAAACGCTTGCAAGACTATCGGAACATCAGTGCAGGCACACCAAATCCAGATTAAGTCCGTGCGCCACTTCATTTAATGTGCAATTGTCAGCTTCGTGCCGTGTACGTAACGAGAGCTAACGCACGCGCAGCTTCTGGAAGAACAAATCTTGAGTGTAAGCGACTCCTCCGTATGGCCAAGAATTCGAGGAGCACGGGTGAGCCAAAGCTCCTCACAGAGCTAGCTAACGAACGACATTTGAAATATTTTTGGCCCCTAGTTCATCGTGACATTCAAGCCGTCATGGGTTTCGAAAGGCCTCTGGCTGCAGCCTCCATTGGTGAGTTGGATGTCTCGCTTTCAACGCCAGTATATATGACCCCCAATTAACTCGCTTTCCTATCACTATAGTATGATAATTTTTTGGTATTGTTTACATACGGAATTGTAGCGAATGTGGGCCAGCGTGCAAGAGCTATGTATTACCGAAATTCATAAGACTCGCTTCCAAGTGGACACAGCTGCTTTCAGAGACGGAGCTTTTTTCTTTCGGTTGTAGGGCCACTTTATCGACTACATATACCAAATAATCGGATGAACGGATCGTTGTTTACACTTCGGGAAATGAATGGGCCACCAGAAGTCATATAACCCGTGGAAATCGAGTTGGACGGTTATGGATTTTGGAGTCCAACATGTTCAGTACCTATGACATTCAGGCTGGAAAAATCATTACTTAAAGTTGCGTCGGATCTGATATAGAGCTCTCGATCTAGACAAGAAGAAATGCAAGCATAGTGCCACCTTAGAACTGGTTATATTGCACTCGCTGCCTCATCCTTCCTCGATCCTATTCGGACATGCAAATGAGCGCCCTAGTCCTGAATGTTAACGTAGCCTGCACCACCCTATTTTTTGTCGGATGCTTAGTCAATTTATTCGATCATGCTTCAAGTTAATGCAAGACGTCTGACGGCAGAGCTCACTCTGCAAGACAGCGATGTCATATTTTCGATCAATCCCCCGAACTTGAAAGGCAGCGTCATTGCCCTCTGAGCCGTACGGTTTTAGGTTTAGTCCAAGGTACTCGTGTAGGACGGAGGAATTTGAGCACTGATCAGCGAAGTTGTATAGCACAATGGACCTCCGTGATGGCAGAAGGTATTTGACCCAGAGCGTGCCATGCTATCATATCCCAGCTGCCTCGCCTACACAGAGAAGATAATGATGGGCGCTGGTGCTGCCAGTGGGATTCTCAGCAATTTCTCCCTGTGCTATGCGGCCCGGGTGACTCTTCTGAAAGAGGGAACTACAATGAAGTCAGCGAAGAAACGAGATTCAGGAGGTGCGGCCCTAGAGTAAACTTTCAAGTGCCTCAAACATCAGGCCCACCTTAACTATTTGAACGAGGCAGAGTCGGTTTATCGGCCAATGATCCGACTTCGGCAGTAACGTTTGGGGGGTGAGGGGAATCTAAGTGATTGACCACTTACCCCCTTACTGGACTGTATACTCAGGATCAAAGGTACGCATCTCCTCCAAATCTTAACGAATATTAATAATCCCTGATAATTCAGAATCATTGAAATCGAATCCCACACTTCCTTTCACGTTGTGACGGAATTTGGATTAAGGACCTCTCATCTCGAAAGCGCCATCAATGTGGAAACCAGTTCTGTGGTTAAAACATCTCCGACACTCCGCCGCTCTCGTTGCACACATGGAAACCACAGTTTTGATGGGGAGGTTGTAACGAGAAGATAAATACATGTTCTGGAATATAGTCGATACATGAGAAGCACGAAGCTTTAATACACGAGAAATGGCGTCGTAAACTATCAACACATCCAATAAGTGAATAACCAAGTGCCAGCAATGTGTTCCAGGAAATTATAGTCTACAGACAAAACAAGAATGGGGTGACTTGCGGGAGAACGAAGTCGGATATGATATCCCTTCTAGGTGCTCAGCGCCCAGGAGACAGGTCAATTGAGCAAGACCTTTGCCACCACAGGACTCAGATGGAACTCCGTAATGTAAGCAGGAGTTTTATCGTTTCGCGTGATGCGAGACCCAAGGCTCTGATAAAACCGAGGAACAAGATTAGTATATGGAACACTCGTCAGAAAGTCAGAATCCAAAAAGAACACAACTCACGATGGTATCGCCCGATTTGAGGGCAACATCTTTCGAGATTCTCATGCCATTAACGAACGTCCCAAAGGCGGAATCTAGGTCTCTAATATAAACCTATAAATGTTAGAAACAAGATGGGGATGAGACACGTGAGCCAATACTGATAGGAGTTTATCTAATATGTTGGTGCTTACCTTGCCTCCGTCGTACCAGACCTCGGCGTGTGAGCCGCTGAGGGGGAGAGGAGAGACAGATGCTATTGAACTATCTTCCGTTTGCTTTGGAGGGAACCACCCATTCTGAGATGTTGGCACACGAGCCAGGCCGGAGGTCACCTCGGTCGAGCCGAGAATGATCTTCGTGCCTGAAGGCAAACAGATGGTCTTGGTGGGGAAAGGAAATGCACCCGCCACAGGAGTAAGTGTAACCGAAGGAGAGGCCATCGCTGCAAGTGTAATCAAAAGGAAATGTGGGAGGTGTCTAGTCAGCAAAGATCAACAGGGCAGAAGGTTTTTTGGATCCACCTAGTGAATCCGGCGAACTTTATACTTCCACCAACACCTCATCCATATTAGGGACGATAGGTCGAATTAGAGTAGAGATCAAGTGTTCCACAAGATGTAATGTGCCGCTGTGTGGCAAATTTCATACCCAGTGACATTGTGGGTGAGACCAGCTTTCCGACATGTAAGAAGGGTGGAGGCATGGACTTCTGCCCAATCGGCCGCACACGTTTTCCGTGTTCCCTGAAGACATGCAAGAATTCGTGCTCGCGGCCAATTAATAGTACCTCGTTGTTAATTGATATATAGAACTGAAAACCTATGAGTTGGCTCCGCCAGTGCAGTCCTTACGTTACGCCTCTAAACGGCGAAAATTCGATGCGGTGCATTGCCCAAAGGAGCATGTAATGGATATCTTCATAACTAGTTAGCCGTAGCACTGTTGATCGAATATCAGCCCTCGAAAAACAGGGCCCTATAATTGGTGCTTACCCTCAGAGGATCATGTTGGGAGATGTCAGCATCCGTTGAAGGGGGGAAACTAGGAAACTGGATTGGCTCGCCTAAGTATATTTGAGTGGATCCTGTCTTCCTCATGACCGGCCCAAGTGGATATCATTACACAAGTATACGGAGAAGCCACTACGGCGTTCTGTAGACAACGATCGTACTGGACGTGGAGCAGTGATCAAAACCCCCGGTCCGAGGGGGAAAAACGGACCGGTTCTCAGACGCTGAAGGTTAGCTCACCACGGAAAATCATGAAGAATAGCTCACAAGACGAAGTTGAAAGATATTTATTGACTCGCCAATCGTATCTGTACTCAACCACGAAACAAGGAGACATAGAGGTATCATCCAAATGCATCTCCTCTCCATTGGTCATAGTCAAGACGAAGTTGATAGAAGTCGAGGCCACGACTGAATAAACACCTAAAGCAGGCCCTAAGACAGGCCCAGTCGAAGATCCAAGCTCGCTAGATTTGACCTAGTCACCGTAGGCAGAGCCCGGGCTTTGTGAGACTGACATAGCGCATAGAACGTTCATTTAGCAGCTTCGAGAAACCTAATTCCACAATCGCTGATTTTGGTGTGAAAAGTGTCCAGTCTTATCACTGAGCAGTCAGCCACTCAGGACTCCCGCCCGGCAGAGCATATACGAGCACCCCAAATCCAAGTTATCAGGATGGGCGTATTCCGCCTTCCTTCTGCCGGCAGCGATGTTGGAAGGAAAATTTGGGGTGCAGATAAGCGGGGGTCATCCCCTCATCAATAAGATCCAAGTAAAACAGTCCCAAGCGGACCTCACGGAGAGCCAATGTTGTAGTCAAGAGCAGGTTTATTCAGAATTAGTAGCTTGCGTTGACAATAGCGGGCCTCCCCTAAAGCGAGCAAGACACGTGATCACATGATTTTTCCTTCTCGACCCTGGCGCGGACGGAGTCGACACGGAAACGACCAACTTTCGATTCGTTGTCCTCCCATGTCCCGACCAGCTCGCTGTATTGGAACCCAACTGCGTTCTTTGACTTGCAGAAACGCTACGTCAAGGTCCGAAAGGTCTGTACAGAAGGTACTGTCAGGTAAGTACCCAACGGCGCGTGAGCGCTTCCGTCTCGCGTTTGCGCTTTTTTCTAACCCAAACATTGCACACATAGGACTACGAGGATATGGACAAGCTGCTGTTTTGAAGCAGAGTCTTCCGAGCCACTCGGCGCCGATAGAAGCGTCGGTAGGCCATGAGATGGAACCGGCGTCATATACACCCAAGTGGCATCGGGGGGAAGCACAGACAGTCAAACGCGACGAGTCGGGGTGGACAGAGAACCCCGTATACCGAAAAATATCGGATAGTCGGCGTGAAGAATACTTTGCGCGTCTATTTTCTCCATTAACGTTCCCCCCGGAGTTGCTACAGAGGATAATGACGCACAGCAGTCACCGACAAGCAGCTGTTATTGGACATAGCACTGGTTTGAGTTTCCTGGGTGCGTCATCACTTGCTTGTTAGCTTCCTTGCTTTGCTAACAGGCTCATTCACAGGCCGACGAGTAATGTCTTCCTATTTCATGATGTTTCTTTTCGCCAGTAAGAAGTTGAAACCGTCGGATGATATAGAAGATATTACGGCGCAGAGTTTGAATACACATCTCATGGGAGAGTACGCCGGAAATGAGTGGGGTGTGGGTCGGGAGCTGCTGTGGGCGCCTTCTACTAGTAGTCCACATCCATCAGAGGTTTTGCCTGGGTTATACAAAGTACAGGGTGAGACGGTGCAGGCGATGATTGGGGCCATCTACCATCAATATGTGCGTAAAACCCTGTATCTCGTCGAGTTCTTGTCTAACTTCATATTCTCAACTCAGGGTGGTGCGGTCGCCCAGCGAGTATTCCACACACGACTATTGCCTCTGCTACTCGTTCCCGGAGGAATTCCCCAACAATTTCACGGTCCAGTACGCGCATTCCGTGACCGAATGGGTGGCCCAACAGGGCCTTTACTCGTTCCAAACGAGAAGCAAACCTCAAAAGTAGAAGCGCCGCCAACCTCATAACCCGCACTGTACCGTGAGCTCCTCCCCGTTATATCTCCGTAGAGGTCAGCTTATTTATATACCCAGGATCCTAATACTTAATCTATACCATGTCTCTGCTTTCGATAAATTGCAACCCCGTTCACTCATCTTGCTTGAGCTGAGATTCCTGCTTGATTCTGGCAGGAGTCACTTGGCGGACCAAATGGCACCGGGTCCCACATAGTTGCTTATGCTATAACTTTTAGCAATATATATCATAGTGTAGGCAGTTTCCTGATAGAATGCCAACATGCTGTGATGCATCACCTCGAGCGCTGGCGCTGGAGCCGTTAAAGGACGCGAGATCATCCACGTGCACAAGACCCAGAAGCGACTCATCCCCATAACAAACGATGGTGGTCAGTGTGCTCCTTGACCAGTGACCAAGTTGATCTTGTTCGTCCACCGCCTCCAGCATTGATTGCTCGACAAAGACGCTGTGCGCCTTTTCACCACAACCTAATTCCTCTACTCCTACAAGCTACATGGACGACCCTTTCCGCTCCCGTGGAATCTATCGCCCCAATGCTCAAAGGCTAAGCATATCCCTCGCGCCGCTGGTCGCGCAGAGGTCGCTGTTGTTCAGAGTCAAGGCGGACCTTGCTGCTAGTTCGAAGACGAATTATGGCGAGGTGAGCTCATTTCTGACTCCCATGAAGCTAGCACTTAACTCTAACTATAGCTAACCCCAACGGAGGAGTCGCCTGCTGCTCTGTACACCCTTACCCCAAGTGCCAGCGCCAGACTCATCAGTGCTGTGTTCTCAGCCATGTCCGTGATGTCTTCAGCCAGTGTGTACAGTCAGGACTCTTGGAAGCCCAAGTCTGCCTTTGTCCCAGTCGTCAACATTGATCCCCGTCGGCATGCCATCGCATTTAGCCCAAGCTTGCAGTGGTCGGATCTCTCAGATGGCTCGGATGTCGAGAGGGCGTCAAGCTCTGGTTCAAGCTCAATGGCTCTTAGGACACCACCAAGTGCCTCGGTTGGCCCGGTGTACCTATCAATCCCTGGAATTAAGGAAGCAGAGGAAGTTCATAGGCGCACGGAAATTGTACAAAACATTCAACCAATCACAAGAACGTCAATTGAATGGGAGTTTCCTGTCAAGGTGGAAGCCTCACCGCCTTCCACTGTACCTGCCGATCATATGCATGAAGAGGTACCTGCCGCCAGCAAGTCTACGTCGACCCCGAAGAAGCTGCAGAAGAAGAAGGAAAACAGGATCTCGAAACATTCGAAGGCTTTTGGGAAGGCGATTACTCGTCTCTCGATGCTGCCCTCGAAGAAAGAGGTCGAGAAAACCTTGGACCACTGCGAGACGATGAGCATTGTCCACCTCTCACCGGAGTACAAGCTCCCTGAGCTCGGTGTCGATATCTCTCCGATGCGCGTGTCGTTCATGACTTCGCCACCTGGTGCAGGTGCCCCACCATCCATGCTCCCTCTACGTGCACCTGCCTTTCCTTTGGCCCCAAGAGGAAAGGTTCAGACTCCACCCATTGTAGATGCACAAGCTTTGGAGAGACAACGCCTGATTCGCGCTAGTATACCACCTCCCATCCCAACGCTCACTCGCTCGACAGCACCGCCTCCCGTTGCGGATACACCTTCATCCATATCTCAACTGCCCATGAGGATGGGCCATAGGCGCTATAAGAGCTCGCCAGCTGTCACACAGTTCGATTTTAAGCGCTGGGATGCTGAGGACGCCCCTCCACTGCCGCCTATGCCTCCTGTACTCCCGAGGCTCATAGTGTCAACAACAACAGGGGCAACGCCTGTACCAACCTCCGCTCGTCCTAGGGCTATGAGCGTGTCGATGGCAACTCGACCACATGGTATGATTCGTGCCGTATCACCTCCGTTCCCTGGCGGTCGTCGGCTCCAATAGTTCTTAGTTCTGATCTATCACTGCACGCTTTGGACACAATTCTTTCTACTAGGGATGTATTCATTCTGCTTTCAATGGAGGGGTTTATTGTTCTTTTGAATAGTTTTACGGTCAGTGTCTG
>Ga0247742_10001674_pt1 | contig 15070 bp, 9 predicted proteins | sample UWRJL208509C2_FD_180944 | JGI IMG/M metagenome (GOLD analysis project Ga0247742, IMG submission 180944) | Plant litter microbial communities from Arlington Agricultural Research Station in Wisconsin, United States - UWRJ-L208-509C-2 | ecosystem: Environmental > Terrestrial > Plant litter >...
AGGGGGAGGCGAGCGTCTCTCATGGCATTGCCAACGATCTTGATGATATCGATTTGAACGTCCTTGCCTGCAATTTCATCAAGGCCGTCGATGACAATGAGAGTTGGATATTTTATCAGCCCGAAGGTGATGGTGGCGAGAATGCGTTGTTTCATTGCGATCCGGTTGATGGGCTCGACAATGAGCGCGTTCATTTGCACTTCAAGTCCTTTGGAGAGGAGATGAGGGTCATCCAGAAGGGCCTTGTCGATGTGCTTTGCAGTGGATGGCAGGGCCTGCATGAGCTGAACTGCCAATGTGGCGACGATCCGATTGCCGTCGTTGCCATCGGTGATCCGATTTGATGCAAAGAAGGCGCCGATCAAACGCTTTTGCCGTCTGCAGAGGTCTGCAAATGTAAGAAGCAGAGTCGTCTTTCCGTCGCCAGCGCCTCCCGACACCCACTTCATGGTGGCAGCATCGATGGAGCTCTTCTCCCAGTCGACCAACTCCTTACCAAGTTCGACACGAGTTTCCTCCATGCACCTGGGTTGATTGATCCTAGCCCTAGAATCGAGAAAGGCGACAGGAGAGGCATTTTGATGGAGAAGATCCCTGCCTGTTTGTCGGCTAGTTTTAGACGGAGTTGAACATATAAGTATGCGACACACCTTTAGCTCCTGGATAATGGACATGACGATCCCCAATCATCACATCACCATTATTATTATACAGGTCTCTCCCAGCTGCGCAACAATTAGCGGCTCGTTGCATCAGGCAAAAACCAGAAATGAACCATTGGGATTATGCGAGGCAATGTCACCACCTCGTCCGCCTTGACCACCATCGCCAGCACCTATCAATCAGGGTGATTCCATGAGGCATAGCTTCATTAGATAGGTGAATGCTTACGGGCGTCCGCCTTACGGAGATCTAGTTGAATAGAAGACTTGCCAAGTTCTTCGACGGGTATGCCACGGCCGCCTCCAGGTGGCATGGATTTCAGAGCATGGAAGAGCAAGCGTCGATGTTGAAGATGAAAGAAAGAGGCCTTAGGGCTTGGAATTGGGAAGTTGGAGGCGTTTATACACTCAAAAGACACCGCGTGTATGCACTGCCAACTGACATGTGGCGTATTTGACACACAGGGATCGGTACAGTCACGTTTGGATAAGATTGGGCAGGTCCATGGTCAACTACACTTGTGATTTTCGAAGAGATGTGCGCAACGCTTGGTTCTTCTAGAGCTCACAAAACCAGGGTGTCTGCAACAGTGCTGAGGACACAAGGCCTTTGGATTGCTTGACTGGTTTCCACACGCGTGTGATCCAAAAGCACTGCATCTCGCCACTGGTTTGGCCGCAAGGCTCCCTCATCCCCTAATTTGGAAATCAATACAAGAATTTGGAGACAAGCTAAGTACGATATAGAGGATCACAACTGGGACCTCTGTCAAACAATTATTATTTAAAACCCTTTCTAAGCCCAAAAACAAACGTTGCAGTAACTTGTCTAGGGATTACTGTACCATTTCGTTCAATTCGGCCGTCCCCTGTCCCACCCGATTTTTCTGACACCGGATTTGAACGTTTCAAATATTCTCTGATTTTCTGGGATTTCTCGAAAAATCAAAAATCCCAACCTTTGGCCGAATTGATACAGTAGCTTGGTAGAACCAGTGCATCCATGACCGAATTCCGGTTTGCCCGAGTATGTAATCGCTTACAAGCTTCAGTTGGTTCGTTGACTCCTTCTCGTCCTCCCTCTGGTTTAAAGTTTAATATCCCGGGAGGCTTCGGATATCAATATCCTGTGCCGTTCTTTCATTCAGCTCGTTTTCTAACAATCCCATTCTAATCCATCTCAAATGCTTGCAGCGTGATTGGTCGAAGGACTGTTCATTGGCGTTTCAGTTCGATATTAAGTACAGTAGATTTGTTGAACAAATCCGGAAAGGGTGATATTTTTTATTGTTCGGAAATGATCACTTGAAGAAGATGCTAATTATAAGAGAAATTTGTTTATAAAGGCCTAGAATACGTTTGAACGTAGCAGAGGCACGAGGTACATAAACAAGACGCGTCGAAACGCGTCGATCAAGCGCGTCCGTTGAAAACCACGTCAACGTTAACTACATATGACAAGCCGGAATTTAAAATCTCCCATGTGTTCTTCCAGTCTCCCCAGGTGTTGTACCAACAGCACTTTACTAAACGATAGGCCAGCAGAGGCCAGCCCCCGAAAATGTACGCATGGGCGTAGTCTGAATTTGAATTTCTGGCCTATCGTTTTAGCAAAGTGTTGTAATTCAAACCCTGTTGGAATAAACGAAGGAGACGATGGCAATACGAAGTTGAGTGGGTACTTGGAGGCCAATACCTAAATCGGGACGACAGTGCATTGCGCTCGCGGCTCGCATGTTTCCCATATTTCCTAAATTCCCATTCAACCCCGATCCCAGGGGGCCGTATATATAGCATAACGTACCATTAGCCGTTCGAACTTCAAAGCTCCAGCAAAACACAACACAAGGATCAGGTTTCGCTTGTTCATCAACGCATTCAACATTTCTGTCGCGCTCCAACCTCCTCCAAATCGCGACCTGTCCTCGTTCGCACCAGCCACGTTCCTTCTCACCTCGCCCTTTCGCTGCTAACTGCCAACTGCAGAATCGGAGAGTTCCACCATCCGTTCTTGCTACCTTCTTTCCTGCACAGTCACCTTGGGCTGTGGTGTACCCTATTCAGCATCTCCGGGAGTCGTATCCTATTCTGATGTGGCAATGCTTTGACGGCCTCTCGGGTGTTTCCTCAGCCCGAGCCCAAATTTGACCCCATACACATCCTCCCAAGCAGCACGATACACAACATCGCCAACGGTAGTTGGCCCCTATATCCTGCCATCCTCGAACTCATTCAAATATCCAACATTCGCGCATATAGAGGGTCGTCCGTACTTCTCGGTGTCGATACCTGACTTCAACGTTCAACATGCTTGTGCACTCTGTGATGGACCTGTGGACTATGGTCCCCCCCTTTCATTCATACCTCCCTCCGTCCAAGCTCCGTTTGTCCAAGCGCCCGACCTATGACGATGACCACCGCGACTACAACCGATCTCGGTATCATCTAGCATCCAAGTGAATGAACGTCTACGTCTTGGGCATCTACCATGACCGCATCCCGGACGATGGCGATGACAACTCGAAGGAAGCACGATACCGCATCGAACGAACGAACGAAACCACTACCAGACGACGACGCTGATGACGAAGATTTGGTTCGAACTTCCGAGACCCCTTTGTGAGGAGTTGGAAGACTGGAGGCTCGGGAGGTTGGAAGGACGGGAGATGTGAGGTCGGAAGCCTAGGCGCTAGAGATCGCTGTCTGGTGCTAGCACCGGCAGAGTTGTCCGCTATCGAGTTCGAGCCCCCAAGTCGAGATCCGGTATATCTAAAATGGTATGTTTTACATTGCGCATCGCACATTTCACATCTTCTATGAAACTGACTATGTTTTACTGTAGGATGTCGAGATGCCCTGCGTTTCAGATTTTGATTTTGATTTCGAAGGGAGGCATTGCGCATAGGCATACACCCTGGGCAGAGGCGGTTGGTAGTTGTTGTAGCAGGGATCTCACTACCGAGACTCGTGACTCAAGAGCCCGAGCCTGAGCCACAGGTTAGTCATTTATACCCTCCTCCTCGTCTTCCATTCTGGAAGTTGAACTAACGATCCTCACTTAATAGAAGCCTCAGACATCAAACCTCGAGCTCCAGAAACTCTCAATAGGGAGCGCGTAGCATGCCGTCGGTCGTGTTCCATCGTCAACTCGAACTCGCGATTATCCTTCAGTGGTCTATAATCGCACGTCGTGATTCATGCATCTCCTCCGTGTCGACTACCTCCTCCAGTTAGACTGCGAACTGCGAACTTGCAATGAACATCCCTCGGGGGGACTCGTCTCCTTTCATACCTCGAGCCCCAGCCATTAGGGCTATCGGGTCATGCACTTGGAGGACAGTCACCAGAACGCCAGGCGGAGAGGTAGTTACAATCGCCTCAGCTCCATCCAAGCCTCGCAAAACGACGGAGCAAACGTTCTCTAGAAGACGACGAAGATGAGGGTTTAAACTTCCTGTTATGATAATTTGGACTTGGAAGGGAAATGGTTGGGGTTTTGGGAGGAAGGAGACGCGATTGGTGGGGGTTTGATGGTAGTGGTATCAAGTCTCCGAGTTGAGGATTTACCATCTGGTATATCTAACTAAATGGTTATTATAGATCATCATCACAGTAGTCATAGTTTAAGTATCTGGGGGCGACTGGAGCTACGATACCTCTAACTGACGGGTGGTGCTTGCAAATGTATAAGGCCACAGCTAGCAACTTCCAAGCCCGCGTCTCCCCTTCCTCTCCACTAGCATGATCATAGTGCATCTTTAAGCGTGGCCCTGAAAAACTTCTTTGAATCAAAAACAGGAATGATGAAATGAGAAGGTTAAATCATACTCGACGCCAATGATGTCTTCACCCTCATAACTACCACTAAACAGTTCGAATAAAATACCAGGGTCGTTTTCACCAGGACCCAACAGTAGTACATAGAACCGAGAATAAGGTTCTTTGTTTGATATGGCGTTGTTTGATAAAGCGGCGTTGTTTGATAAAGCGGCGTTGTTTGATAAGGTGGAGAAGAACTAAGTATCCCGAATGGGTTAGAGTTAATTAGATGTAAGCTTCGACGCCTCTTACCTTCTCGAGCAAGGACCCTCCAGCATATAATCTGCAGGGAGTGAGCAGAATATAAAGGACCGAATTAACTTGACATACTTCACAACTGCCAATCCGGGGGATGAAGGAGGAGAATCGAGGGTCTTCCAAGTAAAAATGTCCCAGAACATTCGTACTTCGTTGTCCATGTCTGATTCACTAAACCCAGGGAAACCACTCTCCTGGATAAATATTAGCGCAGTCCAAGGTAATAGAAGGCCGCAAAATGTACGGACTCTCAAAGTTGCACATATCTGCTTCAAAACCATGGTGTAAGGCTGCCGGTCCAGAGGTGCGGACCGAACAAGTGACTTGTATTTACCAAAAATAATGTTTGGCAGCATTTCAGGGAGGGAGGAGGTTAGTCCAGCGGCGTTACATCTTGCAAGAGCCCCCTTAGTAAGCATCGGAAGTGAGTGATAGCTTGAGTGATGGAATTGCCAGACTTTTGAGAATGGTTAGAGATCGACTACTTTCAAGAAATAGAAGTTGACACATTCACATACCCGCAGTACTGAACATCCACCCGATAATAGCACGTGCATCCTGGAGCATCAATCGTGCCTCGTCGACATCTATGAAGAAGTTTTGCGACCTGGCTCGATCCAGTAAGAACTCAAGGAAAGGTGGATGTCGAATCCTGATGTATTGGTCTTCGTTCTCAACCTCAAGTAACAAGTGCAATTCAGTGACGATCTGTATCACGCTGTCGTGCTCAAGGCCAAGGATTGTCTTTATCCATTCGAGTGATGACGTGTTTGGTAGAGAACCAAAAGTATCCACATCCGGCGTGCCTTGGGCAATGATAACCTGGCCGAGGATTTGGAGCAGCGAGTCTCGATGCTTCGAGGTGCCAATAAGATGCGAGTATACCTGGTCGCACATATCCTGGAGCTGCAGTGATGAGTTTTGATTCCAAGGCATTTGCGGCCCAGGGAATACTCTCGAGAAAACTGATCGGACATAAGTCATCAATCCAAAGGTGATCCCATTCACATACCTTCAGCGCCAAATGCCTTCCTGGTAGGTGCCGCAAGCTTGAGCGTAAGCCGCGCGTCGTCCAAGTCGATAAGCAATCCATATGATCTAGAATGATCAAGCAGAAAGTTACGAAGAAAGGGGTTATCGATCTTAATATCCTGGTCCATTTCTCCAACTTTAATCAGCCAGGGGTTAGGTCCGAGAGAATACCTGATGTCGCGGGGCTCTAGCCCAAGGATTGCTGCAATCCGGTTGGGAGATGAAGTGTTTGCAGGAGTACCGAGGGTGTCCACGTCAGAGGTCATTCCTTCAGAAATCAAACACTGGCAGAAAACTTGTAGAATGGTGTCTCGATGCTTCGAGGTGCCAATAAGATGCGAGTATACCTGGTTGTACATATCCTGGAGCTGCAACAATGAATTGTTGTGCCAGGGCATTTGCGGCCCGGGGAATACCTTCGAGAAAACTGATTGGACATAAGTCATCAATCCAAAGGCGATCCCATTCACATACCTTTGTTGCCAAATGCATTCCGGATAGGTGCCGCAAGCTTGAGCGTGAGCCGTACGTCATCCAAGTCGATAAATAATTCGTGCGATCTAGATTGATCAAGCAGAAAATCGCGAAGAAAGGGTTCATTGATCTTAATATTTTGGTCCTTGTCGACTTCAACCAGCAAGCGGATATCTGCGAGAAATCTTGGGATGTCGGGGGAATATAGTCCAAAGATTGCCGTGATCTGGTTGCAGGACGATGTGTTTGCAGGAGTACCGAAGATGTCCACGTCAGAGGTCATTCCTTCAGAAACGAAGCACTGGCCGAGGAGTTTCAGGATGGTGTCCTGGTATGGTGAAGTGCGGATGAAATGAGAGTATACTTGGTCGTACATATCCTGGAGTTGCAACGACGAATTGTTGTTCCAGGGCATATGCGGCCCAGGGAATACCTTCGAGAAAACTGATTGGACATAAGTCATAAACTCAAAGTAGCAATCTCATTCACATACCTTCGCTGCCAAACACCTTCCTAATAGGTGCCGCAAGCTTGAGCGTAAGTCGTGGGTCATTCAAGTCGATGAATAATTCGTGCGATCTAGATTGATCGAGCAGAAATTCGCGAAGGTGTTCGTTGATCTTAATATTTTGGTCCTTATCTCCGACTTCAACCAGCAAGCGGATATCTGTGAGAAGTTCTGAGATGGCGCTGGGATTTAGTCCAAGGATTTCAGCGACCCGGTTGGGAGACGAAGTATTTACAGGAGTACCGTGGATATCCACATCAGAGTCTGAAACCAAGCACTGGCCGAGGATTTGTAGGACAGTGTCTGGGTGTTCTGGGGTGTTGATTAGATGGGAGAAGAGAGCGTCATACGCATCGTCTACATTGACAGCAAACACATTTGATCTTGAAGGATCAAGGAGGAAGTCGGGAAATGATTTGTGATAAATCTCGATATCGTAATCGTCTTCTCCGACTTTGACCACTGAATGCATGTCCATCAAGCATCGTCGGACATCCCCTTGGCCAAGAATATCACCTAGCTTTTGCGGAGAGCAAAGCCGTGCAAACGCGCCAGCGGGGGCATTGGCAGTGGAGGTGAGTCGATTGATGACGAGAACTAGAGCCATTATTCGCAGTATGTCGGCTTGGCGGTTGGCGTTACGCACAATGAGCGAATACAGCTCGTCGAGATTTTGGTATGGTTCATCACCAGGTGCCTTGTCCAATAGACCTCGTATGATTGCGAGCCTTTCCTCCGGTGAACGGTATTTGAACATGATGTATAGCATAATTGTGGTTGCGTAGATGAACTGTCCAGAGGCCTTGTCCACCAGCTGGTCAACGACATCCTCTCCTGGCCAGTCTTGTGGTAGGAGTTTATCCTTGGCCCGGACCTCCTCAAACTTCACATTGAAGTAGCGTCGGATGTCACGATGGACGAGAATGTCCTCCCTCAAGTCCATGGTAGATACGCGATCCTCCGGAAACTGTGATTGAAGTTTGTTGATGGCATCGACGATGTTGGGTTCCGGCCGACTAGCGACAAGAAAGCGGAGGGGTAGGCGAACATCCCTCATTGTATTGCCGATGATCTTGATGATGTCCGTTTGAGTGTCCTTGCCGACTACTTCATCGAGACCGTCAATGACGATGAGAGTCGGATATGCCTTGAGCCCAAAGGTGATAGCGGCGAGAAAGCGCGTTTTCCACGCAACCTGCTTGATGGGTTCGACAATGAGGGCATTCATTTGTACTTCGCGCCCTTTGGAGAGAAGATGGGGATCATCACGAAGCGCCTTGTCGATGTATTTTGCTGTAGAGGGCAGAGCCTGAATGAGCTGAACGGCCAATGTGGCGACGATACGATTCCCGTCACTGCAGTCGGCGATCCGATTTGAAGCAAAGAAGGCACCGACAGAACGTTTTTGCTGTCTACAAAGGTCCGCGAATGTGAGAAGTAGGGCTGTCTTTCCCTCTCCAGCGCCTGCCAACACCCACTTCATGGTGGCAGCATCGATGGGGCTCTTCTCCCAGTCGTCCAACTCCGCGCAAAGTTCGACCCGGGTTTCTTCCATGCACCTGGGTTGAACGATCCTCTCGCTGGAATCAGGAAGGGAGGCAGGGCAGGCATGTTGATGGAGAAGATCCCTGCCTGGTTAACGATTGTATTTAGATCAAGTCAAATGAGTATCGTACACGCGTGACACACCTTTGACTGCCGGGTAATGAGGATAAGGACTCCCAACGATCACATCTCCATGATTATTGTATACGTCTCTTCCCGCTGATTCATGAGATACAGTTAGCGGCTTAGTTGACAGACAAAAGAGACAGAAAAAAACCTTTGATGATGAGATTATGCGCGCCAATGTCGCCACCTCTTCCTCCCTGTCCACCATTGCCAGACGCTACCAATCAAGGTAATTCCATCAGGCACGATTTCGTCATACAGGTGTAAGCTTACTGGTTATTGCCCCGGCTAAATCCACTTGGATCAAAGGCCCGCTGGTTTCTTCCACAGGTGCGCTACCTTCTCCTTCAGGTGGCATGAACCTCTAAGGATGAAGGTGTAAGCATCAAAGTAGAGGGTGTGAGAATCAGGGCAAGAGGGATTGGCCCATTAAAGGCAACTTCTGCATGTATCGCAGCGTATGCACCGTTCGGCTATCTGGGATGTGCATATTTGACACGAGGGTTGAAGGAACGTTTCGATATTGTCAAGAATCAAGATGGAATGAGAAAAAGATACCCACAATGGGGAGTTAGACTGCTTCTGGTATGTTCACCGTCAACTTTCTCTGCGAGGTCCTGGAACCCAGATTGGGCGCTTAAGTCGCACTTCTATCAAGAAATCCCTGAGTTAGTGAGATGAGCGAGTGAAACGGACGACAAGGAAACACACCTTTTGATCGTGGTTCGTATTCAACCCGTAAAACACAGGTACTGTGAGGCAGTGGCCTTCAAACTTCCTAACTAAGTTCCAGCGACGTCTGTAAGGCTGTACCATTTCATTATGGGCACCCTTACCGCTCCGAATCCTGGACTGTGGTATTGCGTGGGTTTCGTCCTCAAGAGGCGCTGGGAGAGGCTCATCACCGTCAGATTCAGATGGTCTTAAAGTCGGGCTTAGCGCACAAGAGCCTTATGGCACGTGACAGTCAGTCGCGACCCAAACTTTAACATTGGAACAAACAAATGAAAAGGTCTCTACGCCAAAGACAACCCTTCTCCTCGGCACTCTTTCCTTAGCCATCTTGTCAGCGACTAAAGCCCAACACGCGTATTTCCTGACTCAGAAACCCCATCTTATGCAGAGGCCTTAAGAGGTTGTTGTTCGTTGCTTGTTGAAGTAAGTGCCACTCATTGAGTTTCGAGTCTGGAGAGCCTGAGCCTCAGTCGCAGGTTAGCATGCCATCTTCCTGTCCTCAAACTTAAGCTGACGACCCCCAGGGCCCCAGCTCTAGAGACCGCACTTCTCGTCGATTTTCAATCATGAATGCTCAGACTACAAACCCCATGCCCCAGAAACTATGAACCGTTTCGCCTTTTTCGTCGCGTTTCGAGACTCCGCGTCGACCACCTACTTCACTCAAAGCGCTAACTGTGAACCCTGCAATAGCCATATATTTCCATAAACCGTGACGCGTGTTGCGTCTCTCTGGTCTTCGGATGGTTCGCAGACAACATCTTGTGCTGCCGGCCTCTCTAGCCAGGCATCGCCCACCGCCGCCAGTAGCATCCTACTAGTAATCTATCCACCCGATCGCCTCGCCTCGCCTCCGCACCGACCTCCGTGGATTCTCGACGTGTCCTATTCTCATAACGGAAAGCTAAGGCTTCCATATGCAAGGACAATTTGGCCCATCGACGCTTTGGGCAGGGTTACATGGTCTGGGCATGGCATTTCGGAAATTGAAGTTTGTCCCATTGCCTTCTTCGGATGTGATGTAACCTCATCTGACGTACATCATCTCCTAGCTTGGCCATTAACCGTTGCCCACCAGCAATAGCATCAGTAACAGTACCAGCACTGGACGACGGACCTACCTTACAGAGAAAGGCATGAACTGTGACCATTCATTAAACCGTCCAATACTCTGCGTTGAAGAGAAGACGGTCGAAGTCCTGTAATCTTGAAGCTAAAGATTGGTATAGGTTTGTGTTACAGTAGTCACATCCTAGCTTCTGCTCGTCCTCATTTCTTCATTGGGCCTTTGTTGGTAGTCGATGTTCATAAGGAGTTACGCTATCTGAAATGATAGTATTGAAATACAATATGTGCTCAGTCTAATTATCGCCTCAAGTATGCCCAATATACTACTCCAGATCGTTAATTACTTGCCTCGCCCACAAGTGCGCACGCCAAGCGTCTTATAAAACACATATTTGCCGTGAATATCCTCAAAAGCTGTTTCAAAATTAATGACGAAATAAAGGAAAAGTCAGATGGAAACGTGTCAAGGTGATCGTACCCGAAGGTGAGCTTGGTGCAGCCATAAGTTAAGTCGAACAGATGAAGTGGATTCCCCGTCAATGAAAAGTGGACATCAGCGTCGCCTTCACAAGCTATTGTAATTAAGCACTGTATGGTTTTCTCAACCTAGTGGTTTTCGTCTGTAAATAATACCTAAGGCTTTGCAGTACACGCTTAATTCGGTGATCGATATGGGCGATAGAGTGCAAAAAATATGACGGGTACAGGTATATGATATCAGATTTCATCAATGATTCCCTACTCGTAGAATAATATCATAAAATAGGCATGTTTATAACCTGGCCCTACACTTTTTTCTCTGCTGAGGGCTTATTTTTATGGTAAATCCTTCAACATACACAGTAAATCTTCTGTGTACTCGTGTCTTATACTGTAATTCTGTACAATTGGTAGAGACTTGGTAAATACTTGGTGTCCAGTTGGTAGAGACTTAGTATTCAGCTGGTAGGGACTTAGTATTCAATTGGTATGGACTTGGTGAGGTACTACGCAGCCCTTGTACACTACACATTTTATGGACGTTCCATCAGGAGTCTGATATGTTAAGATAATCACATTATCAATGAAGTTGGTTATTTTGGGCCTTTTCGAGGGTTTTTTTTGACATGAATACTGTGATTTATTAATTTCAAGAGACGAGGGATACCCAATGCAAACATCTTCCCCAAGAAGCCATTAAAAATGGAAGAGGCGCCCAACAAGCGCCCATCACCTACTTAGATACGAAATGCTCTAGAGCCTTAAGGTCGCTCTCAACCCTTGATTTAAGACTACACCATAAAACCTTAAGTAAATTTTTTAAGATGTATGACTTAAGATTAGTAAGGCCTTTGAACCTAAGGACTTTGACCTGGAACTTAAGCGCTTAAGCGTTTCCGCCATCTCCGGAATTCCCCATACTGCCATCTTTCTGCAGTAGATAGCTTTTCTCTGAACGAGGGTTCGAACTGTGCCAAATGCCAGGTGGAACAACGGGGGCTCAAGATGTAGATTGTAGTTTTACAAACGAACTCCGGTAACAATCGGTACTATATGTCTTTTGTGATTTTATGATAGTGAAGAAATTTGTCTTCGAGCCACGTCGACCAATGCTCGGGATTTGTTATACAAGGGGCGTGGCTGATTATGTGAACGTGAGATGTGAGGTTCACAGATACATGGCTTTGGACTTACATTCCACCACGATCCCTCAACAGCCACTGGCCATAACACTCCTGACTGTTCCCCAGTAATTCCCACAGCCACTCTTGCCATGCTGAATAGACACAACAGTTTTTTCCTCGCAATTGGATCCGTAGTAGGTGATCAAGCAATCGCCGTTGGTGCTCGTACCCGTGCGGCCGGATTTGACGTCCAAGTTGAGGCGGGTGCATGTACCGTATGCCACTTTGCGCGTGCTGGCTTCGTTGCCACCACAATTTTTGCCGCTATAGAGTTCGATACCAACGGAAGCAGTGTTGGAAGGAAGTGCAGCGACGAGCACTGTTGCAAAGGAGGTGAGGAGCATTGCGAGAGGGATGAAGATCTGCATTGGAGCTAAAGAGGTGGAGTTTGGCTTCGCAGATGTGATAATTGTCTCTTGGTTGCAAAATACTTGGAAAAGCCCGTCGCTTTTATACGCTCCCTATGGTGTCCTAGTCTCGACTATCTTCAAGTTAGAATCGCACGGTTATTTTGAAATACTCTGAGCTCGGGAGAAGATTGTTGGAATATTGGATGAAAGCGCAGGCAATGCGCCGCTCGGAATGTTGTCATCATCCCATGATAATCCGACGTACACATGGTATGTTTCAGCAAAGATCGAGTCTACCATGGTCGAAAATGAGAGTTTTTCCATGTCTTCTGATAAAAAAAGAGCGCCCAACGTCTACAGAACCAGTAGAAAGAAGTTCGAAGGTCGTTGAACACTGCGAGTTGTACACGCCACTGGCAGGAGGACCTGGGAGGCCTTGTATATGTAAGAAATATACGTTTCAGTGGCAGCTCATGGTACAACTCTTTTTTTTAGTCACCAGAGCATCGTTAACAGGCATGAAGAACCCGTTTATTTTCTACAAACCTGATTATATTTATGTGAGTGACATCCCATTGTGAGTGTCAGTACCAGATCAGTAGTAGAGGACATAGAAAAACATAGCTTTTCTTATGTCTCAGCGGTTTTTGACTATAAGTCATCTCAAGACTTGGCTAGGGTATCAATACATGCAAGGGCTGCTAGCCGTCCCGGGCGCTTATTGGGCGCTTATTTAACATGTTCGGCGGATGGAAGCTGCCTGTGTCTACTCAAGCTCATTTCTGCGGTCGCTCTGCACTATAGTTGTATACTCCAATATCCCATGTCAAAACATCGAAAATCCTAAAGTATCAAAACTGAGATTAGCAATGTTCCGGGTAACATATTCGAGATGCTACGGTCACCAGATCTCTTTATCAGGACAGACAGCCAGTCTCACGTCGGTTTGTGTATATTCTGAGATGGCTCATACAGAATTTGTCGTCTAAGAATACAAGGGAGTTTCCGGGGCCCAGTATATAACTTTATCTTACCATCGAAGTCCACTAATTCGACTACAAACTCATGGGAATATGTTGCATATACCTGCAAAGAAATCTGGCCAAATGTTCTCACGCCCGAACCACCACCATGAAAGCCAGCAGAGCAGTGCAGAACCACAGACGCACGGCGTCAGGCGCGCTCGCTCACCCGAGACCTCTCAATCCGAGAGCTCAGAGGGCAAGGCTCAGAAGCCCAAAAAATCGCCACACACGAAGCGCATCGTGAAAAAATTCCGCCCAACAATGGACACAAGTTCGTCCACCGCCCAGGCCATTGACCTCTCCTTGCCACCAGCAGCGACAACAAATGTCCTACACATACACGATGAAGCCGAGACTTCCAAGATAGACATTCCTTTAGTGGACTATGCCCAACGCCTGGAGGCATTGCTGGACTCTGTTCTCGCAACTGTTGCCATCATACAGGTAGCTGGTACCATGCACAATTGCCTCACACCCTATGTTCGTGATGCCATCCGAACTATACTCTCAACCATCTCAGTTGAGCAGCTGCCTGTCTCACACCCACCCAGCTCAAGCACCCCTCCAAAATCAATTCCTCAGGGAAAGCCACACTTTGCCCATCCTACCCGAAGAACAGACACTAATAACTCCAAACGGAGTTCCACTCAGCCCAAGGCGTCACCTGCCGGCCACACCCCCCACACAGGGCCCTCCCCGCACCAGGTTCCACCACATCGACCACCAAAGCAGGTTCGTGTGCGCGACACTTCTCGGCGTCTAATACTCCGGCTTCCCCCTACAGATACCTTACCCCCGCAAAAGGACATCATACTGTTTGTGACCACTCTCAATGAAGACCTCATGGAGGAATATGACCGCCCTGCAACACGTTTCATAGCTGGCGCCAACGTTACGCAGGCTGGGAACATGGTACTCACCACGACTGCACCCTACACCGCATCTCAGCTCTACGAAAAGGCTCCTATCATCCTTGATGCTCTCAAGCGAATTCTGAAGTCTAGAACAGATGAAGTACGTATAGACCTCGATGCCCCGTGGCAGTCTGTAGTGGTGCAGAACATTCCCGGTATTCCCCTCCTGAAGGTCTGGAATGGCATCATCTTCCCTATTGACAATAGATACTGGGTAGGCCCTCGTAACATTTACGCGGTGCTGGAGGAAGCTGGAATCAATAACGACGAGCTGAAGGACGTCACAATCCTCTGCCAGAACGTGGAAAACCTAGACGCAGACAAAATGGAGGGTACGACATTCTCCATCCGGCTCCAAATGAGCAATCCCGGGAGTATCGCAAGGCTCATGCAGGAGGGCCTGTTCCTTTTCAATACACAATGCCGAGTCTCTCAATACCGCCCCAGGAGGAATGCGAGAGCGTCGAACCCCACTGGCCAACCGAGCCCCACACTCCCAACCCCTACTGATAACTCCACCGACTAATTCTCTCTCACAACACAACAACCATTGCTTCACTGACATCATTCTCTTTAGCACCATACTACCCGTGCTCCGGCACTAGAACGCGACCACAAAACCCCAAATGTGATATACTCCAATTCAGAAACAAAAGGCTACCCTTGCCATAAACTATACTGCAGCCTTCCGAAATGACATTCCAGTGTCGGACTGCAGAGGACAGGTCGCCTTGGCATGCCCTCTGCAGGATATGGGAGGGGCACGGGAGGAGAAGAGCACATGGGGCTCCGTAGCACACACTTTTGTATGTAAACTCAGCGTAAGGCCTAACATGAAGTTCGCTTCGACAGGGCCCTAACTTGACAATAAAAAAAAAAAAAAAAAAAAA
>Ga0247742_10001675_pt1 | contig 15066 bp, 12 predicted proteins | sample UWRJL208509C2_FD_180944 | JGI IMG/M metagenome (GOLD analysis project Ga0247742, IMG submission 180944) | Plant litter microbial communities from Arlington Agricultural Research Station in Wisconsin, United States - UWRJ-L208-509C-2 | ecosystem: Environmental > Terrestrial > Plant litter >...
AACCGTAAGCGTATTGGTTGGCGACCAAACCCCGGTGCAGCATGAGGTAAATTACTTTACTGATTTTTTAAATCAACCAACTGCCGTATTTTTGGGCATCGAAAAAATATCAAAGGCAATTGATGCCGCTGTTGTATTTTACGACATGAAGCGGGTAAAAAGAGGCTACTATACGTATACATTGGTTCCGCTGACAGAAAACGCGAAGCAAACTGCCGAACACGAGTTAACAGATATGCATGTGCAATACCTGGAAGGTATGATTAGGCGCGAACCGCAATATTGGCTATGGTCTCACCGGAGGTGGAAGTTTAAGCCGCAGAATAAAACATAAATGACTGATACACCAAAAGTTGCTGTAGTTATATTAAACTGGAACGGCGTTAAATACCTGAAACAATTTTTGCCATCGGTACTGGCCTCAACCTGGCCTGGGCTTGATATTGTACTGGGCGATAATGGATCGACCGACGATTCTGTGGCTTTTGTAAGGGAGAACTTTCCCAGGGTAAAAATCATTGAAACCGGTAATAATTATGGTTTTACCGGTGGTTATAACCGGGTATTAAAGCAGGTAGAAGCCGATTACTTCATACTCCTTAACTCTGACGTGGAGGTTGTACCCGGTTGGATAGAGCCCGTGATAAATTTAATGGAAAGCGACCCGCTAATTGCTGCGGCCGCACCCAAATTATTAGCATACGCTCAAAAAAACCAGTTTGAACATGCCGGTGCCGCCGGTGGTTTTATAGATAGTTTTGGATACCCGTTTTGCCGTGGCCGTATGTTTTATGAGGTGGAAGACGATCTGGGTCAGTATCAGCAATCGGGTGAGGTGTTTTGGGCATCGGGGGCATCCTTATTTATTAAAAAGAAGTATTGGGACGAAGCTGGCGGTTTTGATGAGTTCTTTTTTGCCCACATGGAGGAGATTGACCTTTGCTGGCGATTAAAAAACATGGGCTATAAGGTGATGTATTGTGCACAATCAACGGTGTACCATGTAGGCGGCGGAACGCTTAATGCGGAAAATCCTTTTAAAACTTACCTGAACTTCCGTAATAACCTATTGCTGCTTAAAAAGAACCTTCCATTTGGCAGGGCTCTGTTTGTGATATTAATGCGTTTCTGGATGGATCTGCTGGCCCTGGTGAGGTTTTTGGCCGAGGGTAAGCGCAAAGATGCCTGGGCAGTAAGCCGAGCCCATCAAAACTTTGTATTGAGTATTTTCGGGATACGGGTTTCGGCGTACGGAATTAAAGCCGTAGGTAACGGCGAAAATGGATCACCGAAAACCCATCGCTCTCAACGAAACAAAAACCTGAAGGGTATGTACCAGGGCAGTATTGTCTGGAATTTCTTTGTTAAAAAGAAAACCCGGTTTACTGATCTTGATCAGGCCGATCTGCTTTAGGTTTTTTAGTTTCCTTTTCCTTAACGGGCGTTTTTACCAACTGGCTATCCGGCGGTAACAGTAAATGCACATCCTGCTGCGGATAAGGTATCTCAATACCCTCCCTGTTAAATGCATCATAAATATCAGTGAGCACGCTGCCTTTCAGTGTTGTCCAGGTATTTATGTCGGCAGCCCAGAAAAGCACCCTGAAATCAACCGAACTTTCACTCAGGTTATGTAGTAGCACTGATGGGGCAGGCGTTTGCATAATATCATCGTGCGCTTTCAAAACATCATTGAGCAGGCCTTTTACCTTTTCAATATTTACACCATAGGCAGCGCCTATAATGAGTTCAACCCGGCGGTTGTTGTTGCTTAGTGTCCAGTTAATTACATGGTGCGAAATCAGGTCGCCGTTGGGAATAATTACCTCGGCACCATCGCTGGTGGCAATTTTACTCGCACGTATGCCAATGTCAAGTATAGTGCCTGAGCGGCTGTCAACCTCAATAATATCGCCTACCTGTATCGGTTTTTCAAAAGCCAGTATCAGGCCCGAAACCAGGTTGTTTACAATGTTTTGCAAGCCAAAGCCAATACCTATACCAAACGCGCTGATAATGATGGTTATCTTATCAATAGGCACGCCTGATGCCGCCACCGCCAGGAAAAAGCCTATAGCTATAACTCCGATACGGATAAGCAGGGTAGAAGTACGGTTTTTCTTTTTCAGCACATCCATATCATGCTTGTGCTTGGCCGATACATCATACAAATAACTGATGATCTTAGAGGTGATAGACGACAGCCAGATCACGGCCACAAATATGATCACACTTTGAAATGTGAACTGTGTGTTGGTGCCGCCAATGCTGCGGTTAGCCGTTAAAAAATCTTCAATATGGGTAAACACCGCGTCCTCAATGCTCAGGTTTTGGGTAAACATCACCAGCCATAACAAACTGGTTAATACGGCAAGCACGCTCCTGAATTTGTTTTTAAGCAGCTGAAAATCTATATAAGAAGTTAAATTATTGCTGTTTTTACTTGCTTCCAATTGTAAAAACAAGGCCTCCATAAGCATTTGTACTATGTAATACATGGCCATAGCCAGCCACAGGCTGTGTATGGCTGTAACACCAACTATTTTTGCCAGGCTAAAGCGCCCGAATACATTGCATATAATTGAAACATTCTCCAGTAAAATAAAGGCTTTAAGTATGATGCCGGTGTATGGTAAATATTCGGTTGGCGTCTTACGTACGGTTATTAAAAACCTGGTGCTGAAATAAACCGAGGCGATGCCCAGTACCAGTACAACTATTCTATCGGCATTGGTCACCTGTATAAATAAATTACTGAGGCAATAAATATTGGTGATGATAAATAACTGCAGCAGGTAATTGAACAATGGTTTTGAGCATGTTTTTTTAGCCAGGTACAGCAAGGCTGTTATCAGGATAATAAAAAATGTTTCGAGCACTACCACCGGCGGATGATCGTAAAAATTGGGTATCAGTGTAAACGCTATAATACATGATGATGCCAGCGGGTAGTTGATCACGTATTTGGCCTGATCAAATATACTATCGGCGGCATCATTGGTTTTAAGTATCTTTTTACGGCTCGAGTACACCCAAAACCAGAAGCCCAGTAAGATGACCAATCCTGATAGGTGAATGAATATATCGCGACCGGCAAAAAAGCTGAAAAGCTTGGAGTTCATGGCGGCGGTTGCGGAAAGGGCAGTTTTAAAATCGCTCCCTTCATCGGCTTGCATACTCCATATGTTGCTGTATTCGGCCGAAAAAGCGCGGATACTGAAGTCTCTGATTTTAAAGTCTATCTGATCTTTAAGGTCAAGTATAGATATATATACCGACGAAGTGCGGTTTTGGAGTAAACCGATCTTCACCATTAGTTTTTTATTAATGGTATCAAGCCTGTGGTACTTACTGTCAATAGCTATTTTTTGGATCAGGAAAGTGGTGGCCAGGGAGCTGTCGGCAGGTAATATTTTCAGAACGCTATCCCGCGAAATAGCGTTCAGGTCTGTTTGGTTTTGCACCAGTTTGGAGTTAATGTCGGCCAGCTGATCCTGCCAAAGGTCTAACTGGTCAACACTGCGGGTTAAAATATCGCGTATGGCATATAAATAACGCAGTGTGCTTGATTTGTCGTTATCTATAAGCGGTTTTATCAGGTTTACGCGCCTTTCATAACTGGGCAGTTGCTTGCTGATATCAACCGTATCAATATTTTTTGAAAGGTTGGTTTTAATCTGGTTAAAGGCCGATGTATAGTATTCAACCTTTTGCAATAAATTGTTCGTTGAAGTATCTGACCGTTTGAGCGATCGCATCATGGAATCGCGCGAGAGGATAGCCGCGCGGAGCGAATCCCTTACGTTGCGTGATTTTTTCTTTTTGGTTTGGGCCTGTGCGCCGGCACCAGAAAAAAGTATCAGAATCAATAAGCTACACGCGGCAGCTTTAAATAATTTATGCATAGGGGGAGATGATTAGAAACAAGAGACAAGAATCAAGAAATAAGAATTAAAACGAGTTGTTAGAAAAAAACTTTTATAACAACTGAATAGCAACATTTTGATTCCTGGCTCTTATCTCTTGGTTCTCATTTCTTGACTCTTGGTTCTCATTTCTTGTCTCTTATTCATTTACCAGATTTTCAACAGCCAGCCTGTACGAGTCCATACCGAAACCAGCTATAACACCTTTGCAGCTTGCGGCCAGCATTGATTTATGTCTAAACTCCTCGCGTTTATGCACGTTTGAAATGTGAACTTCAATAACCGGGGTATTAATAGCAGCAATGGCATCGGCAATAGCAATGGAGGTGTGCGTATACGCGCCTGCATTTAACACAATGCCGTCGTAACTGAAACCAATTTCATGCAGTTTGTTTATAATTTCGCCTTCAATATTACTTTGGTAATAATTAATGGTGATGTTTGCATAACGCTTGCGCAGCTCTTCCAGGTAAATATCAAAGCTGGTATTACCATAAATTGATTTTTCGCGTACGCCAAGCAGGTTTAAATTAGGGCCGTTTATAATTTGTATATTCATTAGTTCAAACTTAAAACAAATCATTTAAAAAAAATAACAAATTGGAGTGGGGTTCGGCAATAAAAGGTTTTAAGGCCTATTTGAAATTGGAAAAATCGCTGGCCGATAATTCCATTGAAGCTTATAGCAGGGATATAGAAAAGTTATACCAGTTTTCTGATGTTCAGCCTATTAAATTAAAGCCCGAAACTATCACTTTAAATGATTTAAGAAATTTTATAGCCTGGGTAAATGAACTGGGCATGATCCCATCTTCGCAAGCCCGGATACTATCAGGCATTAAAGCCTTTTATAAATACCTGCTGATGGAGGACATCATCCGGACCGATCCGTCGGAACTGCTGGAGTCGCCCAAGATTCAGCGTAAGCTGCCCGATACACTGAGTTACGAGGATATTAATAAGCTGATAGCGGCTATCGATCTGTCGAAACCGGAAGGTGCACGTAACAAGGCAATATTAGAAACACTTTATGGCAGTGGCCTGCGCGTGTCTGAACTAACGGAGCTAAAGCTGTCAAACCTGTACCTTGATATTGAATTTATAAAAGTAACCGGTAAAGGCAACAAGGAGCGCCTGGTACCCATAGGTGCCGAAGCCATCAAAGCACTTAAAATATGGATTGAGAACGTACGCGTACATGTGCCTGTAAAAAAAGGTGAGGACGATATCGTGTTTTTAAATCGCAGGGGAGCGAGGCTAAGCCGTGTTTATATCTTTTTAATGATCAAAAGTCTGGTGGAACTTACAGGGCTCAAAAAAACAATAAGTCCGCACACTTTCAGGCATTCCTTTGCCACCCACCTGGTAGAGGGCGGGGCAGACTTGCGCGCCGTACAGGAGATGCTGGGGCATGAAAGTATCACCACTACCGAAATTTATACCCACCTTGACAGGGAGTACCTCAAAAGCACCATCAGTCAGTTTCACCCAAGGCATTAAGGTGTGATTTTTCGCATCTCTGACGCAAGTATGAAGCAAAGGCCAGAGGGCGGTTACTTGTGCCTCTATACGCTGGGCCACAAGTAGCCTTTGCGCTTAGCCTCTGCTTCATACTTGCGCCAGAGTGTGTTCGAAATGACAATCTTCTATTTTCCTATACCACCTATCCCAACATTTACCCGTTAACCTTTAGGTAATTCCCCTTTTTGTGGTGCAATTTTCTCATGCTTTTTGGTTTACCTCGCATTTTAGCCCGAATTAAGTGTAAAAAACTTGTGGCATTAGCATTGGTATAATTAATTAAAGATTAATATCATATGTCAGGCTATATCACAGAGTTAAATGAGTTGAAAGTTTTATTCAACGATTTAGGAAATTATTCGGTAACCAACGCCTATATGCTTCAAATACTTTTAGAGCGGTATGACGGGGTGGTTGAACAGTTGTTTTGCATTAGCGATAAAATTTTCAAACCATCGGTAGATACCATTGCCGAGGTTGAAACCGATGTCAATTTAATGCTGAGCGACAAGATGCCTTCGTTTAAAAAGAAGATGCTTTTTGAAAAAAATAAACTAAAACTAAAAGTTGCCGTAAACAACGATATAAGCCGCTACGAACATTATAAAATTATAGAGCAGATCATATATAACTAATAGGGCCCACGAAATTACCTTGTCACATACCCTTATCACTAAATAACTAAGCGAAGCCGTAATATTAACCTATTACGGCTTTTATCATTCTGTCCCTGCCGCTCATATCCTGCCTTAACTCTATGTTTACAAAGTTGTTATGCCGTAATAGCTCAGCTGTTTCTTTGCCGTAGCTTTCATTGATCTCAAAAAATAACAATCCGCCCGGTTGCAGGCTTGCTTTGGCAAAATGGGCAATAGCCCTGTAAAATACCAGAGGGTCGTGCTCGGGTACAAATAAGGCGCTGTGCGGTTCAAAGTCAGTAACGTTGGTATGCATTTGCTTTTTATCCGTCAAAGTAACATACGGTGGGTTGCTAACGATGATGTTGGATTTTAGAATCTCGATTTCAGGTTTAATATTTAAAATATCGGCATGTATAAAATTTACCTGCACTTCATTTAGTACCGCGTTTTCTCCGGCAGTTTGTAAAGCTCCTTCAGATACATCTATGGCAGAAACTTGTGCTGCGGAAAGGTTCTTTTTAAGGCTGATAGCTATACAGCCACTGCCGGTACCTATGTCAAGAATGCTCCCTGTAAACTGTTTAGTGCTTTCGGCTTTAAGCGTTTGGCTTTGGGCTATAGAAGATAATATCCATTCAACCAGTTCCTCGGTTTCGGGGCGGGGTATCAGTACCGATGGGTTTACTTTAAAGGGGAGTCCGTAAAATTCCGTAACACCTAAAATGTATTGTATAGGCTGGCCGGTTTGTAACTGGGTGAGGATGTTTTTAAGTTTTTCGGTCTGTTCGGTGTTGAGTTCCCGTTCAGGAAAAGCTTTAACAGATGCTTTTGATAGCTGTGTTATCTGGCTGATGATGAGCAAGGTGATGGCTTCTATTTCATTGGCTTCATACAGCTTATTCAGCAGTTTGTAATCTTCAAAAACATCCTTAATAGTAATCATGCAACAAAGTAACATAAAAGCTACTTTTGCAGCATGGTTAAACATGAAAAATATATGCAGCGCTGCATTGAACTTGCCCGGCTTGGTGCAGGGCAGGTGAGCCCCAACCCCATGGTTGGTGCAGTAGTAGTTCATGATGGCAAGATCATAGGCGAAGGTTACCATCAAAAATATGGGCAGGCTCATGCCGAGGTGAATGCCATTGCCCAGGTTACAGACAAATTTGATAACGCTGCCGAACTGCTGAAGCAATCTGTAATATATGTTTCGTTAGAGCCCTGTGCGCATTATGGAAAAACTCCTCCCTGTGCCGATCTGATCATTAAGCACCAGATTCCGCTGGTGGTAGTGGGTTGCCGCGACCCTTTTGACCAGGTTGATGGCAAAGGCATCGAAAAACTAAAAGCTGCCGGTATTGAAGTGATTACCGGCGTGCTCGAAAAAGAATGCCAGTGGCTTAACCGTCGTTTTTTTACCAAGGTGCAAAAGCACAGGCCATACATAATATTGAAATGGGCCCAAACCGGCGACGGTTTTTTTGCTCCGGCAGATAATACCCAGTTATGGATCACCGGTGAAGAATCGCGCAGGCTGGTACACCAATGGCGCAGTGAGGAAGATGCTGTGCTGGTTGGCAAAAACACCGCTGCTATTGATAACCCACGGTTAAACGTGCGCTATGGCGATGGACGGTCGCCCAAGCGTGTGGTGATTGACAGGCGGTTGGAGTTAAATAAAGACTTAAATATATTTGATCAATCAGCTGATACATTTGTGTTTAACGAGGTTAAATTTGATGTAGACGGTAGAAATAAGTATATAGCCCTCGAAGATTTTAACAACTTTGTACCCCAGTATATTTTGTACCAGTTATACCTGCAGGATATACAGTCGGTCATAATAGAAGGGGGCGCGCATACGTTACAAAGTTTTATAGAAGCCGGTTTATGGGACGAGGCCCGGATATTCACCGGGAAAACCATTTTAAAAAATGGCATAAAAGCGCCACAAATAACTGGTATAATTGCCGAAGAATTTCCTTCGGGAGATGATCATCTCCAAATTGTTTATAACGAGCCAACTGTATAATGTTATACGTTTTTTTAAGTATTTGCTGTAGTGTTGTGGTTTCGGTTTTACTGAAGCTGGCCAAGCGTTACCAGATTGATGTTTTTCAGGCCATCACCTGGAATTATTCTATGGCAATACTGCTTACCTGGGTGTTTTTTAAACCGCAGTTGTCGCACTTGGATGATTTGCCCGTTTACAATTACTTGGCGCTTGGTATATTGTTTCCGTCGTTGTTTGTAATTATGGCCTCATCAGTAAGGGTGGCGGGCATAGTACGTACCGATATTGCCCAGCGGCTGTCTTTGTTCATTCCCATATTTGCGGCCTTCTTTTTATTCGGCGAAGCTAAGGACGCTGTTAAAATAATAGGTATAGTACTGGCGTTTACGGCTATTATATTTTCAATTCCGTGGCAAAAAACGGTAAGCAACCGGGTCAATAAAATCTCCTGGTTTTCATTGGTGCTGGTATTTTTAGGCTTTGGGATAATTGATGTGCTGTTAAAGCAGATCACCAAGATCAGTACGGTGCCATTTACCACTACCATTTTTGTTGTTTTTATACTGGCATTCGTACTATCAATGATAAGGTTAATATATCAGGTAGCTACCAAAAAAACACGTTTTTCCTGGCCGCACATCCTCATCGGGTGGATACTGGGTGTAGCCAACTTTGGTAACATCCTGTTTTATCTGAAAGCGCATGTGGCTTTGTCAAACAATCCATCGGCAGTATTTTCGGCCATGAACATTGGGGTAATTGTGGTAGGCGCCTTCATCGGTATGTTTATTTTTAAAGAGAAACTGAGCCTGCTGAATAAAATAGGCATCGGGGTAGCTATACTGGCTATCATTGTTATCTACTTCCCGCAAACACTGGGCTTTCTTCATATTTAACGTGTTTTAATGCTTTTTGACGATACCTACAAAACTATAGAGAAACCCACCGAAGGCATATTTCGTGATCGTGGCAGCAAGTTCCTGGGGTATGCTTATCCCATCAATTCAGAGAATGATATTAAAGCCATTGTAGCCGCTTTAAAAGCCGAACACCCTAAAGCCAATCACCATTGCTGGGCCATGCGTTTAAGTATTGACAGGTCGGTTTTCAGGGTTAACGACGATGGCGAGCCTTCGGGTACTGCCGGCAGGCCCATACTCAACACCCTGCTCTCACGTGATCTGACTAATATACTGGTGGTTGTTGTGCGCTATTTTGGTGGTACGCTACTGGGCGTTCCGGGTTTAATTAACGCCTATAAAGCAGCTACTGATGAGGCGCTTAACCAGGCTGTTGTTATCCATAAAACGGTTAATGATATTTATACTATTAAGTTCGATTACCTGCAAATGAATGATGTGATGCGTATTATTAAAGACGATAACCTGGCTATCATTCAGCAACAATTTGATAATGATTGCAGCATACAGGTTTCTATCCGCAAAACCCAGGTTGAACAAACTTTATTTAAGATAAGTAAGTTAAGCGGTGCCGCGGCCCGGTATGATCATAGTCTTTAACTAAACTTTTTCGTTATGCCGAACTTCTTTCGGCCCCCCCACAGGACAAGCTGTATGCAAGGTTGTAAAACATGTTTATGGGATGCCGAAACAAGTTCGGCATGACGCTATGGACGCGGGTAATTTATCCCTTTTTAATTCCTTACTTACAGCATAAAATGACTATTTTAGTCGCATATGCAATCTTTTGAAATAGATAAAACAGACTTGCTCCGCATTAAAGCCGCCCTTGAAAGCGATGATGTTGAGTTAGAGAAAGTTCTGCAGGGATACCACGCCTCTGAGATTGCCATATTGTTTGAAAAACTTCCGCAGGAGGCAAAGGAAAGGATCATCAATATCCTGCCAGCCGACATCGCTTCGGAAGTAATTTCTGAGATGGCCGAAGAGCATCACCCCGAAGAGCTATTGGTGAACCTGCATCCCGAGAAACGTTCGGAGATAGTGGAGGAGCTGGATTATGACGATGCAACGGATATTATTTCACAGCTGGACGAAGAACAGCAGCATGAGATATTAAAGGATATTGACCAGGAAGATGCCAGCAGCATCCGCGCGTTGTTAAGTTACGACGAGGATACGGCGGGCGGTTTGATGAACTCCGAAATTATCAAGGTGAATATCAACCTGGATAAAAAAGATGCGCTCGATGAGATTATTCACCAATCGGAGGAGATGGAGGAGCTATACACCATCTACGTGGTTGATGATCTGGACATACTGAAAGGTATCTTATCTATAAAAAGGGTAATCAAGGCCAAAGCCGACGCACGCGTGAGCGACCTGGTGCAAACCAATTTCGTATACGTAAAAGCTGACGTTGACCAGGAGGAGGTAGCCCGCCTTATTTCGCAATATAACCTCACCAGTATCCCCGTAGTGGATGAGGATATGAAACTGCTGGGCCGCATTACGGTTGATGATATCATTGACGTAATGGAGGAAGAGAACACCGAGGATATTTTGAAAATATCGGGTGTATCGGAAGACGAGGAACTGAGCGGTAACTGGCAGGACGCGGTGAAAAGCCGTTTACCCTGGCTGGTAATTAACCTGGGTACGGCGTTTTTAGCGGCGTCTATCATTCGTGATTTTGACTCAACGGTAGCCAAGCTTTCCATTATATCGGCTTATATGACTATAATAGCCGGGATGGGCGGTAATGCCGCCACACAGGCGCTGGCGGTTACTGTAAGGCGCATATCGTTAAGCGACCTTACCGATAAGCAAGCCTATAACACGGTTTTGAAAGAGTTTTTAGTAGGTATGATCAATGGGGGCGCCAACGGCCTTATCGTGTTTTTAGTGGCTTATTTTTATGATGCCAATCCCTTACTGGGCCTGGTGCTGTTTTTAGCCATGACAGGTAATTTGATCATTGCCGGATTAACCGGGGCCTCTATTCCGTTGATATTGAAAAGGGTAGGGATTGATCCTGCGGTGGCATCGTCAATCATCATTACTACATTTACAGATTGTATTGGCTTTTTATTGCCGCTTTGGCTGGCTACAAAGCTGTTGTTGCATCATTAAGTGGTGAGTGGTGAGTGGTGAGTGGTGAGTGGTGAGTGGTGAGTGGTGAGTGGTGAGTGGTGAGTGGTGAGTGGTGAGTGGTGAGTGGTGAGTGGTGAGTGGTGAGTTAAAAATGACCAAACAAGTTAAGATTTAGAAATTAGTTTTTAGAGTTTTCCTTTAGGATTTAGAATTTAGTTTTTAGAGTTTTCCTTCGGAGTTAAACTCCCTATTCACTATTCAAGCTTTTATTATAAATTTGACCCATCAAAATTAGAAACAGAATGACTGAGGTAAGATACAACTGGACGAAAGAAGAAATAGCTGAAATATACCATACCCCATTGCTTGACCTGGTTTACAAGGCCGCTACCATACATCGTGAAAATAAGGACTATGCCGAGGTACAGATCAGTTCACTGATCTCTATCAAAACCGGTGGCTGCTCTGAAGATTGCGCGTACTGCCCGCAGGCTGCCCGTTATAATACCGGTGTTGATGTACATGCCATAATGCCTAAAGATGAAGTTATTGCCGCTGCCGAAAAAGCCAAAGCCGGTGGTGCATCACGCTTATGCATGGGCGCTGCATGGCGCGAGGTTCGTGATAACCGCGATTTTGACAAAGTAATTGACATGGTAAAAGCCGTTAACGCGCTTGATATGGAGGTTTGCTGCACACTGGGCATGCTTACCGAAAGCCAGGCTCAACGTTTGGCCGATGCCGGTCTGTATGCTTATAACCATAACCTGGATACCTCCGAAGAGGATTACAAACGTATCATCACCACCCGCACTTATGATGAACGCCTGGAAACGCTGAAGCATGTGCGTAAAGCCAAGATCACTGTATGCAGTGGTGGCATCATAGGTTTAGGCGAAACGGTTGAAGATCGTATCTCGATGCTTAAAACATTGTCAAACCTGCCTAAACATCCCGAATCGGTGCCTATTAACGCGTTGGTACCTGTACAGGGAACGCCGCTGGCCGATCAGCCAAGGGTATCTGTTTGGGATATGGTGCGCATGATCGCTACTACCCGTATCATTATGCCAAAAACTGTGGTGCGTTTATCAGCGGGCCGTACTGAAATGAGCGTAGTTGAACAGGCGTTTTGCTTTATGGCAGGTGCAAATTCTATTTTCGCAGGGGAAAAATTACTGACCACACCAAACCCATCATTTGATACCGACATGGCTATGTTTGAATTGCTGGGCCTTTCGCCACGCAAGGCTTTCAAAAACGGACGTCCAAATGAAGTTAAGGAAGTTGAAGTAGCAGGATAAAAAACTGTAAGGATAAATTATGAGAGATGCATGTAATGTGTCTCTACAAAAAGAAATACCGTAGAGACGCATCACATGCGTCTCTTTTTTTTGAAGATTAAGCGATTTGATTTATAAGGATTGTCATTTCGATAGCGCACATGTGGGGAATGTGTAAGGCGGCGAAAGAGAAATCTTGTACGATCTGCAAATTCGCTTTGTCAATTGTATAAGATTTCTCCCTTCGGTCGAAATGACAACCTTGCTGTTTTTTTATAGCTGTCTTGCCTCCTTTATCGAGAGTGAATATTAGTCCCTCATATTAATATACTGCAAGGGCTGGCCAAAATTTTCGGCGCGGCACAGGCTGATCACAGCTTGCAGGTCATCGATTTTTTTACCCTGTACACGTACCTGATCGTCCATGATAGAGGCTTGTACCTTAAGGCCGCTGTCTTTTATTTTTTTAACAATTTTTTTGGCGGCTTCCTTGTCAATACCTTCCTTAACTTTAATTTCTTTACGTATCATGCTGCCCGATGCGTATTGCTCTTTACCAAAATCAAGCGCGTTTGAATCAAGGTGCTGTTTAACCATACGGCTGATGATGGAATCCTGTATAGCCTTTAAACGCATATCGTTTTCGGTAACAATAGTGATCTCGTTGGTTTTCTTATCCAGGTCGATAGTGCTTTTTGAATCGTTAAAATCATAACGGTTCAATATTTCCTTTTTCGCGGTATTAATGGCGTTGTCAAGGGTTTGCCCGTCTATCTTGCTTACTATATCAAATGTTGGCATAAGTAAATGGTTTTATAAATGTTTACAAAACTAAGGTATTAGAAACATTTATTACACAGTTCAATTAATTTGTTGTAAGCCTTAGTTAAGCATCACCCAAACGGCGAAGCCTTCATGTAATAATCCTCGCCAAAGGAAAGTACTTGAACTTCGCTATGTATCAAACTTCTTTTTTGAACCCTCTCCTTTGAAGAGTAATAGCTCATCAAGAGGCAGAGTCTTTGAAATTGCATGGTATATAAAATACTCACCCGCCCGTTGCTTCGCTCGGGCCCCCTCTCTTCGCCTTCGGCGGAAAGAGGGGATTGGAAAATGGATGAAGGATAAAAGAAAAAAATCCTTTACCCTCTTTCCAGCGAAGCTGAAGAGAGGGTCGACAAGCGTAGCGATGTCGGGGTGAAGTGGATACAGCAGGGTGAGGCTTCTCTTGGACCCTTTTCCAACAGTGATAACTCAAGGAAAGCATGATATATAGTTGACTCACCCAGTCTACGCTTCAGCTGAAGGATAAGAGAAGCCCCTCTTTACGCCGCAGGCGAAGAGAGGGGCGACAAGCGTAGCGATGTCGGGGTGAGTCAATACGGCAGGGTGAGGCTTTTGTTTATTTTGTGTAATAATTTATAATGAATAAAAACTCGTTAAATACTGATGAGTTAATATTAACTTAACAAATAAATAAGCAGTTTTGTAAAAGCGGACCCCAGTGGGTCAAGGTATATGGATAAACAGGTTCCCTTAATAAACAGAGAAATAAGTTGGTTATATTTTAACGACAGGGTTTTGCAGGAAGCTGCCGATCCAACCGTTCCGCTAATAGAGCGTGTAAGGTTTTTAGCCATATTTTCGTCCAACCTGGATGAGTTTTACCGCGTAAGGGTGGCCACCATGAGCAGGCTGGCCGCACTCAACGAAAAATCAAAGGAGCTTTTAGGTTTTAACCCTAAAAAGCTGCTTAATCAAATAAAAAATGTTGTTGTAAAGCAGGAGCGCAAGTTCAATAACCTTTATGAAAACATTATTGTAAAGCAGCTTGCCGAAGAGAAAATATTTATCCTGAATGATAAGCAGCTAAACGTAACACGCGGGGCGTTTGTTAAAAACTATTTCAGGGAAAAACTGCTGGCCACACTGGTGCCCATTATGCTTAATGATACCCTGCCGTTGCCCGAACTGCGTGATAGGGCTGTTTACTTTTTTGTTAAGCTCACCAAAAATAAAAAATCAAGGTTTGCGCTTATTGAGTTCCCTGATAACCTGTCAAGGTTCATCGTACTGCCCGAAACTAATAACCTGAAGTTTATTATTCTGCTGGATGATATTATCCGGTACAGTTTGGAGGATATCTTTTTCATATTTGATCATGACAGCATTGAGGCTTACTCACTGCAGCTTACGCGCGATGCCGAGCTTGACCTGGATAAGGAAGTAAGCGGCAAATTTATTGATGCGCTGGCAAAAAGCCTCCAAAAGCGTAAAAAAGGTACTCCCATGCGCCTACTTTACGATACCGAAATGCCTATGGACATGCTCAAGTACCTGGTAGGTAAAATGGGTTTGCATGGCGAAAGTTTAATTCCGGGCAACAGGTATCATAACTTTAAAAATTTCATATCATTTCCAAACGTAGGCAGCCCCGAGCTGGAGTTTGTTAAATACCCGCCACTGCCGGTCGAAGATCTTTCTTTCGGTAAAAGCTTAATAGGTTTAATAGCCAAAAAAGATTATATGGTGAGTACGCCGTATCAATCATACGATTATATTATTCACTTTTTGCGCGAGGCTGCCATTGATCCTAAAGTTAAGGAGATCAGTATCGCAGTTTATCGTCTGGCCGAAAATTCAAGAATTGTACATGCCCTGGTAAAT